>Ga0070729_10001559_pt1 | contig 34189 bp, 23 predicted proteins | sample tdDd472_FD_66725 | JGI IMG/M metagenome (GOLD analysis project Ga0070729, IMG submission 66725) | Marine sediment microbial communities from the Atlantic coast under amendment with organic carbon and nitrate - tdDd47.2 | ecosystem: Environmental > Aquatic > Marine > Coastal > Sediment | place...
CCGCGCCTTCTGGGGCGGGCGCGAAGTGTTCGTGGAGCCTGTTCGCATCGGCGAGGCACCGATCATCACTTCTGCCGATGGAACGCCGCGCCCCATGGTGTCTCTGGACCCCACGACGGCGAATACGTCGCCGTGGGGCCGAGGGGGGCGTTCGACGCAGGGCTGGCTCTCGATGGGGTCCCGGTGGTCGTGCACCCTGTCAGTCCATGGGATGCGCTCACCATGATCGTCGACGGCGACGGTCACCGCCTCGCCGTGCGCCAGAGGTCTGCCACCTGCGACTCCCCCCCTGCCAGCGACGTGGTACACGGCGACAACGGCCTGCGATTCAGCTGGGCTGCGCCGAAGTCGCGTCCGCGCCGCGGGGTGACGGTTCGTCTCGAGTTGCCCGACGACGCCGGCGACGACGCGGTCGATCCGCGACACCGGTTCTTCGAGTTCGAGCCCCGCGAGGTGATCGCGTCGCCACCGCGCCAGAACGGCGCCTCGAAGCAGCAGCGAGTGGCCGGGGAGCGAATCCGCGTGTTCGGCACCGACCGAGAGCGCTTCGAGCTGGTGCTCGAGCGGCTGCCTGACCAAGGCCACCACATCGGGCTCGCCGTCGACACGCGAGCGCTGCATCAGCAGCGCGCTCTGCTGCGTCGGCTCGTCGAGCGCCCCCTGCCCCATCAACGCCCCCTGCTGCAGCTCGCCGAGGACCCGAAGCGAACGCGCTGGTCGAATCCGGACCCGGCGTCGGTCGACACCTGGTACGCCCTGACCGACCCGACCCGCGACGGCACGATGGAGCAGCGCGAGTTCGTACAGCGGGCGCTGGCTACCCCCGACTTCATGCTGCTGGAGGGGCCGCCGGGATCGGGCAAGACAACCGCGATCTGCGAGCTGATCCAGCAGCTCGTTCGCCGCGGTCAACGGGTCCTGATGTGCGCGACGACCAACGTCGCCGTCGACAACGTGCTCGAGCGACTCGTCGAAGACGAAGCGCCGGTCGACGCCGTGCGCCTCGGTCGTGCAGACCGCGCAGACGAGGCCGTCGCAGCGTGGACGATCGATGCCCGCATCAGCGGCTTGCTCGACGCGTGGGAGCGCGCCGGCGTCGGCGCCGAACTGCGCGACCGAGACCGTACCGCCGCAGCCCGCCGCGCCGTCGTGACCGCCGCCAACGTCGTGTTCAGCACGACCACGTCGCTGCACCATCACCCCGGATTCGCCGAGCGGCAGAACGACCAGACCCCGGGTCGGCCGCCGCTCTTCGACGTCTTGATCGTCGACGAGGCCAGCAAGACCCGCGTGACCGAGTTTCTGGTACCCGCGTTGCGCGCGCGTCGATACATCGTCGTCGGCGACGTTCGACAGCTGCCCCCGTTCACCGACCGGGACGAGCTCGCCGCGAACCTCGCCTTCATCACCGACGGCAAGCGCAGGCCGGTCGGCGCACACACCCAGCGGGCCTGCCTCATCGCAAATCGCCTGGCCGACGACCGCCGCGTCGCGACCGGGGTCCGCTGGCTGTCGAACGAACCTGCCGACGTCCACCGCTCGCTCGCCCGCGAGCTCGTCGAGCGGGGCATAGCGGCCGACGAAATCGTCCGCGTGTCGCGCGGGGCCGAGCGGGGCGCAGCCAACGACGCCGTACCGTCTATCTCGCTACACACCCTGCACACGTCATCACCGAGTCGCTTGCGCCTCTTCGCCGCACGGTACGTGCTGATCGACGCGGACGTGCTGCGCGACGTGGTCGACATGCTGCCCGACGATCTCGCTCCCCTGTCGCGTCTCGAAGTGGGCGACGGACACCCGTTTCACTGGCGCAGTCTGCGCGGGTTGACGCGAGCCGGACGACTGGGGACTCCGCTGCGCGAGCGCGGACGACAGTACGCCACCGTACGTGAAGTCGCCGATCACGAGCGAGACTGGCTGGGTACCCACACGTGGGCCGGCGAGATGGGCTGGCGCATGACCCGGCTTCACGAATTGAAGCGCGGCAGCAACGAGGCCGCGAAAGCCCGCCTCGAGGACGATCTGCGCCGCCTCGCGCCCGCCGATGGCGTTCTCGACGGCTCCCTCGCAGATCTCGCCTCCACCGGTCTCCCCGGCGTGCTGGAGGTGTTGCAGGACGGAGTCGAGGGCGGTCACTCCCGCCGACGCTCGGTGCTGACCGATGGCATTCACGCGGCCCCCGAAGCGGTCCGTCGTACCCGCTTTGCCCGGCTCTCGTACCAGCACCGCATGCACGCCGACATCGCCGACTGGCCCCGTCGCGTCATCTACGACAACGCCGCCTTGCACGACGCCAACACTCTCGATGGCCGCGACACCGCGCACGGGTGGACGTTCACTCCCTGGGACGAGCGCCGGGTGTGGCTCCACGTCGACGAGGATCCACGAGGCGGCGTCAACCGCGCCGAGATCGCCGCAGCAGCCCGGTACGTGCAGCAGTTTCTCGCCTGGGCGGAGGATCATCCACGCCTCGACGGCGATGGCCGCGTGCGCCCGTGGCAGCTCGCGTGCCTGTCGTTCTATTCGCGCCAGGCCGACGCTCTTGGCCGCATGCTGGCGCGCGCGACCGGCAGCGACGGGCGCACCCGGTTCACGGCGCCCAACGCCGTGCTGGTGTCCGGCACCGTCGACCGGTTCCAGGGACGCGAAGCGGACACCGTCGTGCTCTCGCTGCGCAACCGCAATCGTGTCGGCTTCATGGACAGCCCCAATCGGTTGAACGTCGCCGTCACCCGGGCACGCCGCCAGCTCGTCGTCGTCGGAAACCGTCAGTACTTCGCACGCTGCGGCGTACTTGAGCTGGAAGGCCTCGCGAACCACACGCCAGCCGTCGCACTCCCCGCCGCCCCGGACGCTCGATGAAGATCACGCTGAGCCACCGAATCCTGCTCTATCGTTTCGACGCGTTCGCCGAGATCGCACCGTTCGAGCCTCGCCCCGAACTGCAGTGGCTCTGTGCGGCGGCTGACGACGACGGCGTGGTTCGCGCCGAGCATCTACGCGACGCCCTACCCGGCCTCACCGAGGTCGGCGCCGACAACATCCTCGCCGCGGCGCGTGACCTCGGGCTGGTCGGCCGGGATGGGCATGTCACCACGCTCGGCATCGAGACGGCCTCCACCGGTCGTGCACCCGTGCCCGAGCTCGGCGTGTATCGCTTCGCCGGGTATCACGACCCCCTCCTGGGTCACGGATTCGCCACGGTCGCGCGCATTTCAGCGACGGCATGGCACGCCGCCGATGCGATGCACAACCGGCCGTTGCGCCTTCAGGCGAACGAGGCGATCGCCCTGCCCGATGGCCGCCGCATCGTCTATCGAAACGGTGGAGCCCGAGCGACGGCAGAGGTCTGCCGATTGCAGCCGAACGTCACCGTGCTCGCGACTGCCACGGTCGTCCATGACGAACCGGTCGCCCTGGAGCTCGCCGCGACCGGGCCCGGCAGCGAAGACGCAGCCGCGCTCGTCGCGCACCCCCCGGAGGCCGCTGTCGCGCTGCGCGCCGGCGAACTGCGAGATCGGGTGCTCGCCGAGGTGACCGAAGGCGCGTGGCAGGGCACGTGGCTGGCGGTCGCGTGGACCGGAATCACGTCCGAAGAGCGCACTCGGTTCGTGCGCAAGAAGGTCGCGCCCCCCGAGCCGGTCATCATCGACGGGGTGCGGTGGTCGATCACGCGGATTGTCGACGTGCCCATCGGCCCCGATAGCGATGCCTGCGCCCAGATGTGGGCCGACGAGCGGTTCGAAGCCAGGCTCGCGAAGACGACGGGTCCCCTGTCTCGACGCACGATCGCCGACCTCTATGTCGAAGCGGTCGAGGACACGGTTCTGGCCGGGTTCGACATCGAGGCGCCCGCCCATGACCGCATCGTGGCCCGCGACGATACGCCCGAGTGGTTCTGGCGCACCCAGGCGCCGGTCGACCTCGCACCTGCGCCCGTCTCGCCCGAGCGCCTCACCGCACGCCGCCTGCGCGATCTGACCACCGACGCCCCGATGGAGGCTGCATGAACGCCATGAAGAACCGCCCCACTCCTACCGTTGGGCCGATCGTCTCGCCCCTGCATCGCAAGGGACCACGCCACGACCGGGGCAGTGTGCGCGTGCCCACCGCCTGGATCGAGACGGCCGAGCCGGCTCTGCCCCCCGGCACAGGTGCGTTCTGCCACGATCCCCACACACCGCCCGAACTCGCCGGCACGGCCCCGGTGAAGATCCTGCTGCACCCCGACGTCCCGGCCACGGAGGCCGCAGCCCGCGCCGCCATCGAGGCAGGTCGCCGCGTGTACGTGCTCGTGCCCGCCGGTTGGCACGACAGCTCGGCCGTACCGTGGCTCTCGGGGGTGGACCCGTGTCAGGTGTTGCTACGTCAGATCGATGCAGCCCCGTGCGCTGCTGTGCTCGACGACACGGTCGGGGCTGCATGGGTCGGCGCCCACGGACCGGGGCCCTGGCGCGTCGAGCTCAGCGAGCAGCAGCGGGCGACGTTGCGAGCGCTCTTCGTCACGCTGTGGTGGACCGACGCAGAGGCCGAAGCATGGCCCGACGAGTCGTGGCTGCACTGGTGTGCGGTCGACCGCGCACCGCGATTCGCCGACCCCATGCCTGACCTGTCGCAGATGCTGCGTCGCCCGCGACCCGGTGAACCCGACCGCATGGCGGCGAACACCCGCGTCGCGGTGCTGACCGACGATCGCGTGCCCCGGGGCTTCGCAGACAGGGTCATCACGTCGCCATCTGGCGCCAACCACGACACCCTGGCACGCCTCATCGAGAAAGGTGCCCGGGTGCAGTCCGCCGCGCCGGCGCTGCCCCCGGCGCGCATCGGCGCAGAGGCATGGGTCGAGCCCGCCTCGGCGCGGTGGGCGCTGCGCCTGTCGCTGACGGATGCGCAGGCCGACGCGCTCGAAGCGATCGCGGCCGCCGAGCCGAGCTGGCGCTTCGTCACCCGCCAGACGATGGCCGAACTGCACCGTTCGACCGATGGACGACAGATCTGGTGGGCCGACGACGACGAGCCGTGCTCGATCGCCGAACATGCAGAGGTCGACGGCGGGCTGGTCGACGCACCGCGACTCTGCGATGCCGGCAACGTCGAGCCCGGCGAGTGGCCCGACCCACCGAAAGCGTGCCTCTCGTACACGCATCACTGGCAGGTGACGCTGCCGACGGCCCCAAAGAAATCTCGCGAGGCCGACCTCGTGAAGGCGTGGGCGCGGTACCGCGAGAACCTCGCGCGCTGGACCGAGGCGCAGGCCCGCGCCGACGAAGAGGCGATCGCGGCCGCCGGACACGTCCCGGACGGCGCGCCCGAGCAGAAGCCGAGCCCCCCGGCCGCCGCCCTCCCCTCGGTAGGCCGATTGGTTCGGGTGAAGCGCTCGCACCTGCTGCTGATCGACGACTGGACGGTCCTCGACGAAGGCGAGCGCGAGGCCGAACGCCTCGGTGCGCGCCTGGTCGCTGCACACGACGGGAGCCGGCGATGAAGAAGCGAACGATCGACATCCGCATCGACGCCGATGGCGCGATGCACATCGACGCCGACGGGTTCACCGACGGCGCCTGCCTCGATGCCCTGGACGAGCTGCTCGAGGGGTTCGTCGAGTCGCAGGACATCACCCGCAAGGCTGACGACGCGCGCCCCGGCGCCCGCCGCCGCGCCAACCGCCATCAGACCACCGGGAGCACGAAATGAGCGCCCTCGTCACTGTTGCCGCCCCGATGCTCCATCGCGAGCTCATTCTGCAGGCCGCCCGGGAAGCCGGCGTGAACCTCACCCTGGATGAGAGTCGCAAGGGGGTCCTTGCCCTCGCAGGCCACTCCCTGCCCGTTCGCCTGACCCCAACCGGTCTGAGCATCACGACCTCGAGAGGCGAGGGGATGGCCGATCGAGTGCGCCGCAGGCTTTCGAAGGTCGAGCGTGTCTATCACCGACTCGAGCACGAGAAGCGCGAGCGCGACGCCCGCCTGCTGCGCGAGGCCGAGTCCGGGCGCCGGCATTCTGCTTCGGCAGCGGCCCGCTCTGCCGAGCGTGCGGAGCTGCGTGCGGCGCGAGCTCGCCAGGAGGCGCGTCAGGCCGCAGTCGAAGCACGCCGAGCAGCGGTCGTCGAGAAGGCACGGCGCATGGGCTACCAGGTCAAAGAAGAGCGCGTTGGCGACACCGTCCGACTGCAGCTCGTGCGCCGGGCGTACGCATGACCGCCCCGCTTCGCATCGCGCGCGTCGTCGAGCGGTCGACGGTCAATGGACCGGGCGAACGCTTCGTCATCTGGGTGCAGGGTTGCGCCCTACGCTGCCCGGGCTGCTGGAACCCGCATACGTGGCCGCGGCGCGGCGGCGACCTCGCACCGGCCGACGCACTCGTCGATCGCATGCGAGCCGCCCCGGGCCTCGAGGGCGTCACCTTCACGGGCGGCGAGCCGATGGACCAGGCAGCCGCCCTCGCCCCCATCGCCCGCGCGTCCCGCGCCGACGGCCTCTCGGTCTTCGTCTTCACCGGGTACGAGCTCGACGAGCTCACCGACCCGGCGCAGAAGACGCTCGTCGCCCTCGCCGACGTCGTCGTCACCGGACGGTACGACGCCGTACGACGCGACCTGTCGCTGGGTTGGCGCGGCTCGACGAATCAGCAGGTGCACTTCGTCACCGACCGCTACAGCCCCGCCGACGAACCGGGTGCGAGCGTCTGCGAGTTGCACATCGACGCGACGGGCGCCCTCACCATCACCGGGTTCCCTGACGACGGCCTCCGCGCCCCGTTCGATCGGCTCTAGCGGCGCAAATCTCGACGAAACCGTCACCGACCCGGCGCGCCCCCGTATCTGCTTCGACGCCTCGTCGTCTCCCTTCCCCACGGCCCCGTGCTGCCCATGACCCCTGCCTGGATCTTCGACCCGACGCCCGCGTCTGGCGCCCGCGACGGCGGTGATGTCGCCGAGCACGCGTTCACACCGTCCATCGACGCACTGGTGCGCGAGACGCTGCAGAACGCGAGCGACCAGCGCGTCGATCCGAACACCCGCGTCGAGGTGACGATGCGCATCGTCACCCTCGACGCGGACGCGCTCGACGCTCTGGGACGCACCGAGCTGCTGCCTCACCTCGAGGCCGCGGCCGCCGCGCGCAACGGGCGGTTCACCCGTGCGGTGAGCGCCCTCGAGTCGGGCACGATGCAGGCGCTGATCATCGAAGACCGCCACACGACCGGGCTGAACGGCCCCGAGGTCGGTGACGGCAACTTCGGTGCCCTCTGCCGCGACAAGCTCTTCAGCAACAAGTCCGACAACCGCGCTGGCGGGTCGTACGGACTCGGCAAGGCCGTCCTCTGGCGTTTCTCACAGGCATCGACGGTGGCGTTCTGCTCGTGGCTCTCGGAGCCGACCGACGAGCAGACAAGTCCCCGGTTCATCGCCCGCTGCACCCTGCCATGGCACGAGACCGCCGACGGCGATGCGTGGTCGGGCGGCGGCTGGCTCGGTGCGCCGGTGACCGTGGGGCACGGCAAACGCGCCGAGTCGTTGTGGGCTGCCGACGCCGAGGCCATGGTCGACGCGCTTGGCGTGACTCGGCCGGCACCCGGCGTCACCGGCACGTCCATCGTCGTGCTCGGGTTCGAGGACCCCACGGACGACGACGCAACGACCGCACAGCTGGGTGAGGCACTCCTGGTCGCCGCTCATGCCTCGTTCTGGCCCGCAATGGCCGATGGACGCCTCGCGGTCCGGGTGTTCGTCGACGACGACGAGGTCGAGCTGGACTCGACCACGGCCGACAAGCAGCTCGTCTGTGCACGGGTCGGTCGTGAGCTTCTTCAGGCGTACCGTGACCGCACCGATGGCGACGAGCTGAACGGGCCCGGTGACGTGATCGTGGTGCCGATCGAGACGACGGTGCCGGCCCGTCGCGACGGCCTCTCGCATCGCGCCACGTGTCACGTGGACCTCGTGCTGCGCCTCGTCGACGACAAGGCACCCTGCCGCGGCGAAGCCACGGTCTTTCGCGGCCCGGGCATGCGCATCGAGCGTCTGCGACCCGGAGCGCTCTCGCTCTCGGCTCGCCCCTGGCAGGCACTGGTCGTCGCGGGCACCGCGCGACGCGACGCGGACCCGTCCGACCCGATTCTCGAGGACTTTCTGCGCGAATCCGAGCCGCCGGCTCACGACCGGTGGACGGTGACGGCCCGCCTGCGCGAGACGTACGCACGGGGCTACAAGAAGGCTCTCGACACCCTGCGCGACGGCATCAGCAACGCGATCAAGCGTGGGGTCGCCGCCACGCAGGTCGACGGTGACGAGGGTCCGAATGCCCTTGCGAAACTCTTCCCCGTGCCGGGTGGAGGTGGCGGTGGACGCGGCCCATCGGTGTTTCACTTCGCCGATCTGACCGCCCATGTGCAGGGCGCAGCGTGGCACGCGCGGGGCACCGTACGCCCGAACGTACCCTTGCGTATGGGGTGGTCGGTGCGGGTCGCCGTGCAACTCAAAGAAGACGGGGGTCGCGGCGCCGGACTCCCCGTCGCGACCGGGACCTCGACAGACGGCGTGTACGCCGTCGACGAGGGCTGCCTCGTCATCGAGGCCGACCCCGGCGTCGAGGCGCTCGACTTCGAACTGACGACCGACACGACCGTCGACGGCGAACGCGTGAGCGAAGCCACGATCGACCTCGTTGTCACGGGGGTGGCCCGATGAATCAGCGAACGACACGACGGACCTTTCTGCCCTGGCGCACCGCCGATGCGTTCGACCTGCGCGTGGACGCGCTGACCGTCGACGGCTCGGCAATCGACCCGGATCGGGCCCGCGACGAGAGCGGGGCCCACCGCTTCGACCTGATCGCGGCGTCGGACGGTGCCGCGGCCCTCACGGTCGATGTCTCCATCGCCCACGACGACATCGTGGGTGGCATGCCGCCAGCAGAGCACACGGCGCCCCCCATCGCGGTGACGGTCGTGCTCGAGTGCGGGGACGGACAGCGGCAATGGCTTCGCCAGCCGTGCCCGATGAAGCGCGTCGGCGACCGGTGGTGCGCCACTGTTGCCGCGGCGTACGCGGACCTCGGAGACGCAGCAACGCTACGCGCGATCGCTGCCCGCACACGGGATGCCCACAGTGGCACGTCCGGCCTCGCATCCCGGGCCCATGCGCGAGTGGCCGAATCGCGACCTGCGACGCTGATCTTCGAGGCCCGCGACACGGTACCTGCGTCCGGCATGCTGACCGTGAAATGGGAGTCGTTTCAGGCGTCCGACCACGCCGAGCGTCGACGACTCAGCGCGCTGCCATGGTACGTCGAGCTGGTGGAGAACCCGCCGATCGTGTGGCTGAACAGCGACGTCGCCGACCTCCACCCGGTGCTCCACTCGAAGGGCACATGGGGCGCGCAGGCACGCATGCGCGACCTCATCAACCGCACCATCGCCGGCCCGGTATGGACGCAGCTCTTCTGCGCGGCGATGGGCTCGGTCGAGCGAGACGAGGACGACGCCCTCACAGCGCGCGAGGGCTGGCGCCGTCACGTTCTGCAGAAGCTCGCCCCGCACCTGACGTCCGGCGACCGAGCCACGGCGTTCGAACGCCTGCTCGAAGACATCGAGCGGTCCCGTACCGATCCCGAGACGCTCGTGTCGCTCATCGAGCGGCTCGGCCTCGCCGTATCCACCCTCACCGACCTGCGCACGGCCATTGACGGTGGCCTGCGCGACATCATCACGACCCGGAGCCACGCATGAAGCTGCACCGCCTGACCCCCCAGGGCCGTTCATTGATCACGGCCGCGTTCGTTTCGGACCCGACCGCGAGCGTCGAGACGAACGCAACGTACGCGAGCCCCGTCGATGGCGTGACCGTCGACATCGACGGACTCGTCGCCGACGTGCGCGTCGCCTGCACCACCCTCGGCGCAGGCAACCCACAACTCGACGGCGCCGTGGCCGAGACGATCCACCGTGCCCTGCCCATCGGCCGCCGCCTCGCGTCGGACGCGTCCCTGTGGGCATGGCTCGCCGCCGGCCCCCTCGCGTTCTTCGTGCAGCACCGGTGGGGCGCGAAGACACCGCCGAAGCCGATGCGCTTCCGCGGATCTCTGAACGAAAACGCGGTCGCGCGCCTGTGGTGGACGTGGGAGCTCTTCGCGACTCCGGACCCTGACCGCGCGAACCAGGTCTTGCGTGGCCAGTACCTCATTGATCGCCTGGTCACGAACCAGGTCGTCCGCTACCCCCACGTGGCCAATGCGCTCGTCGACGCGATGAAGTCGATCCCCGACAACGTGCGCCTCAATGTCATCGCCACCCATCTGAAGCGCCGCGCCACATCGCTCGCCCTCGAGTGCATGACGCCAGCAGAGCTCGGCGCTCTCATCGCGGAAATGAACGCCGAGCTGCCGGAGGGGCGGTCGGTGGTGTGAGTGAGACGCCCGACGCGTGACCGCCCGGAAGATACAGATAAGCTGCATCGCACCTCGAACAAGACACGCGCGGGCTCTGATACCGAAGGCCGCTGACTCATGGACTCTGCGACGTCCGCTGACCACCGTTGGGACCGTGACAAACCGAATTTCGTGTCGCGGTCGTCCATCAGACGATCCGCGCCAGAGACTCCGGAGACGCTGCGGTGAGAGCGCGAGACGCCAGGGCGAACCACTCGCTCCCGCAGGAGCGAATTCACGACTGCCCAGCGGGCATCGGTAGGAAGCCGGCGCGTCCCTTTGAGCTCTGCGAGAAGTGGACGTGGTTGCAGGAGGAGCGGACGTCGGGTGGAGGTGCCACGTTCTCGAAGACGACCACTTGCCCGCCTCCGCTCGAGAAACAGAGGTTCCGATAGAATGCATCCTTGACCGATGTGCCCACTTCTCCGTCGTCGTCAGGATCAGCCTCCTTGTAGGGGTTCAATGGCGTGTCCAAGGCGACGAATCCGGGGTGGCCGGCGTTTGCGGCGAGCGCTTGTTGCATGAGGCCGATCACATAGCCAGCGCACATGACCGCGCGGACGCCCTTGCCGTGGCTAGTACGCTTCCTCCCGTTGACAATCAGATCTGCGCTCTTCTCGTCGAACGCCACGGTCACGTCTTCGGCCACCTGCCACGCGATGAACAACTCCCTGATGCGTGCGCAAACGTCAGCCATCGTGTTCGCGGTGAGCTTGATGAACTCCAGCTTCTCGGCCTTGTCGGGCGTCGACTCCAACTCGTCGAGCTGGGTCTTCAGCGTTTCAATTTGTGTGCGCAGCTGCTCCGCGCGCACGTACAACGCGTAATTGCTCTGGACGCCTCGGAGTTCGTTGGCGCTGAATCGCACCTTTGGCACCAAAGCGGCCTCGATCTCTTGAGAGACGCTCTGCATCTCCGTGTCCAGCTCGCCGAGGCGTTCTTCAATTGAAGTTCGCTCAGCCGACATCTGACCAGCAGCAAGGCCGAGTTCCACGCGTAGGCGTTGAACCTTGCTTGCCTCGGCTTGCGCGGCAGCGAGGGTGGATTCAGGTGCCTGCGCTTCGCCCTGCTGCTGGTGCTCTGGCTCCGCGCCGCAGAAACCGCAGGGCTTCTCTCCGTACATCTGCAGCAGGTAGGCGGACTCCCCCATCGCCTCGAGTCGACGAAGATCGCTCTCGTAGTGTGCGTCCAGCAACGACGCTCGCGCCAGCATTCCGTCGAGCTCCTCCAAGCGCGTGCGGCTGTCCCGTTGCAGACGCAGCAGCTCTCCGCGTGTGGCCTCCGCTGCTCGAAGTTCACTCAGCGCCGTACTCGAAACCTCTCCGAGTTCGCGCAGTTTCGCCTCGAGCTCTGCTGCGGTCTCGGGAGTGATCCCAGCGCTCTCCACAAGCTCGTTGAGCGCAGCTTCATCACGCTCGATCAGCCCCTCGACGGTCTCCTTGCGTCCCGCCAATCGCCCCGCAGCCGTCTTCTTGTCTTCCGGCTGGACTATCGCCGAATCATCGACGCCGGTGAGCAGCACCCGAATGGTGCTCGCCGCAGCAGTGTTCCCGGTGTTCTGAGACCCGTAGAGCGGAGACCGTTTGGCGATGATTCGCTCCTCGTCGACCAGGAGCGCCTTGGAGAGCACCCTGAAGCTGGCGTCCTGGGTGTTCCCGCTCTCATTCTTGCGGACCTTTCGCCCTTCAAGGTCGCACAGGCCAAGGAGGAAGCCGGAAACGGATTCCTTGGCCTTGCTTGTCTCACCCAAGACGTCCCATTGGACATCGGGAGCGAGCGCATCATCAATCGAGCCGCGATAGAGACCGATCTTTCCCCCGACAAGCGCCCGATTGAGCGTGTAGAGTTCGCCGTCGGAAGCCTCGATGCATAGATAGGCGACATCGTAGTGGCGCGCCTGCGGGATCTCTTCGGGCGGCGTGCCGCCACCCATCACGAAGTCGATACAACTGAGAGCGTACGATTTCCCGGTGTCTGACGCGCCCTCGATCACGTTCAGCCCGGGAGTGAAGACGAGGCGTCCCGGCTCCTGACCTGGGCCACAGAGGCGAAGCTCCCGCAGCTCGAATCCCCGCTGGGGTTGTGCGTCGGTCATGGTGTCCCCCCTGAGCCGCGATACTCGGCGAACTGCCCACCCCAGCGATCCAGCTCGGTGTTGACGTATCGGCTGATCTCGCTGGTCTCCAACTCCCCGAAGCTCCCAGCAATCCAGCCCGCACGGCTCCGTAGCGCCTTCACGTACGCGCTTCGGAGCGTATCGAGGAAGCAGGCCCCCCGATCAGTCGCACCGTAGCTGAACCCGTCTGCGTCCATCGCCACCGAAACCAGGCCCCGCCGCGCATAAAGGGCAAGCCCAGGCTCCAGCACAGCACGGCGTACCAGAACCTCAGCGCCGCGCTGTGGCACTGCCGGATGGAGGCTCTCTGGACCGCCGTCCACGTCGGCAGAATGAACGAGCAGGTAGTCGAGCAGCACGAGCCGCTGAAGGTCGTTGCGACGCGGATCGAGCTCGACCAGAATGCAAAGCGAGCGAAGCCCGAGCTCCACAGGCGAATTGAAGACCCAAGAAGTGGCTGATCCGGCCGCGGCCATCAGAGTACCCACTTGATGCGATCGTCATCGGCAAGCTGATGGCAGATGCCTGCCTTGTCCTTGACTCCCAGTACCTGCCGGAGGGCGTTGTTTGTGGGGTCGAGCTGCTGCGCGACCCCGGTCGCAGCCTTCACCCGTTGAACTCCATCGGCGTGGCCCGTGTCCTCGACCGTGTCGATCACCCCGTCGTAGAACTCCTCCTGCAGGTCCTCGAACTGCCCGGGCGGGAGCGTGTCGCGAGAGAAGTTGCGCAGCGACTCGGCATGAAAGAACCGCTCGCGACTTCGTAGAAGATGCCTGTGCAGGGAAATGTGGCCCGCCAGATCTGCCACCGTCAGGGACTCGCCCGTGTGGTCGGAATACGCCTCGAGGAGACGCTCGATGTAGGGGCTTTCGAACGTCTCGTCTTCGAGGTCCGGAACTTCGGCCGGTGGGCGTGCAGGCAGGCCACCAGGGAACCGCGCGGCGTGCCATCGCGTTCGGGCGTGCTGCTCGATCAGATCCAGCGGCGGCACATAGCTGACGATGCTGAAGTCGAACCCCTCGACGAACGTTTGGAGATCGCCTGTCAACGGCACCTTCTTCGTTGACGTGATGTGCTCCTCGCACTTCGCCGCCCAGTCCTTGGTGAGCCGCGCGCGTAGCTCTTCTGGCCTCTTCAGGAGGAGTGACAGGCTGTTTCCAGCTCCCTGGGGAGCTACGAAGAAGTACTTCGACGGGGCCGAGAACGCCTTCTCATGCACGTAGTAGCAGAGCTTTCCGAGCTCGAGGACGATTTGATTCGGCTGCAGCGGGTCCTTGTAGTGCTTGCACTGGTAGTTGTGCCACTCATCATCGGAGACGAAGGCGACGACATCGCGACCAAGGTCACCGGCACCACCACATCGTTCAACACGGTGGTAGCGGGCCTTTAGGCTGTGAGCCCACTCCAAGGCGAAGTCCTCCCACTGCCCCGGCGAGAAGATCCGCAAGAGGTCAATAGCGGGCACTATCGTGCTGCCCGCAGGCGTCGGCGCCACCGTTGCTGCTTTCGGCTCATCGAGCGGCTGCGTCGTCGCCTTGACCGTACTCATGCACCGACCTCATTCGGTGGCGCAGCGCCCTGGGGGCCGCGCTGGCTGTGGATGGCGTCGTTCATCAATTCAGCCCCAACGCCTTGAACGCTGCCTGCCGCACCTCGCCGTAGAACACCGGGTCGACGTTCTCGAGCACGTCGGCGCTCACGTCGAAGAAGCTGCGCTTGTTCTCGATCGGGATCATCGCGCGCTTGGCACCGTTGTCCATCGCGACCTGGAGGGGCTCGACCAGCGAGCGGACGGGCTTGATGTTGCCCTGGATGCTCATGTCGCCGAGGACGAGGAGGCCCGGAAGCGGAGACGCCTTTCGTAGGGCGGAGAACGCGGCCACCAGGAATGCGACGCCCACCTCGGCCTCGACCTTGTTGCCGAGCAGGTCGATGGCTTCGACATGGAAATCGGCGGTGTCGAACTCGCGGGCAATGCCGAACGCGTTCTTCTGGGACTTCAGGTAGCTAAAGGCGCGGTTGATCGACTCCTTGATCGTGCCGGAGAGACCGCCGGCGGCCTTCAGCTTGCCCGTCCCCGAAGAGATGCTGAGCTCCAGACGGTAGAGGGCCACCGTACCGTCGCCGCTCACGCTGGCGGCGTAGACGGTCCCTGGGGGCAACGGGTCGGCGGAGATGAGGTCACGGCCGCCCTGTTCGGGCACGCCGACGAAGCTCTCCTCGCCGGTCTCGTTGTCCTGGTAGCTGAAGGACGTGTGGTAGTACTCGAAAGAGCCCATCTTCTTGAGCTGCTCCTTCACGCGACGTCGGCCCTCGACGGCGATGCCGAGAATCTCCTGCAGGTCCTCCTTCGAGACCTCTCCGTGGGGGAAGAGGATCTTCATCAAGCCGGAGACGGACCGACGTACAGCCTTGCGGTCGCGGGCGTTGAGGTGCGCGCCCAATGAGAAGTGGTGGTCGATGATCTCAGTGTAGTTCGTCTTGCGGAGCTCGCGCAGCGCCTCGGCCAGGTAGTCGACGACGAAGCCGTACTGGTTGGTGAAGTGCTCGTTGCGCATCTTCGGCATCTCCCACCCGGGCAGGTAGAAGTGCAGCCGGTCGATGAACGCCATGTCGTCGCGGATCACGTCAGGCATCGGCGCGAAGAGATGGCCGGTCTGGACCATGACGTCGATGGGCTGCTGGGTGTTGCCGAACATGGCGATGCTTGCGTAGCCGGCCATCGATTCCTGCCCGCGCTGAAACTGCCCGGACTCGCAGTAGGTCTTCATCGTCGTGATGACCTCTTTGGGCATCTTCTGCAGGTCGGCGACCTCGTCGAAACCGACGACATCCCAGATCTGGACCATGCCCTTCTGCCGGCCTGACATGTGGCCGAAGAGGTTGGCGACGGTTGTGGGACCGGTGAGCAGCGCGGAGTACGGAGAGAGTTCCTGGACTGCGTAGCTCTTACCGGTCCCGCGCGGACCAAGCTCGACCAGGTTGTAGTTGCGCTCGCAGAGCGGGATGAGCCGGGTCAAGAAGAGCAGCTTCGTTCGCTGATCCATCACCGTGGGCTCATAGCCCATGCTGCGCAGCATGAAGTCAATCCACTCGGCCGTCGTAAACTCTGCACGACCCCGCCGGTACTCGTCGAGTTTGAACGTCGCCAGCTGGATCGGCGTCAAGTTCTGGATGCGGAAGGGGTTCCGCTCGTCCGTGTCGTCCCAGACCATCTCGATCTGGGCCCAGATCCCGCCCATCAGGATGCGATCGTACTCACGCACGTAGTGGTTCGGGATGTGGACGTACTTGCTGCCGAAGTTCGTGACCTCAGCCCAGTAGTTGGAATCGACTAGGCGCACCTTCACCTTGTCGATGAACGTGTGCCGTCCCTGCTCCTTGACCCGGCTCTGGGCCCTGGTGGCCTCGTCGGGGCGGATGTAATTGTCGGCCAGGGTGTCGTTGACGACCTGGAGGCCCATCTGGATGGCCATCTCGTCGGACGACGCGCAGTACTTGCCGAGTAGATACTCGAGCACGAACACGGGCACGTTCGCGCCGACCTTGACCTTCCGCACGAGGTCTTTGCGGACCACCTTGCCAGCGAAAACCCGGTTGACCTTGTCGTCGAGCGGATCGCGCCCAGCTGCGTTCGATTCCGTCATAGAAGGTCTCCAACCTCGATATCGTCGGACTGTGCCAACACCGCGTCGGTCTTCGGGTCCTGTACCACGATGCGGACCGGTTCGCGCGTGTCTTGCGTCAGCATCAACGCCACATTGACGAAGCTTCCAGGGGGCAATGTAAGCGTCGCGGTCGCTCGATCGAACTCGGTGTCCAGCGCCATCCCAGCCCGACCCACTTCCTTACCGCCGGCTACCAGGATCACGCGCACCAGGAGCGGGTCTGTTTGCAGAAGGTCATGAAGGGCAATCCTCGCGCCAAGGGTACGTGTGGTGAGGATTGGCGGATATCCTTCGACCACCACGTTGGCCATGCCGGGATCCGGCTGCGAGACCGCCGGAATGCGAAGTGTCACGACCGGCACCACCATCTCTTGCAGGCTGCATCCGCCATGATGGAAGGCGAGGTCTCCGCCGCATCGGAAGACTGCAAGTCCACGTGGAAAGATGAACTCGAGGTCGCTGGTGTACCCGAGCTCGGCCGCGCTCGTTCGCACAGCGGCCGGGGGCGTCTTGCCTCCATGCCCGGCCCAGCATCGGCGATGTTGGTCCACTTCGTTGCCGCCGGGTCGATCCATGATCATGTCCTCGCTCTTCCTGATGGAGAACTGATGACCGTGATCGCTCGTGATGACGAAGCTCTCCACACCCAGCTTCGCGAGCTTTCGGACAGCCCGGGCGACGTTGCCCACGACCGAATCCATGATCTGGCGGGCTTGATGTTCAAGACCCGACTCACCCAGCGCGTCAATCTCCTGCGATCGGACCACGACCAGCGGCGCGTCCCCAAGCGTCTTCGCTACGCGCTTTGTCGACCAATGCAACAGGTCGCCCATTCGGATGTCACGCGCGTCGGGCCGAACGGCTCGGAGGTACTTCAGCCGCTTGCCAACGTCGGGGAGCACGTCCTTCCCGATCTGCGTTGCGAGCCCGCCCTTGTGCTCGACCACGGAGTAGCTGGCGGCGGCCCCGGGCAGGAGCGCGCCCATGCCCAGCGGAGTGATCGACGGCAGCACGCCCACCGCAGGCTGTAGCAGGAGCTCCTCAGCTCCCTCGAGCTGCTCGACCAGGTCGGCGCCCATCTCGTAGCGCATCGCGTCCACGAAGAAGTACGCGACACGGCCTCCGCGTGACTCGACGAGCTCGGAGTAGATGCGCGTCTGGTGGAGGACACCCGGGATGGCCCACGACGAGTCGACGAGAGCCTGCGTGAACCCCCTGGACATCTCCTTGAGCAGTGCCTCGTGGTTGCGTCGGACCACGCCGAGGGCCCGCTCGAGCGGCTCCTCGGGCTCGTCCTCCATGTTGGCCACCCAGTGCTCAAGGGCTCGTTGAGCGCGGTCGGCGCGGTACCAACCGTCCTGGGCTGTGTAGGCCTCGACCCACCTGGCCGCGGTGCCTGATGCCTTCTTCACCAGAGGCCGGACCTGGTCCACCGCGGTGCCGAGCTCCGCCATCAGACGACACGCCTCCCACTGGGCCAGACGGCCCAGGAAGCTCGGATGGTCGACCCAAAAGCTGTGGCCGCGGCCGGCGACGACTTCCATCGCCTTGCCATGGTGTCCCGCCGCGATGAGGCTCGCTGCGTAGTCGAGTAACCGACGCTCCTCGAAGCGGAACGTGTCGATGGCACCAAGATTGGCAGGCTCGAGCTTCGCGTTAGCGAGCCCAAGCTCGGCCTCGATGCCGTCGGCCAGCCCGATGTAATCGTCGCCGTACTTCTCCCGGAGCTCGGCCGCGATCGCTCCGACTCTCTGTCTTTCTTCGGCGGTCGCCGGTTCGGGGACGACACCCACGCAGTCCGGCGCGGCGCCGGCCAGGTCAGAACGGAACTCGTTGACGAGGACGAAGCGAAGCGTCTGATGCCGAGCCTTCGCGAGCGGCGTGCCCTCGTCGAGCGCGAGGCCGACCCGTGCGTGAATCAGCCGGTAGAGCTCGGGTTGAGCGAGCTTCGCCTCGACCTGGGCGTCATGCTGGTCGGAAGCGAGCCACTTCGCGAGAAGCGATTCGCTCCCCGCGCTGCCCAGCACGAGCTTGAGCAAAGAGCCCTTTCCGGAGCCCTCCTGACCGAGGAAGCGTTCGACGTCGTGGTAGGTGAGCCCCTCGGGCTTCAGCATCTCGTCGATGTCGCCATCCGTGTACTGCCGCCGCAGCAGGTTCCGCGCGAGACGGCGAAGCTGTGGCTCGTAGCAGTGGCCCGCGAACTCCAGCTCCATCAACACGGAGCCATCGCGGTCACGCTCGACGCCTGGGACGTAGACCAAAAGGGGCTCGGGCTTGTCAGCGTCCACCACCGGCTCGAGGCTGCCTTTCAAGGCGAAGAAGGAGCCCTCGAATCGCCCGAGATGGGTCAGCGTGTCGCCGATGCAGATGCGCGGCAGGTCGCCAAGACCGGTCCCCACGACTTCGTGTTCGTCGAGGAACGGCTTGAACTCCTCGCGCGGGTCGTAGAACACGACTACCCGGTGGTCGCGGAGGAGCCGGTCGAGGTGGTCAGACAGATAGTTGCTGAACGAAGGGTTCATGCGCCACCTCGCTTTCGGCCACGACGCGTGGAACCGCCCTGCACAGGCGCCGAGACCAATGCACCAAGCGCGGCCTTCACTGCGCGTGAGCTCCGCTCCGCGACGAGCTCACCGACCCGCATGGAATTGACCTTGCGCGGCTGCCACTTTCCATCGTCGTCCTCGAGCCAGAACTCCGTCTCGAGGCCGTGGGTGATGGCCAAGCTACGGTCCTTGACGCACTTTGGGACAACACGCTCGGGCCATAAATGCATCGCCAGATGCGCCCAGTCATAATCTCCCCTCCGAAGTGCGTCCCAGACCTTCTTGCACTGCCGCTGCCACGGCTTGTCATTGGGCACCAGCCGCCACAGCGGCGCGAAGTGAATGATGACCCCATCATCCAGATCCGGCTTCCACAGAGGAGCAACACGCTCAACCTCCTCCCTAAAGGCACGCAGCTCTGAAACGAAGCTCTCCTGTGCGTCTATCACTCGGCGCTGCATGCTCGGCGGATCGGTGCCGGCCTCCTGTCGCAGGGTGTTCAGCTTGCCTTCCTCATGTTCGACCTTGTGTTGAACCAGCTCGCAGAGGCGAAAGAACGTGTCGTCATTCAGCCGGTGACAGTAGCACCACACCGAGTACGAAGCCGACGGTGTGCCGAGCTGCCAGTAGATTGGGGCCTTGCGCCCGCTGCGCGAGTAGCGCTTCAGGTGGTGGCCAAAGAACCGCTTGGCGAACCACGCCCGCAGGTCTTCGTTTCGGCGTCCGAGGACACCCTGTGCCTCGTTGAGCCGCTCGCTTGCCTGCTCGCCGAACACCGCATCGAAGACCCCACTCACTCGATGCAGCAGGTCCTGTGGGTGGCCAACGTCATCCACCAGCACCCCGTCTTCGGGGAAGGCGAGTGGGTAGCCCTCTGGCGGAGCGTCCAGCGGCAGCCCGTCTTCGCCAGTGAGCATGGCCGGCGAGCAGACCGGGAGCCGGTCGAAGGGCTCTGGCTCGGCGGGCAAGGCCCGATCTCCAGTCGCCAGGCGCACGTCGAAGCGGCCCAGCGCCACCCCTAACGCCCACGACAGCAGTGAGGCGGCCATCGGCACGAGGTCGACCTCGTCTTCCTCGGTCTCGTCCTCTGCCTCGTCATCGCTGGAAGAAAGCGCCTCCGCGCCGCCGCCACTGAATCCCTGCTCGATGCGCGCCCGTTCAGCGACGGAGATCTTATAGAGGTCGAAGCAGCGGTCGTCAATATCGGCCTGCAACGCAGCCTGCTCGGCCTTCACTTCGGCGACGCGCGCCAACCATGCCTCCACACGATTGCGAAGTGAAAGCCCGTCGACCTGCAACAGTGCAGGCAGCACAAACGCGTGCGATGTCTCAGTCCGGGTATCGAGAGTCCGTTTGAGAGACCAAGCTCGCTTGGCAAGCGCCGCGAGCTGGTCTCGTTCGTCCGGAGAAACGGAGGGCCACGGCACAACTTTCAGCACTCCCACCAGGAATTCCGGGTGACCAGTCCGTCCGACGATCATCTTGAACAGGTAGTCGAAGATGCTGCTACCGAACACTGACAACGTCCAAAGGAGTTGTTCCTGTTCGACAAACGCCGAATAGCCACGAATAGAAAATATGCATCCGGCAGGAAGCGGTTGGGGGCTGAACGCGGACGCTCTCAATGGCCACGTCAGTCCGGGGCGGAAGTAAAAGTCCAGATTGCGAACGTACGACTTGGAATAGGCAGCAATGTTCACACCGGCATCCTGCCAATCAACGACCAAGTAAACATCCGCGTAGAATGGTGAGAACCTGCCCCCCTTCGCAAACGGAAACCAATGCTCGTACAGAGAGCTTGACCGCACCTCAGTGGCCAGCCGAACGAAACGGAGATCATCCGATGTCTGGAGGCCCACCTTTGCGGTGCGCCCACCCCCTTCAAATGCTGGCAGAGTCGTGAACGCACTTCGAAGCGTGTCACTGGCCCAGTACGCAAAGGGAGACCCTGGAATGACTCGAAACGTGGTCGGATCGACCAAGAACCGTGCTGTCGAGCAAGCAGAACCACCCTTGCGACTCGCGTCTCGAAGCACAACACTCTTGCCATCAACATCTGCCTCGATCGCGCGGATAAATAGGGTATTCACGCTTGCCTCTCACGTGGTAGTACTCTGCCCCAGCACTGCAGACCAAACCCCTGCCGATAGATGTCCGGCACGTCAGTCTTTCCGGTCTTCATGCTCCGAACAACGCCGAGAGTCTCCAGGTCGCGAGCGGTCATCACGAAGCCCCCATGGCGTCTAGAAGTCGCTGACCCCAGGCCAAGGCCCGCAGCTTGTCGGGTGACACCTGGGCCAGCACCTTGAACGAGTGTGCGCCTTTGCCATAAGGGCCTGCCTTTGTGGGCTTGGTCGCCTGCTGGAGCGCGGTGTTGATAGCCGCCTTTGTCTTGGTCTCGAGCGCCGCGCCCTCCGCCGGGAGCTTGCTCGCGTCGAGCTTGGAGCCGAACACCGCCGTCAAGGCCGCGCGATCCGCGACGAGCCAAGTCTCCATCGTCACGGTCATGAGGTGGAGCTGTTCGTCGGTCGCGGCGCCCGGTCGCTCCCAACCGTCGCCCGGGCGCGCCTTCACGTGGGCCCAAGGGTCGAAAGACGCGCCAGCGACGGGCTCTTCCGCGTCGACGAGCAACCACACATCGTCCTTCGCTTCTGCGAGTGCGACGCAAAACTGGTCGAAGGCGCGCTTGCGCCCTCCACAGGCGACGACCTTAGGGCGTCGCTTGACCCCGGCGCGCTCGAAGAGCATCGAGAATGCCCGCCGGCACTCGCTGGCGAGGCTCGGGTTCTGGTCGCCTCCTCCTTCCACAAAGAGCACACGCTTCTTCGCTTTCACCATCGGGTGCCTCCCAGACGACCAGACATCCACAGGGTCCCCAGCGAACCGAACTCCGCCCAGCGGGCGATCTCTTCGGTGTCCAGGCGGCTGAGGCAGGTTGTATCTTCGGGCTTCTCGCAGACCACGACGCTGTCTGCGTGCTCGGTCATCGCGTCGACGAGCTGGGTGGAGTGAGTGGTGACCACAAGCTGGACGCGCGCGCTGGCATCGACCAGCAGGTCTCGGAGCGCTGGCAGGACGTCGGGGTGCAGCCCTAGCTCGGGCTCTTCGATGAGCACTAGCCCCGCGGGCCCGGGATCGAGCAGGATCGCGATCAGCGAGAGGTAACGGAGCGTGCCATCCGAGAGGCGGTGTGCCGGGATGTTGCGCGCGCCCTCGGTCAGGTAAAGCTGGAGCCGACCGCCCTCGAGGATGATCTCGATATCTGTGAATCCCGGCGCCACCTCGGACAGCAACTCGAGGAGCCGTCGCTTGGTCGCCGGATCCCGCTTCAATGCCATGAGCCGTGCGGGGAGGTTGGAGAAGTCCTCGAGTAATCGGTCGGTCTGGACATCCGTCCCACACGCCTCTCGGATGGGCGCCTGCGGGCCGAACCGCCACGAACGATAGATGACGATCTCCTTAAGCCGATCACCCACGGCGGCGACCTCAGGATAAACCTCCGGGTCGCGGCGCTGCGAGAGGATCGACTGGGTCCGATCAATGTCAGTGCGCTCGAGCTTGCGCTTGGTGCCCCCGGCGTTGTTGAGCATCGGTCGGCCGTTTTCGTAGCCAAAGAAGAAGTAAGGCTTGGGGTCGCCCGTCTCGTTTTCGATGCGCTCATCCAGCACGACGAATCCGCCGCCCTCGCTGCCGAACTCGACCCTATAGCGCACGCGCTGGCCGTGAGCGCCGTCCGAGACTTGGCCATGTTCGAAGAGAACCTCCAGGGCAGCCGACGTGGCGCGTCGGTCCTTGCCCACACGCCACAGCCACTCATCAACGCCGCCCCCCTGTCGGATGGGGAGCGGCAGGTCGCGCGGCACGGCGCGCAAGACGGCGAACGCCTCGACGATGTTCGACTTTCCGGCGCCGTTTGGCCCGACGAGCATGTTGAGGCGGCGCAGCTCCACCGTGTGAGAGCTGGGCCCGAACGATAGAAAATTCGTCAAGGTGATCTGGTTGAGCATCTTCTACCCTCCTTCCGTAGACAGTACGCTGCAGTCTCGACCATCGCACTGTCGAGCACACCTGCGCCGAGGTCGGCGAACACGACTGGCGGGGCCTCCTTCAGCAGGATTTCTTCTCGCCACTTCTGGAAGCTGGAGAGGAAGAACCCGGTCCGGGACGTGATCGCCCCGAGCATCCCACTTGGGACCAGCAGCTCGATACCGCGTTCAACAAATGCTGCGTAGACATCGTTCTTGGTACGCGGATAGCTGCTCGTCAGCTCCTTCCTGGCGGCGAGGCTACCCGCGCCGAAGGGAGGATTCATCAGCACGACATCGAAGCGCGTCCGCATCAGCTCGATGAACGCGACGCCCTGGGCGGCGTCCTCGGCGAACAGGCGTCTTCGCACACCCTTCGAACCGCCGGTCGAGGCGGCGAAAGCCTTAAGCGCATCGACAATGCTCGCTTCAGCCTGCTCGAAGAAGTGCTGGTCGTCGATGCCGCTCAGGTCGAGATTTCCCTGAGCTGGCGCCGGTTGGAACCCGGGTAGATAGCCCATCCTGAGCTCTTGTTGCAGGGCCGCATACTGCTTTCTCGCGGACGTCACCGACTCTGACAGGTGCTCCTCTATCTTGAGAAGGGAGCCCAGCTCGCCGGCCAGTTCCATCTTCGAGACCATCTCCCGCAAAAGCTCACGGAGCACTGGCGGCTGCAGACTGTCTGCAAACTCGTCGAGGAGCGTGGAGTCTCCTGGCATCGGCTCAGCGACGACAATGCGCGTCCGGCGGATTGGTGGTCGCTCTACACGCCCAACGCCACGCTCCTGGAACGCTCGCTGTGCACGCATCCAGAGCGCCAGCGATGCGATCTGCGCCGCCCGAGGGTCGATGTCAACGCCGTGGAGGTTGCGCTCGACGATCAGCTGTGGGACCGCGCGGCGCAGCGCCTCCTCCGTGGGGTAGTCCTCTTGGAGGGTCGTGCCGCTCTCCGACAACGCGGGAATCTCGCTTCGCCAAGCCTCCTCATAGATGGTGAGTAGGAGATCGAAGGCGTAGAGCAGGAAGTGACCCGAGCCGCACGCAGGGTCGAGGATGCGGAGAGCACGGGGGTCCTTGGCAGGACGTTCTCCGAAGCCCTCTTCCGGGCGAACGATGAAGTCGAGGTCTGCAAGCTGGCTATTGGCCTGTGTCATCTCGACCCAGGAGCGACCCAGCGTGTTGTCGGTGAGGAACTGCACCACGTAGCGCGGAGTGAAGAACTGGTTCCGGACAGCCAGCTCCCGGCTGTTGCGCGGCGCGCGGCTCTCCGTCCGCATCTGGGTCCGCTCGTCGTCGCCGTTGAAGTACTGGTAGACCCACCCGATCGTCTCGTCCTGCCCCCAAACGCTCTCCAGCTCGGCCGCGTTGACGATCTGAAGAAGTGATTGGAGGGCCGGTCGTCGCGGCCAGAGGAGGCTTGCAACATCGCCCCGGTCGAAGAGGGCTCCAACCTCCTGACTCATCTCATCGAAGATTGATTCGACGTAGAGGCGGTAGCCGGCGTCGGGCAGCATCACCAATCCAGGCGCCAGCGCGCAGAACTCCTTGAAGCCGCTCGAGTCCTCACCCTTCGAAACGCATTCCTGCACCAGCTCTCGCGCCTCCAGCATCTTGAGGGCGACGAAGCGATTGAGGGTCTGGAACGCCATCTCGCGCAGCAAAGCTGCGACCGCCTCGGCCGCGCTCGCCCCGACCGAGCGCTTGTGCGCGATGGCTGAAACGAGTTTCTCCCAAACGATGCGTTGGCTTGGAGACAGGTGGGTGCCAGGCGCCATCCCTACCGAGCCATTCAGCAGGATGTCGTACTCGCCCTCGAGCTGCTCGCGCAGTTCTTGTTCGAGCAAGCGACGGGCCGCCTCCGTGGCGCGCTGGATGCTATTTCGGGTGGTCTTGTCCACGGCGACTCCTACTGCACCAGCACTTTCTTGCCTTCGCCGAGGAGCTTCTCGACGCGTTGCTTGATCGCGCCGAGGGCCGCCTCGAGCTGCTCGGGCGTCTCGATCCGGGCCTCGAAGAAGTCACCCGCGCTCAGGGTGACCAGGCGGTTGCCCTCGATGAGCTCCATCATCTCCTTCACCGCGGCCTTGAGGTGCTGCGGGCAGGCGCTGAGCTCCGAGCGAAGGAAGGGGATCGAAGTCGTGGCGGCAACGGACTTGGAGGCCCGCGAGCGCAAGGGCTGATCGATCCGAGCCTGCTGCTCCTCGTTGAGCTCGGACCACGCGTCAATACCGTGCAGCTTGTCGAGCGCTTCACCATAGGCTGTGGCCCGAGCTTCGACAGCGGCGGCGAAACGGGCATCGTACTCCGCCTGCAGGGCCGTTGCCGCCTGTTCGATTGCGGCGATCTCGCGGAAGAAGGTCTCCCTGGCCATCAGGTCCGCGAGTGTCGAGGCGCGGTCCCCCAAGCCAGCCGGGAGCTCCGCCTCCTGCTCAAGGAATGGCCAGGTGCGGTCCAGCACTTTGCGGGCCCGAGCGAGGTCCATCAGCGCGGTCTCGGTCAGAGCCTTCTTCAGCTCGGCGCCACGCTTGATGGCTTCCTTGATGTCCTTGTGGGCCGCGTTGAACGTCGTGATGGCGTCGTCCTCGGTGCCTCCACGAATCGCCCGCATCTGGTCGACGGCCTCCTGCAGCACGTCGGCTCCGGGCAGCTGCTTCGTCAGCAGCAGGGTGAGCACCTCGTGCAGCTCCTCTTCCGCATCGCCGACGGCCTTTCGGATCGCAGCAGCGATGACGCCAGCCTGCAGCTCGGGTAGCTGCTTGCCGAAGACGTCACGGAAGGCCTCTTCGGACTCCAGCCAGTCGTCGATGTCGGTGCCGCTGACCTTCTTCTGGAAAGAGCAGGCCTTGAAGAGGTTGTTGCTCGTGAAGGCCGTCTTCGCGTCGACCGACAGGGCCGACTCGATCACGGTGCCCTTGCTCGTGGCGCGGATGCGACCGGCGCGCACCAGGCTGACGACGAAGAGGCGAACCACGTCGAGGTTCCAGCCGAACGGCTCCTTCGAGAACTCGTCGATCAGGTACTTGCCGCTGGCGATCTCGCCGTAGCTCGTTCGATTCTCGATGCGGTCGAGGACCTCCTTCAGCGGGCCGCTGTCGGTGTTGAAGACAGGCTGCCCGTTCTCGTCGCGAATGAGGCCGAGCTGGGCGAACACGCTCGTCAGGCCTCGAAGGTTCTCGTTCGTGAGCACCGAGTCGAGATCCTTGCTGCTCACCCGGGCGGCGCCCTCGGAGAAGCGGCTGTAGACGTCTGGAAGGACCTGACCGAGGACGCGGTTGGCGGCCCTGGTCACGGTGTCAACGGTGTCGTCCGGGCTGCGGTCGTTGCCGCGGAAGTAGATGGCGCCGGCGAGCATTGCGTCACGGATGAGCCGCTTGAGCTCCCCCTCGTGGCGGCGAAGGCGGACCTTCTCCTCGGCGACGAGCGCCGTCTCGTCCCTGGTCCTGGCGCTGCGCTCTTTGCGGGCGAGCATCTCCCTCGAGCGGTGGACGTCGACCGTGGTGCGCTCGATCTGCTCGTCGACGGCGGCGACCCAGAAGACTTCCTTCCGGTCGCTCTGGCTCCGGCTCCGCGCTTCGTCCGCCCGGGTCGTGAAGTCGTCCCCCGCGTCCGCGAACACGACGTTGAAGCGGATGTCCTCCTCGACCACGGACCGCCCGTTGAAGGTGAGGCCCGCCTTGAAGGTCTTCGCGTCTTCGAGGCTGTAGCTGGGTTTGGGCTCCCAGTGGCCGGAGACGACGGCCGTGTGCAAGCGGTTGATGTCGCCTGGAGTAGCCTGGATGCTGGCGCGGGTGACCTCCCAGTCATCCTCGGCGGGCGTAGGGATGCGGTACTGGCCCTCATGGAGCCGAACCTTGTGGGCAGCGACCAGCTTCTCGAGCGCCTGCTTCACATCGGTGAGCACCGAGTCGCCACCGACGCTCGGGTGGATGGCCGCAGCGATGTTCTCGGCCGTCCGATGGATGTTCTGCACGTACTGCAGCAGGCAGATCGCCTTGGCCACGGACTGGGCAAGAGTGTGTTCGACCTCCTGCTCGATGGCGCTGATCTTACCGCGGATTTCGCTCGGGATGTTGCCCGCCACCAGGTCGTAGATCTGGTCGACCCGCACCAGGTTGCCGACCGGCTGGTCCGCGAGGCCGACCGCATCGTGGATCAGAAGCTGCTGGGCCAGCTTGATGATCGTCCGGTTGGCGCCGCCCACGTGCTTGCTGGCGCCGCCCTGTGTGCGCAGACCGGAGACCACCTCGATGATGAGGTCAATCTGGTAGGGCAGCAGCGGGTAGAGGTCCATGAAGCTCTGGGTAGTGAGCTCAGGGAGCTGGACGTCGGCGGAGAGCTTCGTTTGCGCCGTCAGTCGCCCGCTGTGGGTCGTGAAGAGGTCGCGTAGGGTCTTCTCGGCAGCGGCGTTCTTCGAGAGCACGCGCTTGCTTGTGACCTCGGAGATGTCGGACGGCTCGAGGTGCACCTGCAGCGGGAACCGGTCCATGAGCCGGGCCAGCTCGACGCGTTTGTCGTCCAGCCCGCTGACCAGCTCGGTGAGCTTCTCCTGCGAGGTGACGATCAGCCAGACCTTGCCGCGTGAGATGCGGCCCAGGCTCTGAACGACCCCCTGAAGGTCGAGCATCTTCTGGACGTCGCGAGAGACGAACTGCCCGACTTCATCGACGACGAACACGAGGTTTCGGTTGGTGCGTCGACGCCCCATGAGCGACTTGCAGCGCTCCGCCAGCTTGCCGGCGGTGATGTCGGTTCGGTCCTGGGCCGCCTGGACCCAGCTGTCCGGCGTAGCGTACCGGTTCGGGTAGAGCTTGTGCATCACCGCGCTCGCTTCCCCGAGCGAGAAGGCGATGAGGTCCTTGTTGTCGTCCCAGCCCTGCTCGAACTCCTCTTTGTAGGCGGCCTTGAAGGCGTCGAGCTCACCCTTCTGCTCGAGGGTGATCTCGAGCTCGGCGAGGTCCAGGTCTTCGGCGTAGCCCAGGCTCTTGAGGAAGAGCCGGTACATGATCTCGGTGATCGTCTGGTTGCCGCTCTTGATCCCGCGGTCGGTCGAGACATCGAAGATGACCGAGTCCGTGGGGATCTGCTCCGCGATCTGCGTGAGGAGCACCTGCGTCTCGTTGTCCCCGGTGCGGTTGCCGAAGAGCTCGGCTGCCGACTTGCCCATCACCTCGCGGTTCTCGATTGCGAGGCCCAGCATCTTGGCGAAGCTCGACTTACCCGAGCCGAAGAAGCCGGAGACCCAGATGCCGATGCCCTCATGGGGCTTGTTGGGGGTCTCCCAGTAGCGGCGCAGGATCTTGCGATAGTGATCGCGGATCGCGTCGGTGACGATGTACTCGGCGATCTCGTCGTGAACGACCTGTTCGTCGTTCTGATCGACCTTGATGACCTCTTCAATGGGTCGTTCGATGTCGAGCGCGAAAAGCTCTCTGATGTTCGTGTTCGCCACTGTGTTCATTCCTTTTGGCTCGCCCCTCAGAAGATCTTCGGCCGGTAGTTGTGCTCGGCGTCGAGGACGCCCATGAACCGAAGGCCCGCGGCCCCGTCGAGTTCACCTGGGTAGAAGAGCACGGCCGGCACGTGGACCTTCCCCTTCAGCTGTTCCAGCAGCGATGACGTCCGATAGAACGGGAAGAGCGCTCCCGCCCGGGTGATGAAGACGACATCGCGCAGAGGATCGGCGTCCTCCGGAATCCCTTCCGCCACGAGCTCGTCGAGTGGCTGCCGGTCCGAGAGCACCTTGTGGACGGTGTCCACCATCTTGTGCGTGCCCGTTCGCTTCTCGGCCATCTCGATGCGCTTGCGGGTCAACCCCTCGCGTGACAGAGCCGTTTCCAGGCACTTTGCCAGCGAGATGGTGGTGACTCGCTTGCCGGCCTGCTCGAGTCGCGTCCGCAGGAGGCTGACCTCGGCGCGCAACGCGAACTCCGCATCCGGCGGGTAGCGGAAGATGGCGTAGGGCATGTTGTGGTACGCGCTGATCTTCGGCCGCGGATCCTCCCCGCGGAGGATGGCCTCGAGATCACGTGTGAGTCGCTGCTTCCAATCGCTCATGGCACCATCTCCTCCGCGAAGGCTCCGGCCGATTCGCAGGGGAGCGAGAGCTCCATCAGCGAGCCGGCAACTTCGAATCGGAGCCGTCTGAACTGGTGTAGACGGTAGATCTCGCGCTCCACCTCGGAGGTGGTCATCAGGTAGAGGCGCCAGTCGGGCGAGTGGACGACATCGCGGCCGTTGCCGTGCACCTCGTACATCGCGTGAAGGAGGTAGAGAAAGCTCGGCTCGGGCAGGTGGTACGAGGCGAACTCGCGGACGGTCGTCCCCCTCATCAGCCCGAAGTCGACGGCCATCCGCAGGAGTCCAGACGCGACGCGCTTGAGGGTGGAGTCCTTCCACTCCTCCTCGACCAGACCCCGCGTGTGGAGCTCCCGAAGGTAGGGATGCAGATCCTCGGTACGAATCCTGAACGCGCCGTCCTCGTACTCCTTGAAGAGCCAGTTGGAGAGGAAGTCCCGAACGAGGAACTCATCACGGGTCATGTGCCAGAGGAGCAGCGGCTTCCAGACGTCCATCGAGACGTGCGACTTGGCCAGATTTACGAGTGCTCGGTCCCGTCCGTTGGGTGCATAGCGGCGGTTCAGGACCCAGCAGACATCGCGAAGCCAGTTCGCGCTCGAGGCACCAATCCAATTCTCATCCCGCAGTCGCCGGAGGTTCTCCTCACGCGAACACTCGAAGTCCCAGTCGCGGAAGACCGCATAGGTCTCCTCGATCATCGAGCCTTTGATGATCGTGAACGACGAGACGACGCTCGCGCGGGACTGGCTCATCGTCAGTCCTCCACGCGTGCGTACGGGATGGCGGGCTTGCCTTCTTCACCTCGAGCGTAGCCGGCAGCGAGAAGCGTGATGGTGTCGTCGTCGACCCTGCGGAAGCCGCTGAGTGGCACCGACCGGCCCTCGGCCGAGCGTCGCATTCGACCGACCTCGTCTTGCTGCTCGGCGCTCAGCAGATCTCGATTGCGCAGCATGTCCAGCAGGTCCCCCTCGGGGCGCTGCAGGTCGGTGAAGAACTCGGGCCACTCGGACGACTCGAGCCAGTCGGCCCAGCGAGCCTCGAACTCGTCCTCCAGCTGTGCGGGCAAGCTCCAGAGGGTGACGCAGCCGGGGACCGCGGGGAATCGCTCCGCGCTACGGGCGCGCGCGACCTCGAACACGAGGCGGGCCTGGGTGAATCGGTGGGTCTTGGGGAAGCCCCGGCTCATGAGCAGGGCCCCCTTCCTTCCGAGGACGCCGTTCGTGTTCCACCACCGCGCGCTGTCCATCTCGCCGAAGCGAGCGACGACCAGGCGGAGCCGTAGAAGCCGGTCGAGGTCAATCTGTGGATTCGTCGTCAACGCGCGCCCTCTGTGTCTTGTGAGCGCTCGCGGGGCACCGCGTCGCGCATCCATCGTCGGAAAGTCGTCGCTCGCGTTCGAGACCGCCTGGGGCCTTGATTGCGCGCCGGTCCAAAGGGAGCCGGCCATCCTCCGTCGTCTGACTCGCGCCTCACGAATGCTCCGATTTCGTCCGATTCCTCGAGGCGCTCGTCCATCGAGAGTCTCCGTCTGCAAGGCAGACTCGCCAGCACGGAGGTGAAACGGCGCAGTACGGGTGATTCGAACAGAAGGGACTCTCGACAGTCAATCTGCGTGCAATCGGCAATTCGTCCCCAAACGAACTCCGCAGCACCTGCAACGTACTACTCGTTCGGTCGAGGCTCAGCATGGCGCGCCCAGGTGTCGCTGCCGACAGTACGTCGCCACACGTCGAACGCTCGGCCTGTCAGCCTGCCGACGGCAAGTCAGACTCGAATCTACTCCTCGTTTGGGATCGCCCCTACCGGATCCCATGTCGGGTCAGCGGGCGCAAGCCCGCTGGCAGGGAACTGGATGCGCTGGCACACCGCGTGCCGACCGCAATGAAGGCTGGCGCGGCGAGGACGTCGACTCGTGCCGCATCGGCCGAGCATCGCTCCCGGCGAGAGCTGCCTGCTGATGCCAGTCGGGGGCAGGTGATCATGACGCGTGTTTCGACCCGACGGGACCCGAATCCGGGCTGGGCGTCGGTCCAATGATCAGCTCGGCGTGCCTCGACGGCGCGCAGAGTATCCTCCGGGGTCAGAAGAACTCCCTGACCGCAGCTCTCGTGTCGCGTTCACTGCCGCAATTGCCGGTCAGGCGGTTAACCACGGATTCGGAAATCTCCGCGGGTTTCCAGACACGAGAGCCGTGAGCCAGGCGGACTGGCCCTGCACCTCACGGAGACCCGAATGCACCGAACCCGCACGACCTCACCGCCAGAAACCTCGCGTCTCTCGGGCTTCACCGCCCTCGCCCTCCGCGTCGCGTCGCCGCGACCCGGCACGCCGCTCGAACACTCGGCCTACGCCGTCGGCAGCGCGGTCGGGGGCTTTCTCGCTCTCGTCGCGATTCGTCAGATTCTGCCGCCGCACGCTCGCTAGACGCTTCGACCAACGCCGGTTCTGCCGGCAGGAGGGGACCATGAACGAACTGCTCGACAAGGGCGGCGTGCCGACGTCGTCCATCGACCCGACTCGGCGCGCGGTCGCCGAGATGCTCGTGGAAGACACGGGCACGCACTTTCTCGACTCGGGTGGTGCCGGCAAACGCCGCTTCTTGCTGCGCGCTCTCCATGAGTCGAGACCGCACGTTCCCCTCCACGCGCGGCGACCCGGCTGGCTGCCCGCTCAGGACGCAGAAAGATCCCAGTACCTCTCAATTCGCCAGCATCCGCCTTCGTCCAGTCCGGCCTCGCGAAACTCAAAAATCAAGCGCGTGTATTCGGCCTCGTCGAGTTTCGTCCACGCGCATCGCCTCCAGCGCCGGCGCATCTCGCAAGGGAGGTCGGAGTCGGCGGCGAGCGACTTCAAAAGAATGCTATCGATAGGTGGATGAACCAGTCCAGTGCAGGGCTCCGGCGGTGTCGGACTGCAGAGGACCATCGTCTTCAGGTAGATGGCGACAGCCTTGGCCGCCCGTCCCCATGTCGCCTCGGGTGCTCGATCGCGGAGTCTCTCGAGCACCTCGGCGCACCACGCGTGATGGCGCTCGTCGAAGTCAGCCTCCGTGCTCGGCAGGGCATCGGCGCCTCGCGCGACGTCACGCGCAAGAGTTCCGTCCCGGCCCAGTGCGTGCGTGAATGCCGAGTTTGAGCCGCCTTTGAGTGCACGACCAGCAGCCCGCGCCGCGCACCACGCAGCGTATCGGTGTCGGTGATCAGCAAGTTCGTAGTTCACGCTTCCGGTCTTCTCCGTCCAGCCAGGTCTGCGCCGGGGATAGGGACTCGACAGGGACTCCGGCCCGTTTCTGGCGCGCTGCACCCAGCCCAGGACACCGACAACAATCACGTTTCCCCAATGACCCCGGCAGGAATCGAACCTGCGGCCTACGGATTAGGAATCCGCCGCTCTATCCAACTGAGCTACGGGGCCTCGTGCGGGGGAGCGTGCCCCGCACGAGGCCCGTGCGTCAACTGCGGATGAGGGTTGGGGGCGGGGTTACTCGCGCAGGGTGCCGAGGGGGTTCTCGAAGATGACGTAGGTGCCGGTGGCGGCGTCGGCGGCGACGGCGTCGGGGTGGCCGTCGGTGGTGAAGTCGCCGGCTCCGGCTCCGGTGAGGGTGGTGACGGTGCCGATGGCGACGGGGGTGTCCCAGGTGTCGTCGGACCGGCGCTCGACGAGGTAGAGGGTCTCGTCGGCGGCGTTGCCGATGATGAAGTCGAGGTCGCCGTCGCCTTCGACGTCGACGGGGTCGAAGCCGGCGGCGCCGCCGGTGTAGATGACCTCGCGGTCGAAGGTGAGGCCGTCGCGGTTGTAGTACACCACGAGGCCGCCGCTGGCCGGGCCGTAGAAGTCGTCGACGCCGTCGCCGTCGATGTCGCCGACGCGGGTGGTGGCCGTGAAGCCGTCGGTGTCCGAGAGGGTGCCGGCCAGCGCGAGGGTGCCTTCGTCGTTCTCGTACCAGTGGATGAAGCGGCCGCTCACCGAGGACGCCACGACGTCGAAGTCGCCGTCCTCGTCGACGTCGAGGCCCAGGATGGCTCCGCCGGCGAACGCGCCCTCGGCGAAGCTCTCGAGCACGATGGGCGTGCCGTACACCGTGCCGCCGGTCGAGATGGCGTACTCGAGGCGGTCGAGCTGGTCGTTGTAGCCGACGAGCTCGAGGTCGTTCTCGCCGTCGATGTCGACGCCCGTCACCGTCTTGTACCAGCTCGACGAGTTGGCGCGGTACGCCGCCCCGAAGCCGTCCTCGTCGGACGCCGTCCAGCCCATCCGGCTCGACGACGAGCCGCCGTAGCAGACGTCGAGGTCGCCATCGCCGTCCATGTCGACGAGCTGGTGCAGCTTGGGCTTCGTGCCGTTGGCGCCCACCGACGCGAACTCGGACACGACGCCGCCGTCGTTGTCGAACCGGATGATGCGGCGGTCGTTGAGGTGCGAGGCCGTCCACTCCTCGTCGCCGTCGCCATCGACGTCGCCGACGTTCAGCGACGCGACCGTTGCGAGCGACGACGCCACCGTCTCGGTCGTCCACGCGGTCGCGAGGATGCCCTCGATGAGGTCGCAGGTGCCGGACCCGTCGGTGTCGACGTTGTCGGCCCCGAAGCACGGGTCGGCGTCGCCGCACAGCCCGTCGCCGTCGATGTCGGCGATGGCGTCGTCCTCACCGGGGCAGACGTCCGCGTCGCCGCAGTATCCATCCCCATCCGGGTCTTCGATCGCGTCGTCCTCGCCGGGGCAGGCGTCCGCGTCGCCGCAGAAACCATCGAGATCCGGGTCCGCGACCGCGTCGTCTTCACCCGGGCAGAGGTCCTCGTCGCCGCAATAGCCGTCTGCATCCGGGTCCTCGATCGCGTCGTCCGCGTCGGGGCAGAGGTCCTCGTCGCCGCAGTACCCATCCGCATCCGGGTCTTCGATCGCATCGTCCGCGTCGGGGCAGGCATCGGCCTCGCCGCAGAATCCGTCGCCGTCCGGGTCCGCGACCGCGTCGTCCTCGCCCGGGCAGAGGTCCTCGTCGCCGCAGTAGCCGTCGCCGTCCGGATCCTCGATCGCGTCGTCCGCGTCGGCGCACAGGTCCGCGTCGCCGCAGTACCCATCACCGTCCGGGTCGACCACCGCATCATCGGCGTCGGCGCACAGGTCCGCGTCGCCGCAGTAGCCGTCGCCATCCGGGTCGACCACCGCGTCATCCGCGTCAGCGCACAGGTCCGCGTCTCCGCAGTACCCATCCCCGTCCGGGTCGGCCACCGCGTCATCCGCACCGGCGCACAGGTCCGCGTCGCCGCAGTACCCATCGCCGTCCGGGTCGACCACCGCATCATCGGCGTCGGCGCACAGGTCCGCGTCG
>Ga0070729_10001560_pt1 | contig 34179 bp, 30 predicted proteins | sample tdDd472_FD_66725 | JGI IMG/M metagenome (GOLD analysis project Ga0070729, IMG submission 66725) | Marine sediment microbial communities from the Atlantic coast under amendment with organic carbon and nitrate - tdDd47.2 | ecosystem: Environmental > Aquatic > Marine > Coastal > Sediment | place...
TCCTGAAAAAAAGATTTGATGTAGAAATCAATTTTTTCTCAGCTCCTTTTGGCAAAATTGATAATAAAATGCTTGCTGCCTGCAAAAAGAGCAGCTATTTAGGTTGTTGTGGCTTCTATCCGATGAAATTGCTTAAAAGTAAAGCAAATTCGGTTTTTATTCCACGACTTGGTGTTTACATGGGAGAAACAAAAAAATCAGTTGAAAGAAAAATATCAAGTAACTATAATACATTAAAATGGCAAGCAATAAAGCAGAATTTTATTAATTTCTGGAATAACGGGACAATAATTGCCAAAAAGTTTTAAGACATTATAGTAAATAATAACTTGCAAAAATGAAAATCACTTTTTATAATTCAGTGATAATTAGAGTAAAGAAGAAAATATATGGCAATAAAAAAATTATACTATTCAATTGGTGAAGTAGCGGAAATAATCAGTGTAAAACCACATGTTTTACGTTATTGGGAATCCGAATTTTCCATTCTTGCTCCATCCAAAAACAGGGCAGGAAACAGAATCTACAAAGAAAAAGATGTTCTTATTGTCAGATTTATCAAAGATTTACTTTACAATAAAAAATTTACAATAGAAGGTGCAAAACAAAAGTTAACAAACCTTAAAAAGAATGAATTGACAGATTTTGAAAAGAACCAGGCATTAGGCAACAAGTCCAGAAAAGAGGTCGATCGCTACAAAGAAGCTGTAGTGAAAATCAAACATGGGCTCAAAGATATGTTGGAGTTGCTTGATAATTGGGAAAACTGATTCGTGATTTTGGTCACAATTTTTTTTAAAGTTTTGATAAACCATATTATTTTTGTATAATTAATTATTGAAAAATTGTTACCTAAATAAGAAATAATCCAAATATAAACCCAAATCTTCCTTGCTAAAAAATAGCACAACGGATAAATTTCATTCAAAATTTAAAGGATAGTTTAACATATGAATTTTATAGAATCATTAGTTTTAGGTATAATACAAGGTCTGACAGAATTTTTGCCGGTAAGTAGTTCCGGCCATTTGGTAATATTCCAACATCTTTTTGGAATATCATCCAATGATATCGCTTTTGAAATCGTTGTACACCTTGGAACTTTGATGAGTGTTTTTGTTGTCTATTACTCTGATATTATGCAAATGATAAAAAGTTTTTTCGGCGGAATTGCTAAACCAAAAGTTTCATATGAAACTGATTATCATTTTAAATTGGCAATTTTAATTATTCTGGGAACAATACCAGCAGTCATTGCGGGATTATTTTTCAAGGATTTTTTTGAAAGTATTTTTCATAATACGAAACTTGTTGGTGTCACATTGATGATCACTGCTGGTATATTGTTCAGTACAAAATTCTTTACTAATGGTGGTAAAAAATTAAAGGCTGGAAATTCTTTTTTGATTGGAATAGGACAAGCATTAGCAATTTTCCCTGGTATCTCGAGATCGGGAACCACAATTAGTACATCACTTATATTGGGAATTTCCAAAGAAGAAGCCGCTAAATATTCATTTCTTCTATCGATCCCTGCAATATTGGGTGCAGCAGTCTTAGAATTAAAAGATTTTGTCGGAACTGGTATTGATATGCATCAACTTGGAATTTTAGTAACAGGATTTTTAGGATCATTTATTGTTGGGTATTTCGCTATTCGGTTTTTATTGAGTTTGATCCAAAAAGGTAAATTCCATTGGTTTGCACCTTATTGTTTATTGTTAAGTATTTTAGTATTGATTTTTCTATAGAGTAAAATATGATTGATTATTTCAAAGAATTAAAAAAAATAGAAAAAAGACGAATAGAAAATCTCTATTTGCTTCAAGGCAATGACCTGTTCATGAAACAGGAGTTCGTCAGAACATTGTTTAATGCTGATCCAAACAGTGAGAAAAAAGTCTATCACGGAAACCAGAATGAAGATATTGAATTCCTTGATAATCTAATGAGTTTTGGATTATTCGCTACAAAAAAAATTGTTGTCTATTATGATATTGATAAATTCACAACTAAGTATAAAAATAAAGTTTTAAAATATCTTGAAAAGCCGGAGAAAACCACAACTTTGGTTCTGATTGCAGAAAAGGGAAATCTGAAATTTGTGAAAGATATTGCTAAACTTGCAAAAAATCTGAAAGTATGGACTCCTTTCCCTAATCAGTATGTGGAGTTTATTAATCGCCAAATAAAACGCATGGGAATGGATGCAACAGGTGAAGCAATCAATCTTTTGGCATCTATCACAAATGATTCGCTTATTCACACTTTTGCTGAGTTTGAAAAAGTGTTGATCAATACTGGAACCGGAAGAAAAATTACAGATGAAGATGTAAAAAAGGTTGTAGGTGGTGAAAAAAAATACAATATGTGGGATTTTCTCGAAGCAGTGGGGAACAAAAATTTTTACAAAGCTATAGAAATTTGTGAGGCATTGGTGCAAATGGGGACAGCAACACCATTTTTTATCATTTCACTTTATAGTTTTTTCAATGATATGTATGTCTGCTTTGTTGAGGATGTAAATCAACTTTTCAGTTATAATTGGCAGAAGAAGAAACAGATTTCCAATTCTATTGGGAATTATCGTAGAGCCAATTTTGAGAAGATATTTCATCAATTGAATGAAACAGATTTAAAAGGTAAGTCAACCGGCCTGTCAACCCAAGAATTGATAGTGCCATTAATTTATGAGATAATAAACGCATGATTATGGAAAAAGAAATTAAAAAAAGTCAATTGACTGATGAAGAATTAATAAAACGATTTCAAGAAGGTGATCTATGGGCATTTGAGGAAATTGTCCGTCGATATCGTGATCGCTTGACAAATTTTGTATTCAGGTATATCAATGACCAACGTGAAGCAGAGGATTTGGTGCAGGATACTTTTCTAAAACTTTACCAAAACAAGCATGCATATAAAGAAATTGCAAAATTTTCTACATGGATTTATACAATTGCAGCAAATCTAGCAAAAACATTATTACGGAAGCGTAAAACACGTAAATTGATGTTTTTTTCACAATTAGGACCAGAAGATAAAGACCTGGATTTGCCAGCAAATGAAAGAACCAGTCAGGAAATTGTGGAAGGCCAGTTCGATAAAAAAATAATTCAGGATGCAATTGCAAAATTACCGGAACATTTTCGAGTTGCGATCATTTTAAGAGATGTTCAAGAACTTTCTTATGAAGAAATATGTAATATAATCGGAAAACCGATTGGAACAGTGAAATCGAGAATTAATCGTGCAAGACTAAGATTGCAAAAAGAATTAGTAAATATGTAATTAATGGAGGTGCTGAGTTTAATGAAAAATTGTTACAAGTTTAAGTCCCTTATATCAAACTATATCGACAAAGAAATCTCATTTCGAGACCGTAAATTTTTTGATTCACACAAAGAATCATGTATTAGTTGTAAAACAATGTTTTCATCTGTTTTTGCAACAAAAAGGCAAATGCAAGCAATGCCAAATGTTTCTGCTGGTGATGATTTCATGGAAAATTTGCGAACAAAAATCCTCAATGATAGAAACTCCCGGATTTTAGCATCACAAAATCAAGGCTTCTCATTTAGAAGAGCTCCAGCTTTTGCTTATGGATTCTCCTCAGTGATGGTTTTGGTAATTGCTGGTTTCATTTTTTTGCAAATACCTACAACAGGTAATTCGACTGCAACAGAAATGCCTGTGGCAGCTCAGGAAAAAATTGAAGATGCTAAAACATTTCAACAGCAATTTGATGCCACACCAGAGCATCTAAAAAGTAGCAATCTTGCTAATACAAAAGTTGACAGTGGTAAAGCAAAGAGTGATAACAATTTGGGGAATTTTGAAAATAATTTGAATAAAGTGGATTATCAGAAGAAATAATTCAAAAATTTTCAATAATTAATATTGAATTTACATGTTACATGTATTATCTTTCCCTGCTGTAACAAAAGTAAGGTAGCATGGAAAATAGTAAGAAAATTTTAGTTGGTAATATTATTGTTTTTCTTGTTCTTGCCGGGTTTTTCTTTTACCCCGGCATTAACTATTTGAAGGAATTTAGTCCTGTAATTCCGTTCGTCGGATTTCTGGGATTAAGTGCTTATCTAAGTTATATTTCTTTGGAAATTTTAAAAGGAAATAGCAAAATAGAAAATTCATTAAAACCAATTATTGAAAATATTGAAGAAGAAAGACGCTTTACTGACTTTTATTCAAATATTGCCGATCCAAATGAAAAGTATCATCAACTAACTAAAAAGTTAATTAACACAATAAAGCATTCTTTATTGGCTGATACATCATTTTTCTATTTATATAATCCTCAGGAAAATTATTTTAGATTGCAACATTATGTAACCGATTTGAATCTTGAATTGAATGAGGTTATTCAAGAGAATGATTTTTATAACGATTTCAGGATAGGGACAGTTCCAAAGATTTTTGTTAAGGATGAATTGAATGAAATTGGTGATGCACATTATCCTGTTCCACATCCATTAAAATCACTTTTGCTATCCCCAATAATTTTTGGAGGGTTTATTGGATTTGTCGGTGTTGATAGCACAAATCCGGAAGCCTGGAGCGAACACGATCTTGAATTATTGACTGAATATACAAATATTATTAGTCAGTTTATTTCTCAGTTGGAGAATATGGAAAAACTCAATAGAAGAATTGATTTTATGCAGGAATTAGAAGACCTTAATCTTTCAATCCAAAATGAGCATGATTCCAATTCTGTTTATAGAGAATATATCAACCTCGTTGAAAAATATTTAACCTTTGATAAATTGTCAATTCTGACATGTAAAAATGGTGAGTTAAAAGCCAATGTAGATTTCATTGATGGTGTAGAAACTGATTTTACTGTGGGTGATCAGTTAGATATAAAAAATACAATTTTTGATAGAATAATCAGAAATGAAAAATTTCTTGTTACCAATTACAATAATAGTGAAATCCCATATAGATTCAAACCGAATGACATGAGTACTTTACCTTATAAATCTGCTGTTGGTATTTCTATGAAAATCAATCAAGATATTAAAAGTGTGATGCTATTAGAAAGTTTTATAGAGAATAATTATTCTGAATCAGATTTTCGTTTATTACAAAATATTAGTAGTAATATGGAGAATAATACAAGGAAGAGTTTTGAATTTAAGGTTGTGAAGGATTTATCCATGATTGATGGACTGACAAATCTTTTTAACCATAAAGCATTAAAAGACCAACTAAAATATGAAATTGAGAGAAGTAACCGTTACAAAACTAACCTTACTTATTTGATGATTGATATTGATAAGTTTAAAGGTGTCAATGATGCCAGTGGACACCTTTTTGGCGATTATGTTTTGAAAAAAATTGCTCAAATCATAAAAGCCAGTGTACGTAAAATTGATATCGTCGGAAGATATGGTGGAGAAGAGTTTGGCGTTATTTTGATCAATGCTGACAAGGAAAAAAGTTTTCGTACAGCAGAGAGAATTCGAAGTAATGTTGAAAATTTTGCATTTGAGTTTGATGGTAAAAAAGAAGATATCACCATCAGTATCGGTCTCTCACAATTCCCTGAACACGGAGATGATACACACAATATTATCGCTAATGCAGATCAGGCAATGTACAGAGTAAAAGAAATGCAAGGTAACAAAGTAAAAATGTATAAAGAATAAAGGAGAAAAAATGGCTAAACGTGTAACTAAAGGATTTGCATCCAAAACAGAAAGAGCTTTACTGGACAAACATAAAGTCTGCCAGGTTTGTGGTGGCGATATTGTACGTGTAAAACATGTAGTTACAGATTCTGGTGACAACACTATCAGATTTAACGAAAAGATGAAAAAAGTTTGTAAATGTAACCAGAGTGAAATCTACAAATAATTCTGTTTTATTAAATTTAAGAGTTAGGGAACATTGTTTCCTTAACTCTTATTTTATAATTAACAGGAAAAATTTTTAGGAAATTAATGATAAAGAAAACCTATATATCACTTACACTTATTTTAATCACTTCGATTGTATTGTCAAATTGTGCTGGTACGAAACCGGAAATTATATCTAAAAAACCAGTGAAAATTTATAATTCAGAAGCCATTAGACATTATATGAATGGAGAAATTTATTCGCTTCATGGTGATTGGGCTATGGCAGCTATTGAATACCAAGACGCTGCAAAATTTGATACCACATCTTCAACAATTTACGCCTCTATTGGTAATGCTTACATGAATCTCGGGAAATTGGATAATGCTAGAAAAGCATTACATACTGCTGTAGAACTTGATAGTTGCAACTATATTGCACGTAAACAACTTGCAGATATCAAGTTTACAGAAGGCTATTTTGAATTAATGGAAGAAGAGTATCAATTCCTGGCAAAAAAACTTACTGACAATATAGATATTGACTATAAAATTGCTGAAATATATATTCGCACAAATCGTATAGCAGAAGCACTTGAAACCTATGAGAACATTTTTCGCAAAGATCGAACTCAGATCGGTGCTCTTGAACGCGCTGCTGAAATATTATTTTTAACCAAAAACTTCAAGAAATCGGCTCAATATTTTGATTTTTTGTTACAATTGGATCCAACTAATACTGAATTCCTGAAAACCAGAGCAGATTTAGCAGTTTTAAATCAGAATGTGGATAAAGCAATTACTATCTATCAAAAATTGATGGAATTGCTGCCAGATGATCAACAGATCAAGAATAATCTTGGAGAGATACTTTCTCAGGTTCAAGATAAAAAACACAATCCACAGAAATTTTTGGAAAAAATGGTAAATGAATATCCTGAAAATGTAGAGACCTATAAGAATCTTGCTTTCTATCATGTTAATAATAATCAAGTTGATAATGCTTTGGAATTATTACTTGAAGCAAAAGAAAGATTTACCCAAGACGCTGATTTATATTTTATCATTGGATCACTTTATCGGGAAAAAGGAGAAAATTCAGAAGCATTATCCTATTTGGATACTACATTGATGTTTGCTGAAGATAGTATGCAAGTACTACATTTAAAAGCAACAATTCTTGAAGAGTCAGGATTGTTTCAATCCTCAGATTCTCTTTACAATGCTTTAATAAATGATAATCCGGAAGATCCAATTGCTCTAAATAATTATGCCTATAGTCTTGCTACTCGTGGTAAAAATCTAGACAAGGCAGAAGAATTGGTTACTAAAGCACTTGAACTTGTACCTGAGAATGCCTCTTATTTAGATACAAAAGGCTGGATACTTTATAAAAAAGAAAATTATCTTGAAGCGGAAAAATATTTAGTGAAAGCATTGAATGCGATTGGTGATAACGCTGAAATTTTTGAACATTTAGGCGATACCTTACAAAAACAAAATAAAATCGAAGAAGCAAAGAACTACTACCGAAAAGCACTGGAACTTGATCCGAATAATGAGCAAATCAAAGAAAAAATTCTTCGATAAATTATTTCTGCTGGTTCTGCCAATATTATTGTTCATTTCTAATTGTGCAATATTTGTCTCACCAAAGATGCCACCACCGAACAATAATTTCGTGAATGAAGCGAAATTTAAGACAGTTTCAAAATTGGTCATGAAAGGGAATGTTATAATTGATTCTCATGATGGTGATGGGAAATTGAACGCGACATTTGATTTTGAAATGCCTGATACTTTGAAAATTCAGTTTCGTGATGTTTTGGGACGAAAACAGGCACTTATGAGTTTTCATGATGAGAATTTTCTATTGTGGTTGCAGAGGGAAAATAAACGATATAATAGGGATGAAATACCAGATAGTTTTTCACTTTTTGTATTCGATGAATTAAGTTTGGCAAATATACGGAGATTATTCCTTGGATTACCTGTTAATGACGATAATATCAAAACAGAATTGAATGAATCTGGATTGACGCAAAGGGTAGAGATCATTGATGATAATAATGAACTTTCCTCAATTTTTATTTACTCAGATTACCAATTAAAAGATGAAATATATTTACCTGGTAATATTCAAATAATAGATTTGAACAAAGGCATTGAGTTGAAAATTAAACTATACCATTTTTCAGTGGAATACTTTAATTTATCAGACTTGTAAAAAAGGGGAAATTTTGGATAAAAGAGAAAAAATATCAATTGTAATTCCAGTTTATAATGAAGTGGAATCATTAATTGAATTACATAGACAGATTTGTGATGCTCTGGACAAATCAGATTATGACTATAACTTAATCTTTGTAGATGATGGCTCAAAAGATGGTTCTGTTGAGGTTGAGGAAAAACTTGTTTCTGAAAATGACAATGTTATACTTGAAAGATTTATTGCTAATCAGGGTAAAGCAGCAGCATTGAATATTGGATTTCAAATTGCAGATGGTGATTTTGTTGCAACTATCGATGCTGATTTACAGGATGATCCCTATGCTATTCCGGAAATGGCTAAACAAATCAAAGATACTGGCGTTGACCTTGTTTCGGGTTGGAAGCAAGATCGTAAAGACAAATTCATCAAAAAACATACTTCCAAAATTTATAATTATTTTACCAGGGTAATGACTGGTGTTAAACTTCATGATTGTAACAATGGCCTTAAAGTATATAAATCACAGGTTGTAAAAAATGTGACCGTTTATGGCGAAATGCACAGATATATCCCCGTACTTGCTAAACAGCAAGGGTTTACCAGTGGGGAAAAACGTGTTCGTCATTTTGAAAGACAATTTGGTGAAACAAAATATGGTATTAGTCGATTCTGGCGAGGCTTTTTTGATCTCATTACAGTGAAATTTGTGACGGAATATTTTAAAAAACCAATGCACTTTTTTGGTGCCTGGGGAACATTGTTCATGGCTGGCGGTATTGCTGCTGAGATTTATGTGATGATACTTAAATATGGTTTTGGACATAGCTTTCAGTTACATGTTGCAATGATGCTGTTGGGTGCTTTGTTAATAATTTTGGGAATCCAAATGTTTTCCATTGGATTGATTTGTGAATTAATAACCTACTTCAATAAAAAGAAATAAATTAAGGTAATAAATGTCTAACTTTTTATTTTCGATCATTGTTCCTTCCTATAATCGATCCGATGAATTGGTGGAATTGATTGAATCATTTAATAAACTAAATATTGATAAAGATAAATTTGAAGTTCTTATTGTTGATGATGGTTCAACAGATGATACTGAAAAAATTGTAAATAATTTTATAAGCAGAAAGAATTTTCAAATCAGATTTTTCAAAAGAAATCATGAAGGCCCCGGTCCTGCCAGAAATTTTGGTATGTCCAAGGCAAGAGGAGATTTCTTCCTTTTTATTGATTCGGATTGTATAGCAGATACTGATTGGTTGAAAGAATTGGAGAAAGCTATTGAGGTAGAAAATCCAGATGCTTTTGGTGGCCCTGATGGTGTACTTCCTAATTTTACACCAATGCAAAAAGCAATTGACTATTCGATGACTTCATTTCTTACAACAGGTGGAATGCGTGGTCATTCCAAAACAAAATTAGCCAAATATTATCCCCGAAGTTTCAATATGGGAATTCGTAGAACAATCTATGAAACACTTGGTGGAATGGGAACACTTCGCCATGGTCAGGATTTGGAGTTTAGCCGAAGAATTGTTGCCAGTGGAGCAAAAGTAATCCCAATTCCTGATGCAAAAGTTTATCATAAACGTCGTACAAGCCTCAAGAAATTTTTTCGACAAATGTTCAATTGGGGCGTGGCACGTATCAATTTAACAATGCTTGATCAGGCGATTCTTGAACCATTGCACTTCATTCCGGCAGTTGGAGCAGTTGGATATAGTTTGGTGACCATTTTAGCAATATTTTTTCCTATTGTATTCAAATTATGGATTGCTGGGTCTACACTGGCAATTTTATTATTGTTGTTCATAGTGTTTGATTCTTATAAAAAATATAAAGATGCAAAAGCAGCCTTGTTTTCCCCATTAGTTGCTGTTTATCAGGTTTTTGCTTATGGATATGGGTTTACAATTAATTTCATTCGCAGAAAAATTTTTGGTAAAGGTGAATATGTTGGTTTTGTAAAGAAGTATTATAAGTAACTCCAATGAATAAAGTTCTCATTATAACATATTATTGGCCACCATCTGGCGGGCCAGGAGTTCAGAGAGTATTAAAGTTTGCGAAATACCTCCCTCAATTTGGTTGGCAGCCTATTATCCTTACCGTGAAAAATGGTGAATATCCAGCGATAGATCGTACTTTGGAGAAAGATATTCCAGAAGAGTGTATTGTTTATAAGACAAAAGCATTTGAACCATTTGGGATTTATAAATTTTTTCAAAAAGGGGATAAGAAAAAGAAGATCAATACTTTTGTAATGGCCGACTCAAAAAAAGGTATTTTAAGTTCAATTACAAGATTCATTCGGGCAAATTTCTTTATTCCCGACGCGAGAATTGGATGGTATCCTTTTGCAGTCCGAAAAGGAATTGAAATAGTAAAAAAAGAAAAGATAGATATTGTATTCTCATCTTCTCCACCTCATTCTTTACAATTAATTGCCAGAAAAATTGCTCAAAAAACTGGACTGAAGTGGGTTTCAGATTTCCGTGATCCCTGGAGTGATTTTTTTATAATGTCTGATAATTTTGAAACAAAATTTGCAAAAAATATCAGTCGAAAAATGGAAAAAAAAGTCTTACAAAGTTCGGACGCTTTTGTAACAGTATCAAAATTCCTTGCTGAAAAATATAAGGATAAAACCAAGAAGTCCTATTTTATCAGAAATGGATATGATGACTTTTCTGAAACAAAGGAGAAGTCAGATAAATTTCGAATCAAATATTTAGGCTCAATGTCAAAATTGCAAGTGCCTGATAATTTTATAAAAACCCTCGCAAAGGTTGATAATGTTGAAATAAATTTTTATGGAAATTTCGATGCTGAATTGACAAAATCTATTGAGCGTAATAATTGTAATAATATAAACCTTAATGGATATATTCCTTTAGACAGAGTAAAGGAAGAACTTGTTAATTCTGATCTCTTGTTGATTACAATTCCGAGTAAAAATGGAGCAGGTATTTTAACTGGAAAGTTATTTCAATTAATGGGTTCTAAAAATAGAATATTATGTGTCAGTAATAAAGATAATCAGGAGATTCGGGAAATAATATCAGGTGCAAATATCGGTGAAACATTTGCCTATGATGAAAATCTTGATGAATTTATCAAACAGGAAATTGATAATTGGAAAAATCAGACTATACCTGAACCTAATATTGAATTTATCAACCAATTCCACAGAAAAGCGATTACTGGAAAATTTATAAAAATATTTGAAGAAGTTTTAGAATCGGAAAAGAGATAGCAAATGTGTGGTATTTGTGGTATTTATGAAAAAAGTATGAATAATGAATCTCTGATGAAAGAGATGTTGAGCCTGATTGCTCACAGAGGTCCTGATAATGCCTCTGTTTATCAGAAAGATGATTTTTGCCTTGGACATCGCCGGTTATCTATTGTTGATCTTGAAACAGGTGATCAGCCTATTTTTAATGAAGATAAATCTGTTTGTGTCGTTTTTAATGGTGAAATATACAATTTTAAAGAGATAAAACAGAAATTAGAGGTAAAGGGTCACATATTTTGCACCAGTTCTGATACTGAAATTCTTGTACATGCCTATGAAGAATGGGATTTGAATTTTCTTTCTAAAATGAATGGTATATTTGCATTTGCTCTCTTAGATATTAAAAATGAAAAATTAATGCTGGTTAGAGATCATTTTGGTATTAAACCATTACATTATTTTTATGAAAATGAAATTTTAGTTTTCGGTTCAGAACAAAAATCCATTTTGCTTCATCCTGTCGTAGAGAGAAGAATTAATTATAAAGCATTACACTCTCAAATAAATCTAAGATATACTCAGGGAAGTGAAACTTTATTCCAAAATATAAAAAGACTTCCACCTGCTCATTACTTAATTTTTCAAAATGGTCAAATTGAAATAAATCGATATTGGAAATTGGATCCGAAAATTGATCCAAATATGACAGAAAATATAGCAACTGAAAAATTTCATTTCTATATGAAGCAGGCTGTTGAAAGACAACTTATGAGTGATGTTCCGCTCGGTGTTTATCTTTCTGGTGGAATGGATTCATCTACAATTGTTCAGAAAATGGCTGAATTGAATGTCCCTGAAATTAATACTTATACTTTAGGTTTCAATGAACCAACTGATGAATTTCCTGATGCTGATAGAGTATCAAAGTATTTTAATACAAACCATCATACATTAAGCCTTTCAATGAATCCAATGCAGCAATTTCCAGAAGTGATCTGGCATTCCGAGGAACCCAAAATCAATTTACTCCAGGGATTCAATATGTCTCAGTTTGTCAGTAAAAATATCAGAGTAGTGCTTGGAGGCTTAGGTGGTGATGAATTATTTGCCGGATATGATATTCATAAATTTATTTATCCATTTAAGAGAATAAATAGTCATATACCAAGATGGATGCAAAAGTTATTTGATTATAAATCTAGTCTGCTTTTCAAAATGCAAAATGGTTCAAATACATTACGATTTGACGAATATCGACGCGGTGTGCAAATGCTATTGGCAATTGGGCAAGTAGAAAAATTTTACCTGATTATTAGAAATGTTTGGGATTTTGATAGTGGATTTTATAAAAAAATCTATCATGAAAAATTTTATAAACAAATGTTGAATGAAGTTTCAATAATCAAAAGCGAATTTTCTCAATTTTTTAATGACAGTAAATCTTTAAATATGCTTGATCAGGTTCTTTATACTGAATTCCAGTCTAAAATGGTTAATGATTATCTATTAGTAGATGATAGAATGTCTATGGCAAATTCAGTTGAAGAGAGAGTACCTTTTCTTGATCTAGATTTGGTAAACTTTGGTTTCTCTATTCCAGTACATTTAAAAATTAAAAATAACCAGACAAAATATTTATTCAGAAAAGCAATGAAAGATTACCTTCCTCCAAAAATTGTAACTAAGAAGAAATGGGGATTTACTGTGAATCCTTATCTGCAATTCAAAAAGGATCTGAGTTCAATTAGCAAACAAATATTAACAAAAGAATTTGTTAATGAACAGGGGATTTTTAATTATGATTATATTGAAAAAATATTGAATTATCCGCCTTCACCTAAATTACGCTGGCACTACAATTATCTTTGGGTAATTCTGGGAATTGCTATTTGGGAAGAGATGTTTATCAAGAGCGATAAGTTTAAGAATAAAGATATTGATTTAAATGCTTATAAAAATAACAGATAGATTTTATGAATAAATTTCAAAAAAAAATATTTATGTTAAATAAACTGATGAAGGATTTAACCAGACCTTCAGAAAGTTATAAACTGGCAGATGATTTTAATTCTCAGGAACTTGGGTATTACTACTTCATGTTTGAAGAAAGTCGGATATCAACCGGAAAAGACCAGGCATTAATAAATAAATTTGATGAAAATGGTATTCCTATCAACAAAACCTATATCGATGTAACAGATAAGGATTATGTTTATTTTCCAATATCAATTGGGCAATTAGGAATTTCTATATATCACACTTATCTGAATACCAAATCAGATGAAGATAGAATAAGATTTATGAACTTTGTTGATTGGTTCTATAATAATGCAGATATATCAGAGGAATTTGGCGCAAGATGGTTGACAGATGTCTCATTACCACAATACCAAAATCCAGGTCCTTGGGCATCAGCTTTTGCACAGGCGAGAGCTTTGAATATTCTCTTACGTGGCTATCAATTGACTAAGGATAAAAAATATGCTGAAATCGCAGAGAAAGCATTGATCCCTTTTACAATTTCTGCACAAAAAGGTGGTGTCGCATCTTTTACCAAGTGGGGACCATTTTATGAGGAATATACTGCTGAAGTGCCAACAATGGTATTGAATGGAATGGTATTTTCTTTGTGTGGATTATTTGATTTTAGACGCGTTTTTCCTGATAATGTACTGGTAGAAAAGCTGATTGATCAGGGAATTGAGACTCTGAAAAATGTCCTACCACAGTATGATATTGGATTTTGGAGTACTTATAATAATTGTGATGCTGATTGGTATCCTAAAATTGATCCTGCAACTATTCTTTATCAAAGATTGCATGTTCGACAAATGGAATTCATGTACCTTATGACTGGTGAAAATATTTTTCAAGATTATGCTAGAAAATTTGCTAAGCAGGACAATATATTCAATGCCCTGAGAATGTATTTCATCAAATATAAATCCCTAAAAAATATTGGCAGACTTTAAAAAAAGTTATTGCTTTCAAGTTTGAAAATTGATAATATATTTTGAGTAAAAAAATAACTCGAAATAAATATGATTGAATCTTTAATAACATCTAAAACCAAAATAAAATTACTCCTCAAATTCTTCTTGAATACTGAGAATCAGGGATATCTGCGTCAATTGGCAAAAGAATTTGATGAATCAACAAATTCTATTCGGGTTGAATTGAATAAACTTGAAAAAGCAAAGATTCTGGAATCAGAAAAAGTAGGAAGAAATAAAATATTCCGTGCAAATATTAAACATCCTTTATTTTTAGATATTAGGCAGATAGTTTTGAAATCAACAGGAATCGATAAAGTCCTCACAAATATTATAAATAAATTAGGTGAAATCCATCTTGCTTTTATTCGTGGTGATTATGCTGTTGGTAAAGATAGTGGATTGATTGATTTGGTAGTTGTGGGTGATGAAATTAATAATAGAGAATTAGAACGAGTAAAGATTAAAACTGAAAATTTGATTTCCAGGAAAATAAATGTACTAATATTGTCACAAACTGAATACTCAAAACTCTCTGATAATTTTGATAAGGAACCTCGACTAGTACTGTTAGGAGACGATTTATGAAAATATGTAATATTATTGGAGCCCGTCCGCAGTTTATAAAAGTAGCAACAATTTCAAGGGTTATAAAAAATAGAAGCAACATTAAAGAAATTATTATTCATACAGGCCAACATTATGATAATAATATGTCAGATATATTTTTCAGTGAATTAGATATTCCATCTCCGGATTATAATTTGAATATTGGATCTGGTCTTCATGGTTGGCAAACAGGTAAAATGCTTGAGGCAATTGAAAAAGTTTTATTAAATGAAAAGCCGGATGTAGTTATTGTTTATGGAGATACGAACTCAACAATTGCTGGAGCATTGGCAGCGACAAAATTGCACATTCCTGTTGCCCATGTAGAAGCAGGTTTGAGGAGTTTCAATCGTAGTATGCCTGAAGAAATTAATAGAATTGCAACTGATAAAATATCTGATCTGTTGTTTGTTCCTACCCAAATGGCAATGGATCATTTAAAAAATGAAGGATTGGCGAATTATAGTTTTTTTTGTGGTGACGTCATGTATGATTCGGTTTTACATTTTTCAAAAAAAATAAATACTTTCACAGAAGAACCTTATTATTTAGCGACAATTCATAGACCTGCAAATACAGATGTTATTGGGAAGTTTTCTTCTATAATTAAAGCGTTCAGTAAATTTGATAAAAAGGTTGTCTTACCGGCACATCCAAGATTGAAAAAAGTACTTGATCAAATTAAGGTTCCTGATAATATTAAGATTATAGAACCTGTGGGTTACACAAAAATGCTTTCCTTGATAAAAAACGCAGATTTGGTTTTTACCGATTCTGGTGGTTTGCAAAAAGAATGTTACTTCCTTAAAAAACGCTGTGTAACACTCCGTGAAGAAACTGAATGGGTGGAGACTTTGGAGAATAATTGTAATATTCTTGTTGGGGCAGATTATGATAAAATAGTTGCTGCAGAAAAATTGAAATGTGGGGAATTCGATATAAAGACGAAATATGGTTTGGGTAACGCTGCAGAAAAAATTATAGAAAAAATATCTGAGTATTTAATACAATGTTGAAATTAGTTGTACAAAAAGAATTCAAAAAACTTGAAAATAAACTCCAATATGTTATTGATAATTTTAATACTGTATATGAGATGATTTCTGATTTTACAATTCATTATGGTGAGTTTTCTGATATTAATGGTATTGGAATAAAACCAGGTTCAGATGTTCTTGAGTTTTTTCAATTTGATAAAGAAACACCTAATGAATATTTTCTTTTAAATTATAAACGTACAAAGATTCCTATTTTATTTAATTCGAGTAGTGATGATGAATTACTAACATATAATCAAAATAATGTTAGGATAAATTTTGATATATTATTATCTGCTTTTTATTTTTTATCATCCTGGCAAGAATGGCATAGCAAAGAAGTTGATAAATATGGTCGTTTTCCAGCAGAATCTCACTTGCTTTACAAGTTGGATTGCCTGAAAATTCCGGTTGTAAATTACTATTTTGACATCCTTGCAGATGCTATAAAAGAAATCGATAAAAAATCAATACAATTAAAAAATTCTACATTTAAAACTATTATCAGTCATGATATTGATGAATGCACTACTGGTTGGTTATATAATTCATTCTGGTACTTAAAAGATTTTAAAATTTTAAAATCTTTTCAAATGATTTTTCAAAAGATTTTCAGAAATGATATATGGTTTAATTTTGACAAGATTATTGAAGTTGAAAAAAAGCATGAGATTAAATCTTCCTACTTTTTTATACCAACAAATAAGAAATATGGCAAAATAAAAAACTCTGATTATAAATTTCATTCTAAACCAATGCAAGATGCTGTTAATAAATTAGAATCGAATGGACATGAAATAGCAATTCATGGAAGTTATGGTACAGGTTTTATTAATGGAATGATGGAAGAAGAATTATCTCAATTTGGCAGAGAGACTAAAGGTGGTAGATTTCATTATCTTGCAATCAAAATACCTGATAGTTTTGATATAATAGAAAAGTCTGGTATTAAATATGATTCTTCTTTAGGATTTGCACAATCTGTTGGATTTAGAACAGGATATTGTTATCCATATTTTCCTTATGATATTACTAACAATCGTAAATATACATTCCTTGAGTTTCCCTTGAGTATTATGGATATAACATTGGAAAATAAGCAGTATATGAACTGTAAGTTAAACAATGCTACCAATATCATTAATCCAATAATAAATGAAGTGGAAAAGTTTGGTGGTGTTTTGACAATTCTCTGGCATAACAAGTTTTTTAGTGGATATAAGTATGGTTGGGGGCAAACTTTTGAAGTGGTGGTTGAATATTGCAAGTCAAAACACACACAATTTCATTTGTTTAAAAATTTCATTAAATAATTTTTTTGAGGAAAAATGCGTTTAAATTCTGTTGCAATCATTCAAAATAAAATCATTAAAGGTGGACGTTTAGCGGTTTTAGTACAAATTATCAAAATTCTGAATGAAATGGATATTATACCTGATATTTATTCTTTATCCATGACACTGAATTCAGATGATATTAGTAAGCATTATGGCGAACAAATCCGATTCAATTATATCCCGGTAAAATTTAATATCAAGGTTCCGAATCGATGGAGTATTCTATATTTTAATAAAAGAATAAGTTTAATGAATTTGGATTATGATTTAGTTATCAATAATAGCAATGGATCACGGTTTCTTCCAATGGATTTACCATTTATGCATTTTATTCATTATCCTCAAAAAGACCGTGTATTATATGAAAAAAGTTCAATCCATTTTCCTGATGATACCAGACTGAAATTATTGACAAGGGAAGGTTTTTATGATGCCTTTGTGCGCAGATTCTACAAGTACGAAAACATGAACAGAGAAAAGGAAATCATCATTGCAAATTCAGAATTCACAAAACTGGCAATTCTTAGAAGATTTGATGTTAAAGATGTTAAAATAAATATTATTTATCCTCCGATTAAGGTACCAAATAGAAAACCTGATATTAAGCATAAGGATTTTAAATCTGTCGTAAGTACAGGACGATTCTCTGCAATGAAAAGGCAAATTGAACAGATTGAAATTGGTTCAAAATTACTTGATTATACATTTAATATTATTGGATTTAAAGAAGAAGGATCAAAATATTTCGAACAATGTCAAAATTTAATTGATAAAAAAAATATTAAGAATGTTAAACTGTATCCAAATATATCCCATGAAAAAAAGATAGATTTATTGAATTTATCAGGATTATTCATTCATTCTACAAGAAATGAACCCTTTGGAATTACATCAGCTGAAGCCATTGCCAATGGATGTATACCAATTGTCCATAATTCCGGAGGTCAAAAAGAGATTGTTACTTTTGATTCATTAAGATATGATAGTAATGAAAATTGTATTGAATTGATGGAAAATTTATTGAGAAAAGATTTGGCATATTTTGAGGATTTATTTGATGTTTTATTTCATAATATTTCCAAATTTAATGAAGAAACTTTCAGAAATGATATGCAAACTGTATTAGAGAAAGTGAAATTGAGAAGTATATGAGTATTAAAAATTCATTAGTTAATTGGTTTAAGTTTAATAAAAGTTATATAGCAAATACACTTGATGAACATAACAGGTTTGTCAATCAGAAAAAATATGATACACGAAAATTATACAATCTCGTTCATGAAAATGCTAGCCCTGTTTTCTTTTTATCAACCGGACGATGTGGGACAGCATGGCTGACAGAAGTTTTGAACCAATCGAAAAAGCTTGATGTTTACCATACTCCAGTCCCAGAGTTAATCTACCATTCCAGATTACCTTATGACAACAGAACAGATGATTTAAAAATGGTAGTAGATGTTGCTCGCTACGAATATATTAGGAACTCATTTTTATTAAATCGTGATTATGTTGAGACAAACAATAGAGTTACTTTTTTTGCATATCAATTAGCAGAATTATACCCTAAAGCAAAATTTGTTCATATAATTAGAAATCCGCATGACTTCATTAAAAGTGGATTACCCAGAGATTGGTATTCAGGAAATCATTTGCATGATGAGGGTAGAATTATTCCAATAATAGAAAATATTAACTGGGAAGATTGCAGTTTGACAGAAAAAATTGCCTGGTTGTGGATGGAAACAAATATGTTTATTACAAATTTTGGGAAATCTATCGATCAAAGCCGATATCATATTTTAAGAAGTGAAGATCTGTTCTCTAATGTTGATACAATCAGTAAATTACTGGAATTTGTACAGGCTACTGATATTTCTAGTAGAGTTTTAAAATCATCTATTCATCATAAAATAAATTCATCAAAAATTAAAATAAATCCAGAAGATATTAAATTGGATTTTACAGAAAATAAATGGATAAATATGATAGAACTATTAAAACAGTTTAATTATTAATTCGAGTATTCTATGAATCAATCTCCAATTTTTTTATTTGGACCTCATAAATCGGGTACATCATTATTAAGAAGTTTATTAAACGGGCATAATGACTTATTTACAATACCTATAGAATCTCATATTTTTATGCTATTGGGATATTGGATTGATAATGAATATAGAAAGCAAAAACCAGAAAATGTTCAATCTGGGGAAATATTAGAACGATTTTGTAATTTTATCAAAGAGAATAACCAATTAGATAATCCTTTTGGTGGTTCAAATGCGACAGGTTTTTTTAATGAAAATAAATTCAAACAAAGTATGGAAAATATACAAGATGCATTTGATGATAAAAAAACTATAGAACTGTACTTCGAATCAATACATCAATCACTAAATGATAGTGAATTGGGCGATTTAAGAGTGGTTGAAAAATCTGTAGAAAATGCGGAATTTGCCCTTGAATTAAATAAATATTTTCCTAATGCAAAGTTCGTTCATATAATTCGTAATCCTTATGCAAATTTAGTCTCAATGAGAAAATTCAAAATGACAGGAAATCAATATCCTATACTTCGAAGAATATTGAAGACTTTATACAATAGTTATTACTTTTTAGAAAAAAATAAACGATTGATCGAGAATTATCATGTATTAAAATATGAAGACTTGGTCTCATCACCAGAAGCCACAATGAATCAGATTTGTGATTTTCTAGAGATAGATTTTGAGCCAATATTATTATCACCCACTAAATCAGGTAAAATATGGACTGGAAACAGTATGTCAGGTGAAAAATTTAATAAAATAAGCAAATCAAGAATTGGTAGTTGGAAAGAAGAAATTTCTTCTATGGAAGTAAGTTATATAAATAATTTATTTCCCTTTGTGATTGAAAATTATGCTTATGAAAAATTTGAGATGAATGGAGCATTTTGGAAGCCAGAAAAAGGTGAAGATTTAAAAAGATACTTTGCTAATCGTTTTTATAAATTTTATTTAAAATAAATATCATAAACAAAAAATGTTGTAATGGAGAATTTCTATGAGTGATGTGTTGAAAATGAATCCTTGGGATAAAACAAAAAGTTTTAAAAAAACTGTATTAATAAGATATAAAACTATCTCAGAATTTGTTAAAGAATATCTTATTTCTGAAAATAAAGTTTTGGATGTTGGACAACCTAGTCCATTTACCCAGTTTTTAACTGATAACTATCAATTGAAATTAGATAATACAAAGGGTGATCTTGATGAAAAATTTGTAATTCCTGATGATAATTATGATTTGATTATTTACTCTCATACAATTGAACATCAATTCAATCCATTATTTACATTATTAGAGTTGAAAAAAGTAATGAAACCCGGATCAATAATGATCATAGCAGTACCACAAAGACCAAAATTTTTATGGACTGATCATCATTTTAATGAAATTGATGATTATCGGATGAAATTAATACTTGAACGTGCCGGATTGAAAATTGAAAAGCAAAAAACATTCGTGATAAAAAGAGGATTTCTATTTCATATATCTGGTCTCCGTAGATTTTTACGTTTATTTCTTAATAAGCAAACCATGTATATTGTAAAAAATGCTTAAAGATTTTAAGAATATATTTAAACATACAGCCATCTATACTGTAGGAAATATGGCCACAAAACTTCTTGGGATTTTATTAATACCACTTTATACCAGTGTAATTGTAACCGAAATTTTTGGTATATATTCTATCCTTGAAGTGACCATGCAATTTCTATTAGGAATTTTTCATTTGGGAATTCCTGATTCAATGTTCAGATGGTTCAATTTGGAAGAGAAAAAAAATAAAAGTGGAGTAATATTATTTTCAGGATTTATGTTAGTCTTTGTTATGACTTCTTTATTATTAGTTGTGCTCCTATTGTTTGGAAATTTTTTAAGTACCCTATTTTTTGATACTGTTGAATATTCAGGTTGTTTTTATTTAATCGGGATCATTGTATTGATGAATTTGCTAAATTTAATTGGATTAACATTACTTCGGGTAAATAATAAATCCTTCTTATTTATTTTAGTTTCCATTTCTAAACTTATATTTCAGTTATCAACCACCATATATTTTGTGGCTTATTTAAAAATGAGTGTGTTTGGTATTTTCCTTGGCCAGATAATTGGTGAAGGTGTAATATTGATTATAATTTTTCCATATATATTAAAGAATTTTGTCTATAAAATTGATATAAAAGAAACAAAAACGATGATTAAGTTTGGCTTTCCATTAGTTTTTTCCGGAGTATCCAATCGAATATTAAATATGGGTGATCGCTATGTATTGGCATATTTAACTGATTTGGGAACGGTAGGGATATACTCGCTGGGATACAAATTTGCCAACTTGATTGATACAATATTCATCAATGCGTTAAGGTCAGCATTTTTACCTCAAGCTTGGAAAAAACTAAGAGAAGGTAATGCAAAAGATTATTATTCGAAGTTGTTAACCTATTATGTTTTTATAATATTTTGGATTGCATTGGGAATATCTGTTTTTGCCAAAGAAATTATTATGCTTTTCGCCAGAAATGAATCCTATTGGAGTGCTTCCATTATTGTGCCCATGGCAGCATTCGCTATTGGGATCAAGGGAATTTTCGTCATTGTGAAAATGGGGATGCAGTTCAAATTTAAGACTAAATATATTGCCTATATTGTAATGGGATCTGCTTTCCTTAACATACTATTAAATTTCATTTTTATTCCCTATTTAGGAATGGTTGGGGCAGCATTAGCAACAGTATTTTCTTTTGTTATTATGGTAATAGTCAGTGTGAAAATTTCAAATAAATTTTATCCAATTCAGTTTGAGTGGAAAAGAATTATAAAACTTATATTTGTTATTTTCTCTCTCTTGTATTTAAATACATTTTTGACGATTGATCGTCTTTGGATCAATATACTAGTAAAAATATTATTGTTAATGACTTATCCTTTAATTTTATTCATTATAAGATTTTTCACACAAAATGAAATCTTTAGGCTAAAAGGATCATGGAAAAAGTGGAAAAATCCGAAGAATTGGAAAGTAATTATTGGAAAATAAAAAGAGTGAAATAATATGTCATATATATTAAATTTTCAAACAAAAATAAACACGGGGAAATGATGCAAAAAGAAAAAAACAACAATGATATTTCTAGATTTGATATCAAAAGTAAATTACCATTGATTTTATTTTTCCTTTTTCTATTTGTTGGATTGATAATTTTCTATAAACCTATGGCAATCGATGGACAAGAACCTAGAGGTGTCGATAACATGAAAAACCTGGGAGAGACCACTCAGGTGAAAGAATTCGAAGAAGAAAATAACACTATTGCACTTTGGAATCCAGAAATATTTATTGGTATTCCTCGATATTTTTCTCGTTCAAACAATTCATTTAATTTTAATTTGATTATAAATACTCTTAATCATAATAATATTATAGATTGGCGAGTTAGTTGGCTATTTCTCGGTGCCATTGGTATGTTTTTGTTATTGAGGTCTTTAGGACTTGCTTGGTATATATCGGCAATTGGATCTATTGCTTTTATTTTTTGGCCACATATGCAGGGATTGATAGAAGTTGGACACAATGCTAAGGTTCGGGCTATATGTGCAATGCCATTAGTAATTTTTGCATTTTTTAATTTTGTAAAGAAGAAAGACTTGATATCAATTCTTTGGTTTTCTTTAATCTTCTCTTTGATATTACGAACTCAACATTATCAAATAATTTTTTATACATTATTTATCCTGCTAGGAGTTGGAATATATCATATAATCAAATGGATTCGAGCCAAGGAATTCATAAATATTAAAAAAACTGTTCCGATATTTATTCTTTCTCTTTTGATTTCTATTCTAATGTCTGCTCAACCATTATTTCTAGCAAAAGAATATACTCCATATTCAACAAGGGGGGGAAAGGCAATTGATTTATCAGAAAAATCAAGCCAACAACAAAAAACATCTGGTGGTGTGGGTCTGGATTATGCTACAAGATGGTCATTTTCGCCAAAAGAGGTAATGAGTCTGATTTCGCCAAAGTTTTTTGGTGGAACTTCTGCTGAAAAGTACAATGGGAAAACTTATCCTCATTTAAGAAACAAAACTATTCAAGGTACATACTGGGGAGATATGCCATTTACACAATCTTCTGAATATATTGGTATTGTTATCGTCGTACTTGCTGTATTTGGTGTCTGGATGAATAGAAAAAATGGTTTAGTTATCACCTTCTTCATTCTTGCAATGTTTTCAATGTTTTTATCTTTTGGAAGACATTTTCCAACATTATATAAACTGTTTTTCTATTATGTACCTTATTTTGACAAATTTCGTGCACCTGTTATGACTTTGATTTTATTTACATTCAATGTTATTATACTTTCAATGTTTGGTTTAAAATCTCTTTTAGAAATAAAAGAAAACGCCAAACTGCGTTCTTTTCTTTTTATTTCCTGTATATTTTTATTTGTTGGGATTCTATTCATTCTGATACCAGACTTGCTATCTTTTTCATCTGAAAAAGATGTTCAATTTGGTAATAATTCCCAAGTTTTAGAGATGTATAAAACTATAAGAAAAGAAATGATGGTCGGTGATACAATTCGTATGGTTTTATATTTATCCCTATTAATTGTATCAGTCATTGTGTTTAATCTTCATTTACTTTTTAATAGAGAAAAACTACAACAAGTTTTATCAAAATTAAGATTAGATGGATATTTTAATTGGCTTATATCAGATAATGTTAAGTGGCCGTTAATTTTAAGTATATTTTTATTAATATCAATTGATGCTATATCGGTGAGTTATAGATTCATAAGTAATGCTGAATTTTTTAATGTAGAGAGAGCAGAAAAGCGATATTTCAAGAAAACGGATATTGATAAAATCATAGATCAAGATAAAGAGTATAATAGAGTTATAGAATTAGGATCAGATTTTACATCCAATGATCTTGCATATCATCATCAAATCATTGGAGGCTATTCTGCAATCAAACCACAAGCAATTCAGGATATTGTAAGTAATAATTTATATAGTAGCAATGACCCGTTAATTCCCGTTAATATTCCAGTTATAAGCATGATGAATGGTAAATATATTATCACTCCTGGCATAGTTAATCATCCTGATCTTAAACAACTAATAATAGATCAGCAAAAGCAGAAAATACTCTATGAAAATCTGAATACTTTACCTCGTGCCTATTTTATTAGTACTACAAAAAAACTGAAAGATGAAAAAGAAGTGGTACGATTTTTAAATTCGCCATTATTTAAACCCGATAGTATTGCAGTTTTCTCCAATGAAATACTTACGGAAAATAACTATTCTACAGAAGGTACAGTTGCTATTTCAGAATATAATCCTAATCAAATAGAATTAACAGCAAGCACTCCAAATAATGCTTTTTTAATTTTAGCTGAAGCATATTACCCAAAAGGTTGGGAATGCAAAATTGATGGTAAATCAACTGGAATTTTCCAAATGAACCATGTATTAAGAGGTATCGAAGTCCCAAAAGGCAAACATTTAATAACTTTTAACTTTGAACCAAAAAGTTATAAGCGATCAACACTAATCTCTGCTATATTTACTTATTGTGTTTGGTTATTAATAATTGCATTTTATATTAAAAAATTTATTAAAATGAGAAAGGATAGAGAAAATTGATCAGTTATATGGTTTAGGGTTTTATATATTATCAAAAGGGTTTTTGAATGAAAAATATATTAGTTGCATATATTGATTATTTTTCAGTAATCTCAAAAAATCAAAAATTTGATATTAACTTACTGTATACTTCAAATATTTACTTTGAGTTAATTTTCGAGATTTTATCGTTGCTGAAGTTAGACAAACATTCTTATTACATTACATAATAAGTTATTTTATTAGATTTTAATCAATGCAAAAAGATTTTAAAAATTTATTCAAACATAGTTCAATTTACACAATAGGCAATGTATTAAAGATGTCTATCGGGATTATCCTTGTTCCATTATATACAATGTATATTAAGGTGAGTGATTTTGGTATTTATTCAATATTTTCTGTTACAATCCAATTTCTACCACAATTATTATTACTGGGTTTGTTTCAAGCATCATTGCGTTGGTATTCCTTGAAAAATGAAAAACAAGGTAGCATTTTGTTTACAACATTATTCTATACTATAGTTGTCCACTTATTATTATTATTAATTATGACTTATGGTGTCAATGTTTTTAATTCTTATCATCAAATAAATGTACAAATAAAGGCAATTTTATATCTTTTTCCAATTATTATTGGATTGAATTTACATGAATACTTACTTACTTCATTCTTTATGCATAAGCAAATGTCTATTGGATTTGTAGTTATAATGCTATTAAATGTTTTTATACAATTGGTTGTAACAATATTTTTAGTTGCATATAGGCAAATGGGTATTTTAGGGATTTTTTATGGGCAAACTTTTGGTTTGGCTTTATCTGTAGTATTAAAATTTATTGTGGTTCGTAAATACTTAGTCTTTTATTTAGATTTTAATGAATTTCGAGAAATGATAAAATTTGGATATCCTCTGTCAATATCAACAGTATCTAAGAATTTCTTGGAAATTAGTGACCGATATATATTGTCAGGTTTAACAAATATGGCTGTAGTTGGTTGTTATGACTTAGGTTATAAATTTGCAAAATTAGTTAAGAATATAATGATAAATTCATTCCATATTTCTCTAAAACCAATTTTATGGGAAAAAGTTAAAGATAATAATTTTTCTGAATTTCATACAAAAGTCATAACCTACTATTCTATTTTAATTACATGGATTGCCTTGTTCTTAACCATATTTGCAAAAGAGATTATTTATGGATTCTCAAAAAATTCTGATTACTTTAGTGCATATAAAATTATTGGTTTAGTTACATTTGCTATTTCAATAAAAGGATTATTTCCACTGTTTCGCATCATATTTGAAATTAAACAAAAAACGAAATACATACCTTTTATTGTGACATTTGCTGGTATTCTCAATATTATTTTGAATATCATTTTGATTCCAAAATTTGAGATGATGGGAGCAGCTTATTCCTTATTTATCTCTTATTTATTAATAATTATTTTTAGCTTTTATTTTTCTAATAAGTTAATGCATATTAAAATTGAATTTAGAAAAATTGTAAGTATTGTTTTATCTTCTATTTGCTTAATAATTTTTGCTAAAATAATATTTGATTTTCCATTTATATATCGAATATTTCTTAAAATAATATTTATTGTATCATATCCAATTCTACTATATTTATTGAAAGTATTTGATCGAAAGGAAATTGCTATTATCAAAGATGTCCTTAAAAATACCAAATTGTAAAATAAAAAACGAAGTGATGATTTAAAAGAATAATCAAGTTGATTTGAGTTATATCAAGAATGATAAAATTGAATAAATGGAATAAAAAATATTTTTGATTATTTAAAATGGAAAGTTTTGTGAAATATCTTAGGGAGAAACTATGGGAAAAAAGAAGAAATCAACAATTGATAAGAAAAAAGTTGAGAATAACAAACCTTTGATTAATTTTAAAATGAATGACAAGTCGCTTCATTTAAGTTTATTTTTTGTATTGTTTATATTATTGATTATTTATTATAAACCAATATCTATCGATCGACTTGATCCGGCAGGCAGTGATATAAGAAAAAATATTGGAGAAACTTCCCAATATATCCATTGGGAAAATGAAAGTGGAAAAGTTGCACTTTGGAATCCCAATATATTTTTAGGAATTCCAATATATTTTAATATAAATGCAAAAAGTATAAATCTTGATGTAATCATTGACAATTTGGATGACCTATTCCTTGATTGGGTAATATCTTGGCTACTACTTGGAGCAATTGGCATGTTCCTTCTATCGAAAATTTTAGGTTTCCAATGGTATATTAGTGCTATGGGATCTCTCGCATTTATATTTTGGCCACATATGCAAGGATTGATACATGTAGGGCACAATATGAAAATTCGAGCAATTTGTGCAATACCATTAGTACTTTGGAGCTTTATAAAGTATGTAAGAAAACGAGATATCATTTCTTTCCTGATTTTTACACTAAGCCTAAGTTTGCAGATTCGTACAAAACACTATCAGGTAATTTTCTATAATTTATTGATATTATTATTTGTAGGTGTTTATTATATCATTATCTGGATCAAGGCTAAAGAATACCAGAGATTGGGGAAAACTTTAGTCTTGTTCATTCTAGCATTAATTGTATCTATACTTACAGCAGCTCAACCCTTGTTTGTTACAAAAGAATATACACCTTACTCCACCAGGGGCGGGAATGAAATCAATATTGATACTATTGATAATGATCTTGATGAAAAAAAATCTGGTGGTGTGACCTTTGATTATGCTACTGAATGGTCGCTGTCTCCTGTTGAGATGATAACTTTTATTTCACCAAGATTTTTTGGTGGTACGACGCAGGAACCTTATTACGGAAATAAATATCCAGAACTCAAAAGTCATAATATTGCAACTTATTGGGGTAAAATGCACTTTACCATGACAACTGAGTATATAGGTGTTTTGATTGTAATTCTCGCCATATTTGGTATTTGGACAAATCGAAAGAATGGATTCGTAATGTCATTTGCAGTATTAGCATTATTTTCTTTGTTCCTGGCATTTGGTAAACATTTTCCAATACTCTATAAATTATTTTTCTATTACGTTCCTTATTTTGATAAGTTTAGAGCACCTGTAATGACCGTAATCTTATTTAATTTTCTTTTTGTTATCTTGGCAATGTATGGTTTTCAATCCTTGTTGAAAATCGACTCCTTGGAAAAACATAAACCATTGTTTATTATCGCTGGAATAATTGTTTTAATTGGGTTGGTGTTTGTAATTGCACCGAATTTATTGTCTTTTGAAGGTCTCGATGACACTCAAAATGCTGGGAATTCTAAATCCATTCAGATCCTAAAAAATATTAGAAAAGACATTATGATTCAGGATAATGTTAGAATGTTGATGTTTGTCTTTTCATTCATTGGATTAGTGGTTTTAAATTACTTGAAAAAAATACCTAAATCTTTGGTTATTGCCGGGGTAATACTATTAATATCATTTGATTGCATTTCGGTTAGTCATCGATATACTCAAAAGATGAAATTATATAATGCAAAAATTGCTGAAAGAAAATATTTCCCCAAAACAAAATTTGATCTGACTTTTGAAAAAGAGAGTGAAAAGTTTCGTATTATTGAACTTGGTAAAAAAATGTTTACAAACGGGATGGCTTTTAGGTATCAGGCCATGGCTGGATACTCTGCTATCAAACCTCAGTTAATTCAGGACATATTTGATAATAATTTTAATCATAGCAATGATCCTAATGTCAATTTGAACCTTCCAATTATGGATATGTGTAATGTTAAATATCTGGTATCGCCAGTAGTAATTAAATATGATAATTTGAAGTTTTTAAGTTTTAATAAACGAGAGAAGACAGGATTATATCTCAATAAAAAATGTTTACCTAGAGCATTTTTCGTTGAAGAAATAGTAAAATTGCCAAATGAAGAAGAGGTTGTAAAATATCTTAATTCAGATGGATTTGATCCGTCAAAACATGCAATAGCAAGTAGCAATTTAATATCAAATAAAAGTTATGTGGGTAAAGGTGATATAGATATTTCAAATTATAATCCAAATGAAATTGCATTCAAAGTATCATGTGACAATGAATCATTCTTAGTTCTATCAGAAGCCTATTATCCGGTTGGTTGGACATGCTTAATTGATGGATCAAATACAGATATTCACCAGGTCAACCACATATTACGTGGTATCGAAGTGCCTGGTGGTGAACATGATATTGTTTTTAAATTTGAACCAATGAGTTATAAAACTGCAAATATGATATCAAACGTATCAACATATTCTGTTTGGATATTATTGTTGGTTTTATTGATTATTAAAAATAAAAGTCAATTACATGGGATTTTAAAAAAGAAATCAGGAAAATGAGGATTAAGTGTTAACTCTAAAAAATATTAACAAAACCTTTAATCAGACAAAAGCTGTCCAGAATGTAAACCTGGATATTGCTCCCGGCTCAGTTTTTGGATTGTTGGGACCAAATGGTGCTGGCAAGTCCACTACAATCAGGATGATCATGGATATTATCAAACCTGATAGTGGTGAAATTTTAATAAATAATCATCCTATCCAGAAATCAGATTATGATAAAATTGGTTATTTACCTGAAGAACGTGGACTTTACCAAAAGAGCAAGTTGAAAGAGACTATTGCATATTTTGCAGAATTGAAGGGTCTGTCAATTTTAGAAGCAAGACATAAAGCTAATGAATTTCTGAAAAAATTTGATTTGGCTGATTATGCTGATCGTAAAATTCAGGAACTTTCTAAAGGTAATCAACAGAAAGTCCAGTTTATTATTTCAATTATCAGTGATCCAAAACTTGTGATCCTGGATGAACCATTTTCCGGACTTGATCCTGTCAACCAGATTTTACTCAAAGATATTATAAAAGAGATGAATGCAAAAGGATCGACAGTGATATTTTCTACACACCAGATGGAACAAGTGGAGAGAATGTGTGATGATATTTGCCTGATCAATAAAGGACAAATTGTGCTCAATGGAAACTTGAAAGATATAAAAGCAAATTACGGATTAAAAACTGTAGTAGTTGAATATTCGGGTGAAAGAAGTAAACTTGAAAATCTTGAAACCATAAAAACAATGGAATTAAATGATGAGAGGTTATATGGAGAGATTGTAGATAGTATTTCAATCAACGATGTCTTGAAAGAACTTATCTCTCTCATTTCGGTGAATAGTTTTAAAGTCAATGAACCTAGTCTGGAACAAATATTCATTGAACAAGTGAAGAAGTCGGAGTAAGTCATGAAAAATATTATAGTAGTAGCAAAATGGGAATTCCTAACCCGGATTAAATCAAAACTATTCCTGATTTCAACTTTTCTGTTTCCTTTATTAATCATTGGATTTTCCATCGTACCATCTCTTTTAATGACCAAAGTTGATACCGAAAGAAAAATTATTGGAGTTGTTGACAATACTGGGTATTTAGGTGGAAAAATCCAAGTTAAATTGACAGAAGATTTCAAACTAAATAGTGGTGAACAAAAGTATCAGGTGATGCAATTTAAAAAGCAGGAATCCGAATTAGCTGCATCCTTGTTGGATTCTTCTGTGATCGATGGATATCTAGTCATACCTGAAAATGTCATTGATAGCAACCAAGTTACTTACTATACTAAAACTTTAGGTGATTTTAAAGGTGTTGGGGAAGTTAGAAGCTGCGCCAATACTATCATTTCCAGAGAACGTATGATTCGAGAAAATATTGATCCGGATGTTGTTGATAAACTCAATCGAAGAGTGCATTTTATTACACTTGAACCTGGTAAAACAGCTGAACAATCAGATGAAATGCTTTCATATTTTGTACCATTTATTTTTGTTATGATGCTTTTCTTCACGATTTTTATGACGTCACAAATTTTATTAAGAAGTGTACTTCAGGAAAGATCAAATAAACTTGTTGAAACATTGCTTTCGTCGGTATCAGCAGGCGAACTAATGAATGGAAAAATCCTCGGACTTGGATTACTTGGGTTATTACAATTAGCGGTTTATTTGGTAATTGGTGTCAGTGTTTCATCATACCAAGGATTATATTTGATAACAGGAACTGAAGTGATTTTCTTTCTTGTTTATTTCATTTTTGGGTATTTACTCTATTCCGCAATTTTTGCAGCAATAGGATCAATCTTTGATAATGAACAGGAAGCTCAACAGGTAACATCTGTGATGTCTCTCATTACTGTTGTTCCAATTATGCTTTCTTCTTTTGTAATTGCCAATCCAGATGCGACTTTAACGGTTGTACTTTCTTATATTCCAGTAATGACTCCATTTTTTATGATTTTGAGAATCGGCGTGCAAATGCCATCTGTCTTTCAGATTATTACAACCACTTTGGTTTTAATGGTATCAGTTGTAATGACTATGATAATTGCCGGGAAAATCTTTAGAACTGCCATTCTAATGTATGGAAAAAGACCAACCTTACCTGAAATATTAAGATGGATCAAAGAGTAATTGAAATACTATGTGAAATATTGTAACTTTGACCAAATATAATTCTCAGAAATATGTAAAATTAACCGGAGGAAAATAAATGTTAGAATTCACATCAGCAAATTTTGAACAGGAAGTAATAAACTCAGATGTTCCTGTAGTTGTAGATTTTTGGGCGACATGGTGCCAACCATGTTTGAAACTTGCCCCAATCCTGGAAGAAGTATCCAAGCAATATGAAGGCAAAGTTAAGTTTGGTAAGCTGAATATTGAAAATGATCAGGACATCGCGGCAAAATACGGTGTAATGAGTATTCCAACACTTCTTTATTTCAAGGATGGAAAAGAAGCGAACAAGACTGTTGGGCTAATGCCTGAGAAGAAACTTGTAAAAGCAATTGAAAAAGTATTATAAAAATCAAATTTAGAATATTTAAAAAGGCTGTAACTTTTAGTTACAGCCTTTTTATTATCCAAATAAAATAATCCTCCTGAATTAATCTAACCTTTTTATACTAACATTAGTAATGGTTTAAATTTTGGGGAGAAGGTCAGTGTTTCAGTACGTGATAAATATTTAAGTCTACTTCAACAGACTTCTTTTTTAGAAAATGTAATTTCACAATTGTGCTAAAACAAATTTCGTAATAATATAAAGTTCGCCGTTTAATCATATCTAAGTCTGTTCATTAGAGCAGGCTTTTTTAATTTAAAAATTATTTGCTTATTAATCATAATTTTATAAATTTACTTAATCGGTTAAGTAGCCGCTTGTATCGAGGGAAACATTAAATTCTATATTTAATTAAATATTAATTAGGAGGTTATGATGAGAGCAACGAAAATTCTCGTAGTATTATTATTGGTTTTTGCAACATTTTGCAGTGCCGGCCCTAAATGGCAAAAACTTTTCAATGGTAAAAATCTTGATGGTTGGGTAAGATTAAATGGTGAAGCAGATTATATTGTAAAAGATAAAACAATCATTGGTACTAGTAAACTGAATACTCCAAATACATTTTTGGCTACAGAGAAAACTTATGGTGATTTTATCCTTGAGTATGAAGCTAAAACTGATAAAAATTTAAATTCTGGTGTGCAGATCAGAAGTATTAGTGATCCAAATATCAGAAACGGACGCGTTCATGGGTACCAAGTAGAACTTGATCCTTCCAAAAGGGCCTGGACTGGTGGGATATATGATGAAGCTAGAAGAGGTTGGTTGTACAATTTGGAATGTAATCCAAAAGCCAAAAAAGCATATAAATCAGAAGAGTTTAATAAATTTCGAATTGAAGCAATTGGAAATAGTATTCGAATTTGGTTGAATGGAGTACCGACTGTTGATCTGGTTGATGATTTAACAACAGAAGGCATTATTGCACTTCAGGTTCATGGTATTGGATCTAATAAAGACAAAGAAGGCATTACTGCTGAATTTAGAAATATCAGAATATTGACAAAAGACCTTAAGAAATATAGCACTCCAAATAAAAATGAGATTCCACAAGTAAGTTATTTGAAAAATCAACTAACTGACCGTGAAAAAAGTGAAGGTTGGGAATTGCTCTGGGATGGTGAAACAACAAAAGGTTGGAGAAGTGCCAAAACAGAAGGATTTCCAAATGAAGGTTGGTCAATTAACGACGGAGTAATGACTGTTCATGCTAGTGGTGGTAGTGAATCAGCTCATGGTGGTGATATTGTGACAGAGAAACAATATGGAAAATTTGAACTGGAATTGGATTTTAAATTCACTGAAGGTGCAAATTCCGGTATCAAATATTTTGTAGATTGTTCACTGAATAAAGGCCCTGGTTCTGCGATTGGATGTGAATTCCAAATCCTTGACGATAAGAAACATCCTGATGCAAAAATGGGTGTTAAGGGAAATAGGACTTTAGGATCACTTTATGATCTCATCACTGCAAATGCACATGAATTCAACCCAAATGAATCTACATCAAAACGAGTTAATGGCGGTTGGAACCGTGCAAAAATTTTATCTGATAATGGCTATGTTGCACATTATCTCAATGGAATAAAAATCGTAGAATATCGTCGTGATACACAAATGTGGAAAGCACTTGTAGCCTATTCAAAATACAAAGATTGGCCAAATTTTGGTGAATTGGAAAAAGGAAATATACTCCTACAGGATCATGGTGATGAAGTGCAATTCAAAAATATAAAAATCAAAGTTTTGGACTAAGGGATATGTGATGGATAATTCAAGGAGAGATTTTATAAAAAAATCTGCAATCGGAACAGCTGGAATTGCTTTAGGCGCATCAGCCTTTTCATCAAAAAGTTATGCTAAGATTATTGGTGCGAATGACAGAGTAAATTTCGGTGTAATCGGTTTGAGAAGCAGAGCCAAAGGGCATTTGTCCAGTATTGCTGATTGTAAAAATACAATGGTCACAGATATTTGCGATGTTGATAAAAGATACTTGAAAGAATTTTCTCAAAAAACAACCGAGAGATTTGGAGAGACACCAATTCATCACAAAGATATCCGTAAAATGTTAACATCAAAAGACATTGATGTCATTACAATTGCAACTCCGGAGCATTGGCATGCACCAATGACACTTATGGGTTTACAAGCCGGAAAACATGTATATGTAGAAAAACCCTGTAGCCACAATCCATGGGAAGGTGAACTTCTTGTAAAAGCACAACAAAAATATGGTAAACTAGTACAAATGGGAAAC
>Ga0070729_10001563_pt1 | contig 34103 bp, 34 predicted proteins | sample tdDd472_FD_66725 | JGI IMG/M metagenome (GOLD analysis project Ga0070729, IMG submission 66725) | Marine sediment microbial communities from the Atlantic coast under amendment with organic carbon and nitrate - tdDd47.2 | ecosystem: Environmental > Aquatic > Marine > Coastal > Sediment | place...
CCTACACGACCATCGAGCGGACCCTGGTCGAGCGCATGATCCATGTCCTTCTCGAAGACCTCAGCGCCGCCTTCGAGCCGTTGAGCCCGGTCAATTTCAGCTTCGACCGGATGGAGACCAACCCGCGCTTCGCCACCATCGTCCGCCCGGCCAATGTTTCGGTCGTCGCCAAGCTGCGGATCGACATGGAGGACCGGGGCGGCAAGATCGACCTCCTCTTGCCCTATGCGACCCTGGAGCCGGTTCGCGAGATGCTGCTGCAGATGTTCATGGGCGAGAAGTTCGGCCGCGACGCCATCTGGGAAAACCATCTGGCGAACGAGCTCTGGGACACCGACATCGAGATCGAGGCCGTCCTCGGCGGCGCCTTCATGAGCCTGGAGGAGGCCCTGTCGCTGGAGGTCGGCACCTGCGTCATGCTCCGGTCGCAAGTCGACCCGGAGATCGAGCTGCGCTGCGGCGAGGTGCCGCTGTTCCGCGGCAAGATGGGCCACAAGCAAGGCAATATCGCCGTGCGCATCAACGAAGCCGTCGCCAAATTGGAAGAGACCGGATGACCATTTCCCTGATCTTCGATTCGCTGCTCGCGGTGCTTTTGATCGTGACAATCGTCTGTGCCGCGATCCTCAACGTCCGGTTGCGGGAAGTGCGGCGCGGCCGAGAGGAGATGGAGGCCATGCTTGGCCGTTTCGCCGACGCGACCGCCCGTGCCCAGGCGGCCATCGCCGGCCTCAAGGAGACCGAGGACGCCGTCGCCCGGCCCTTGAAGGCGGAGCTGGCGCGCGGCCGCGCCTTGCGTGACGAACTCGCCTTTCTGACCGAGCGCGGCGCCCGGCTCTCGGCGGACCTGGCCGCGCCACGGGCGCGCGCAACCGCGCCAGCCGACGGGGACCGTCCCGCCCCGTCCGGCCGGTCGCCGGAGACCCCGCGGCTATCCGAAAAACCGCGGCCGGCCGCCCCGCCGCGTCCGGCGGAAACCGGCGACGACGCGCCCGTGCCCTTCATTCGGCAGAAAGCGCCGCGCCCGCGCGAGACCGGCGCGGCGCGGCGAGATCCAGATGGCGCCGAGGCGCGCTCGGCGGCCGAGCGGCAACTTCTGCGCGCCCTGCGCGCGGCCCGCTGACGGACGGCGGCCATGACCTTGCGCTTGATCCCGACCCTGATCTTCGCCGCGGTCCTTCTCCTCGGATTGCGCGTCGGCGCGCTGTGGGAGGGGCTGACCGCGACCGAGACCGGGATCGGGGTCGGGGTCGCGCGGTCCCTGGCGAAATCGGCGGAGGAGTCGAAGAAAGACGCGGCGGAGACCGCCGAGGACGCGGGTGCGCCCGACAAGGCGGACCCGTCGCCGGCGGTGGACGAGGATGGCAAGCGGATCGTCAAGGCCCGTGCCATAGAAACCGACCCGGTGCTGTTCACCAAGTCGGAGGTCAAGCTGCTTCAGGACTTGGCCAACCGGCGCGCGAACCTCGACACGCGGGAGAAGGCGCTCGACGACCGGGCCGCGGTTCTGAAGGCCGTCGAGGATCGGATCGACGCCAAGATGGCGGCCCTGAAGGAGACCCAGACCCGGATCAAGGACCTGCTCGCCGAGTATGACGACAAGGAAGCGGAGAAGATCCGAAACCTGGTCAAGATCTACGAAGGCATGAAGCCCAAGGCGGCGGCCCGGATCTTCAACAAGCTGGAGATGGAGGTGCTCCTCCGCGTCGTCGCCAAGATGAGATCGAACAAGTCGGCGCCCGTCCTCGCGGCGATGGACGCGGACCTCGCCCGCGCGGTGACGCTCGAACTGGCCGAGCGGGCGCGTCTGCCCGAGACGGTGGCCGGACGATAGCCGGGATTGCGATGGAAGCCGGCCATCTACCGAAGGTTGCGTTTAACCCTCGTTTAACCGGTGGGGCCTAAGCTGACCGCGATGTGGGGGCAACCGACGGCCGGTCGGCCGGACAAGTTGGCAAGTAGGAGAGGGCGCCATGCCTGATGTATCGAACCTTCCGGTTCTGATCGTGGACGATTACAAGACCATGCTTCGGATTATCCACAATCTATTGAAGCAGTTGAACTTCAAGAACGTGGACGATGCGTCCGACGGAAGCGCCGCTCTGACCAAGCTTCGCTCCAAGCAGTACGGGCTCGTGATCTCGGACTGGAACATGGAGCCGATGACCGGTCTCGAATTGCTCAAGGAAGTACGGGCCGATTCCAAGCTCGGCGATATTCCGTTCATCATGATCACCGCCGAGAGCAAGACCGAGAACGTCGTCGCCGCCAAGCAGGCCGGCGTGTCCAACTACATCGTCAAGCCCTTCAACGCGGCGACGTTGAAGTCGAAGATCCAAAGCGTCATCGGCGATTTCTAGAACGGGGTGCGGGCCATGGCCGGCATGGATGGCGGCGCGCAGGCGAACGGCGTCGTTGCAGCGCAAACCGGCAGCGATTCTCTTGCCGCCGCGACACGCGCCTTGCTCGTCGCGGTGGGCGCGGGTTTCGCGGCCCGGGTACCGGAGGCGCAGTTCGAGGAAGCCAAGGCGGAGCTGGATGCCATTCGCGCCGCCTTGGAAGGTGCGACCAACAAGATCATCGACGCGGGCGCCAAGGTCGACGCCATCGCCGAATCCGTCGACGAGGAAAATCGCGACCGGCTCGGGACCGCCACCGCCGCGATCTACGAGTCGATGGAGTTTCAGGACCTGACCGGACAGCGCTTGACCAAGATCGAGCGTTTCCTGACCGGGATACAGGCATTGCTCGCCGGCGGCGAATCGACGCCGAACGAAGCCGTCTCCGAGGACGACAAGCTGCTCCACGGCCCCCAGCTCCCCGAGAACGCCATGGACCAGGACGAGATCGACGCCCTATTGGCGGGCGACGGCTAGGCCTCGATGTTGCCCCCCATGCCGAAACCGGCGGACCGGGCCACTTCCGACGGCACGCCGATCCTGCTCTTGGGGCTGTTTCTCCTGCTCCTGGCCTTCTTTATCGTCCTGAACGCCTTGTCCACCTTCGAGGCGACCAAGGCTCGGCAGGTGCTGGAAAGCGTCGGCAAGACCTTTTCGCCGCATCGGGCCAAGCCGGGTCTGTCGTCGCGGCTCGGCCCGCGAACCGGCGAGGCCCTGTCCCTGGAGGAGATCGAGCGGATCGTCGCGACCGAGATTCCACTGGCGCGGGTCGAGAAACCCGGCGACGGTCGCCTCCTTCGCCTGACCCTGCCGGTCCAGGCGCTGTTTCAACCTGACGCGGCCGCGTTCCTGACCGAACGGTCGGTGCTGCTGGACCGGATGGCGGCGATCCTCGCGGCCCCGCCGACGGGCGTTCGCTACGATCTGGAGTTTCTTCTGGGCGGCGAAGGCGCCGCTCTAACCGCCGATGCGCTGGCGGTCGGCCGGGCGGGGCTGTTCGCGCGCCGACTGCGCAGCCGGGGGGCGCCGGCGGATCGGATCGCCATCGGCGCGGCCGGCGTCGCCCGGGACGAGGTCGTTCTCCGGTTCCTGATCCGGCCGGCCGACGAGCCGCGTCCCGATTTCCGCGGAGCGAGCGATGCCATCGACCGATGATGAGTTCGAGCCCGTTCGAGGCCCGCGCCAGCCGGCCTTGAACGGCGGCTGGATCGTGACCTTCACCGACCTCGCGGCCTTGATGCTCGCCTTTTTCGTCCTTCTGTTCTCCATGTCCCAGGTCGAGGAGCATAAGTGGAAGGCCCTGGTCGACGCGGTATCCGAGAATCTGTACCCGGTGCGCGCCGAGGTGCCGGTGGGGCCTTCGGCGCGGCTGAATATCGGCAGCGACCAAGGCTGGCCGGCGGTCAGTCTGGACTATCTCCGGTCGGTTCTCCTCGCCCGGTTCGCCCAGGATTCAAGCCTGGAGGGCATTGTCGTCGAGCGGCTGGAAGACCGGCTCGTGGTCGCGCTGCCGGGCCGACTCGCCTTCGCCTCCGGCAGCGCCGAGCTCAGCGCCGCCGGGCAGGCGGCGCTGTATGCCATCGGCGGCGCGCTGGGCAATATCGGCAACGACGTCGCGGTCCTCGGCCATACCGACCCCGAACCGACGCGCGGCACCGTCTTTTCGTCGAACTGGGAATTATCCCTGATGCGCGCCGCGTCGGTCGCCCGCGGGCTGCGCAAGGTCGGCTACGACCGACCGGTCCGGACCCTGGGCCATGCCGAGGGCCGGTTCGCCGAACTGTCGGACAAGCTGGCGCCCGACCGGCGCCTGGCGCTCGCCCGGCGGGTCGATATCGTGATCCGCGAGGGCGTGGGAGGGGCGCCGTGATCGGGGTCTCGAATTTCGCGCGGCGCGTCCGTCCGATTGCCGCCGGCCTGCTGGTCGCCCTGGTCGTGGCGGCCCTGCCGGTGGCGCCGGCGCAGGCGGCGGCGAAACTGCGCGCCTGGGCCCATGATGGGTTCGGCCGCATGGTGTTCGACTGGGGCGAGCCGATCGGCCATCGCCTCCGCCGCGACGGCGACCGCTTGGAGATCCGTTTCGACCGGCCCATCGGTCGTGGAACCTCGATCATCGAGAAGAGGCTTGGCGCCTATGTCGCGGACGCCTCGCCGGATACGGCGGGTCGGACCCTGCGCGTCGCCCTGAAAAGCGATTTCGAGCATCGCGTCTTCCGCGCCGGCACGGCGGTCGTCGTCGATCTCCTCGCCGACGCCGGGTCCGACGGGCGTGGGGGCGCCACGCTGCCCCGGGTCGCGGTCCGGGTCGGCGAACATGCCGGGTTCACCCGGCTGGTCGCCGACTGGAAGCGTCGGGTCACCTACAGCGTTCGGCGTCAGGGGCGCGAGGCGGTCATCCGATTCGACGCGCCGGCGCGGCTCGACCTCGGTCCGGTACGCCGGGACCCGCCCAAACATGCGGCGCAGGTCGCCGTGGCGCGGGACGGAAAGGCGACCCTGCTGCGCATCGTTTTGCCGGAAGGCGCCCGGTTGCGTCATTTTCGCAGCGGCTTGCGGGTGGCGCTGGATATTCTCCCGGCGCCCCAGACGGCACCGGTTCCCATCGCCCGGGCGCCGGTCCGGGAGAAGCCTCGGGTGCCGGAGGCCTCGGCCCCGACGGAAGCGAAGACCGCGCCGGCGACATCCGCCCCCGCCCAGGCCGCATCCGACCCCCGGGAGATCGCCGCCCCGGCGACGGTGGAACCCGCCGCCGGCCCCGCGGTGCCGGCGCGTCTGGTGAAATCGACGGACGGGCTGGCCTTGCGGTTCGACTGGCCGGCGCTCACCGGCGCCGCCTTTTTCCGCCGCGCCGGATTCCTGTGGGCCGTGTTCGACCGTCCCGGCCCCTTGGACCCCAGCGGCCTGCCCACCGGCCCGCGATCGGTCGTCAGCGACTATCGAACGGTGTCGGCGGGACAGGGAAGCGCCTTGCGCCTGTCGATCCTGCCGGGCTTCTATCCGCGGGTCGCGCGCGACGGCACGGCCTGGGTGGTCTGGCTGGACCGCCGGCCCGTCGAGCCGACCGCCGCCCTGGAGGTCACGGTGGAGACCAGCGGCCTGCGCGGTCCGCGCCTGTTCGTCGCCGCCGCCGATCCGGGACCGCCGCTGATCTTGCAGGACCCGGAGGTCGGTGACTGGCTCCATGTCGTGCCCTTGCCGATCCTCGGCCAGGGGATCGACAGCGGCCGGCGTCACGCGAAGTTCCGCCTTCTGCGCTCCGTCCAGGGGATCGCCCTGGAGGGCAAGGACGACGACCTTCTGGTCGCGCGGCTGCGCAACGGGGTCGAGGTCACGGCGCGCGACGGCGCTCTCCACATTTCGCCCGCCGACGACAAGGCCGCCGCGGAGAGGGGCCGAAAGACCGTCGTCGCCGGGCGGCTGCTCGATCTGCCGAAATGGGGCGCCTTCGACGCCGCGTACCTGGAGCGCAAGCACGCGCATCTCGTGGCGTTGGCGTCGGCGCCGCCGGCCCGGCGCCAGGCGCGCCGCCTGGCCTTGGCACGGTTCCTGTTCGCCCGCGGCTTGGCGGTCGAATCCCTCGGAGTTCTGCGGGCGATGGCCGAGGCCGACGCGAATACGGGCGCCGACCCGGCCTTTCGATTCTTGCGCGGCGCGGCGCGGCTCATGGCCGGGCGCTACGAGGCGGCGGCGGCCGACCTCTCGCTGCCCGAACTGGTCGGCCATCCGGAGGCCGACCTTTGGCGCGCGGCGCTTGCCGCGCACCGATACGAATGGTCCAAGGCGGCGCAATCCTATGCGGTCGCGAAGGACCTTCTGGCCGGCTATCCGCCGCTTTTCCGCCGCCGCCTGGCGCGGCCGGCCGCCGAGGCGGCGCTGGCCGGCGGGTTCCTGGAGGACACCGACGTCTATCTCGGTCTGTTCGAGGACAATGCCGTGACCACCGCCGACATCGCCGAGGCCAACTATCTGCGTGCCCGGCTCGTCCTCGCCGATGGCAATGTCGAGGACGCGGCCCGCCTGCTGGCCGATCTGGAAGGCAGCCCGCACCGGCTGTCGGGCGCCCGGGCGACCGCCGCTTTGACCGAGCTTCTGCTCTATAACGGCACCATCACCCCCGCCGACGCGGCGGAACGGCTGGAGAAGCAGCGCTTCGCCTGGCGCGGCGGCGATTTCGAATTCGAGCTTCTGAACCGGCTGGGGGCGATCTATCTGGAGAGCGGCGACTATCGCAACGGCCTGACGACCATGAAGGGGATCGCCGCCAACTTCCCGGAGAAGGCCGAGGCGGCCGGGATCACGGAACGCATGCGCGCCGTGTTCCGGGCCCTTTACTTGGACGGTCGCGCCGATGGGATGGAGCCGGTCGCGGCGATCGCGCTGTTCGACGAGTTTCGCGAACTGACCCCGGCCGGTGCCGAGGGCGACGCGATGATCCGCAAGCTTGCCGACCGGTTGATGAGCGTCGATCTCCTCGACCGCGCCGCCGACTTGCTTGCCCATCAGGTGCGGTTTCGCCTGGAGGGGGAGGACCGGGCGCGGGCGGGGACCCGGCTGGCGACGATCCGGCTGCTCCTCAAGGAACCTGCGGCAGCGCTGGAGGCGCTGGAGATCAGCGCCTACGACGCGGCCCCTCGGCAGGTGATCGCCGAGCGCCGGCTGCTCCGCGCCCAGGCGATGATGCGGCTCAGCCGGGAGGACGACGCCCTGCGCCTGATCTCGGGCATGGACTCGCCCGAGGCCGAGCGCATGCGGATCGCCATTCTTTGGCGGCAACGCCAATGGGCGTCGGCGGCGTCGGCGATCGAGGGGCTGCTCGACGGCTTGCCGCATCCGCAAACCCCGCTCGCCGAAACCGAAAGCGGGCTGGTTCTCAACTGGGCGGTGGCGATGTCGCTGCTGGGTGACGAATTCGCCTTGACGCGGCTGGCCCAGCGCTTTGGCGAGGCGATGGAAGAGACATCCCATCGGGACGCCTTCCTGCTGGTCACGACCGGCGCCGACGGGGCCGCCGACTATGAGGGCATCGTCGCCCAGATCGGGGCCGTCGACCGGTTCGCCGAGACCCTGACCAGCTACCGCGAGCGCCTGCGCAAGGCGGAGGCCACCGCGGTCAATTGACCTGCCGCCGGCGGCCGGCCGCGGCTCGCGTGATCAGCCCGATCAAGGCCAGAAACGCCAAGCCGGCGCCGGCCAGGAACGGAATGTCGGGCCCAATCATGTCCCACAGGATGCCGGCGCCGACGCTCGCGACCAGCAAGGACAGGCCCGAGGTCATGTTGAACATGCCGAAGGCGGTGCCGCGCAGGGTTCGCGGCGCGGTGTCGGCGACCAGGGCGGCGAAAATCCCTTGGGTCATGCCCAGATGTACGCCCCAGAGTGCGGCGCCCACATAGACCGCGGCCAGCGAGTCGGCGAAGCCGAGCAGGAGATGGGCGGCGATCAGGGCGCCGAAGCCGCCGGTCAGCAGGCCGCCCCGGCCGATGGCGTCGGACAGGCGCCCGATCGGATAGGCGGTCACCGCGTAGGCGGCGCTGAGAACGACCAGAATCAGCGGGACCAGGGCGGGGCGGAGGCCCAGATCCTGGGCGCGAAGCAGGACGAAGGCCTCGCTGAACCGGGCGAGGCTGAACAGGATACCGAGCGCGGTGACGGTCCAGAAGGCGCGGCCCAGCCGCTTCGCCTCCGGGCCGGGCAGTACCGTCGGCGTCTCCTCGGCCGCCTGGGCCTTGGCCTCGGGCTCGCGCACCGCCCCGGCAAGCAGGAGCACGGCCAGGAGGCCGGGAACCGCCGCGATCCAAAAGACGAGCCGAAAGTCGTCGCTGCTCGCGGCCATGATGGCGAGCGCCGCCAGCGGGCCGAGAACCGCGCCGACGCTGTCCAGGCTCTGGCGCAGGCCGAAGCTCGCGCCGCGAACCTCGCGCGGCGCCACATCGGCGATCAGCGCGTCCCGCGGCGAGCCGCGAATGCCCTTGCCGAGACGGTCGAGGAACCGCGCCGCGACGAGCCAGCCGAGCGACGGCGCGAGGGCGAAGACAGGCTTGGTCGCGGCGGCCAGGGCGTAGCCGAACACCGCCAGCGGCTTGCGCCGGCGCAGCCGGTCGCTGACCCGCCCGGACAAGAGCTTGGTGATATAGGTGGTCGCGTCGGCGATCCCCTCGACCAAGCCGACGGCGGCGGCGCCCAGCCCTAACACCGACACCATGAACACCGGCAGCAGGCTGTGGATCATCTCGGAGCTGACATCCATCAGCAGGCTGACGAATCCCAGCGCCCAAATGCTCCGCGGAACGGCGGTGCGCCGCCGGTCCTTTTTTTGGGAAGCCCGGTTCGTCATCGCCCCAGTCTAGAGCCGGGGCTGGCGGAAATGAATCGGCTTGCGCGCGCCCGTCGGGGCGTCAGGGGGCGAAGCTTCGGACCAGGCTGCCGGCGATCAGATGCCAGCCATCGACGAGGACGAAGAAGATCAGCTTGAAGGGCAGCGAGATCATGATCGGCGGCAGCATCATCATGCCCATCGACATCAGGATCGACGCGACCACCATGTCGATGATGAGGAAGGGGACGAAGATCAGGAAGCCGATCTCGAAGGCGCGGCGCAGTTCGCTGATCATGAAGGCGGGGATCAACGCGGTGAGCGGCGTCTCCGTCGGGTCGCCGACCGCGCCGGTCCGGCCGAGATCGAGGAACAGGCCCAGATCCTCGGCCCGCACCTGCTTCAGCATGAAGGCGTGCATCGGCGCCGCCGCCCGGTCGAAGGCCTCGGCCTCGGTGATCCGCTCCTCGATCAAGGGCGCGATCCCGGCCTCGTAGGCGGCCTCCAGCGTCGGCGCCATGACGAAGCCGGTCAGGAAGAGGGCGAGGGCGATCAAGACGGCGTTGGGCGGCGTCTGCTGGAGGCCGAGGGCGCTGCGCAGGAAGGAGAGGACGACGACGATCCGGGTGAAGGAGGTCATCATCACCAGGATCGACGGTGCAAGGCTGAGCACGGTGATCAGCGCGATCAGCTGGATCAGCCGCGCCGTGGTCGATCCGCCCTCGCCGAGATCGAGAGACAGGCTCTGCGCCGCGACCGGCCCCGCCAGGACCGGAAGTAGCGCCAAAGCCAACAGGGTAGTTCTTACGATTTTCCTCATAAAAACAATAAATTGAGAAGGTAAATCATACCTAATCCGACCGGGGCTCCGGCGGCGAGCCGGGGCGGTCGAGATGGGCGGCGAAGGCGTCGGGGGCGGCGATTCCGGTCTCGATCACCAGGTCGCCGGCGGGGCCGACGAGTAACAGATGCTCGGTGTCGTCGCGGCGGACGAGGACCAGGCGGCGGCGGGTGTCCAGGGTCGTCGCCTCGACGATCCTCACCCGCCGGGCGCCGCGGCCGGCCAGCGCGCCGCCGCCGAGGCGGAAACGGCGAACGATCCAGGTCAAAAGCCCGATCAGCGACAGGACGAAGACCAGGGCCAGGATCAGCCGGATATAGGCGTCGGACTCCATGGGAACGGGCTAGCGGCCGCCGCGGGGCGCCCGGTGATAGGCGGTATGGGCGCGGCGTCGGTTCTGCGATCCGCCCATCTCGCCGGCGATCTCGCGATGGCGCGCCCGCAGCGCGTCGGCCAGGCGGTCGAATTCGTCGATCAGCCCGACGAGCAGGGGCTTGATCTCGGCGCCGCCGCCCGGCGCGATCTCGGTGCCGAGGGCGCAGAGCGCGTCGGCCCGATCCCGGAGGGGCGCGAGGTCGACCTCGGTACCGGCGAGGACCGCCTCGCGGGCGGCGCCGATGGTGCCGGCGAGGGCCTGGATGTCACGGCGAACGCGGGCCTCGGCGGTCACGGTCGGGCCTCCGTCTGAGATTGGGCCGGGTCGGGCCGTCCGGTGGCCCGGTACAGATAGGTCAGGATTTCGGCGACGGCGGCGAGGGCCTCGAGGGGCACGTCGCTATCCACCTCCAAGGTCGACAGGAAGGCGACCAGGTCCGGGTCCTCGCGGACCTTGACCCCGTTGGCGAAGGCGATGTCCAGGATCTTTTCGGCCATCGCGCCCTGGCCGGTGGCCGTGATCCGCGGCGGCGCGCCGTCTTCCCGGGCCTCCAACGCCACGGCGGCGCCGGTTCGCGGCATCGTCGATGCCGCTTGGGCGCCCGGTCTGGACGGTGGCGGACCGGACGGTGGCGGATCCGACGGTGGCGGATCGGATGGTGACATATCGGGTCGGGGCCTGTCGTTCACCTGGGGCTCACTCGGCGCATTCGCGATGTCGGCGCGGCCGGCTCGACCGCGCCACAACCATCGCGCTTTATGCTTAAGAAAGGCTTAAGGCTGGAGGACCCCAAGCCGCGACGGCCTCTCAGGCGACCGGCGCGGCCTCAGACCTGATAGCCGCCGTCGACGGCCAGGACCTGGCCGGTGACGAAGGCGGCGCGGGCCGAGGCGAGGAAGACGACCGCCTCGGCCACCTCCTCGGCGGTGCCCAGCCGCTTCAGCGCCGTCGCCTTGCGCATCGCCTCGACGGTGCGCGCGTCGTAGATCTCTTCCTTGAAGCGCAGGAACAGCCCGGTATCGATCACCCCGAGGGCGACGCAATTGGCGCGGATGTTGAACCGGCCTTCCTCGCGGGCGACGCCCTTGACGAGCATCTCGACCGCCGCCTTCGGGGCGTTGGACAGGATGTCGCGGGGCGAATGTCGTTCCACCGCCGCCGTCGAGATCGCGGTCAGCGAACTCGGCGTCTGCCCCCGCAGATGGGGCAGGGCGGCGTGGACGAGGTTGAAACAGCCGTTCACGTCGGCGTCGAATGTCCGGCGCCAGTCTTCGGGCGTCACCTCGTAGATGTAGGGCTGGGGGATGTCGGGGCCGGCGGCGTAGATCACCGAATGGAGGCCGCCGAACCTCGCCGCCATATCGTCGACGAAGGCTTGGACGGCCGCCGGGTCCTCCAGGGCCAGTTGCCCGACCTCCGCCGTTCGGCCCGCCGCGCGCACCGCCTGGGCCGCGGCGTCGGCGCCGTCTCGGTTGTTGCGGTAGCTGAGCGCCACATGGGCGCCGCGCGCGGCGAGCTTGGCGCAGATGGCGCCGCCGATCCCGCCGCTGCCGCCAACCACCAGGGCGGCCCCGGAATCGGGGAAATCCGGTCCGCTCATTCGCCCTTGCCGCCGGTCTCGGCGTCGGGCGGAGCCGCCGCCGCGCCCTGGGGAAGCGCGTCGATGGCGCTGGGCGAGGCCTCGGCGGCGGCGATGTTCTCCGCCTTGATCTTGTCGTACAGCTCGCGGCGCAGCACCGTCGCCTCCGGCGGAAAGGTGAACCCGATCTTGGCCGTCTTGCCGCGAACCTCGACCAGCGTCACCTCGATGTCGTCGTTGATCACCACCGATTCGCCGATCTTGCGGGTGAGATAGAGCATCCTGTCTCCCTTTCCGCCCTGGTTGACGCCCGGCGGCAACGGTTGGACCGGCGCCATCGACGCGCCGTGCCGCTTGCCACCGCGAGCGCCCATCGAACAGTAGCGCCGTTTCGGGGGGCGCCTCAAGGTCGGACGGATTTATCTCGAATGCCCGATTTCATCTTTCCTTAACCCCTTTTTAACGGGGCGGCGCGATGATCGGCGCGTCCCGCCGATGCCGTATCGGCGCGGATCGACCGCAAGTTTTTGTCTGGCAGGTATATGGATCCGGGCGAAACGTCTCTGTTCTCGTTGATTGCCAAGCGCATGAGTTGGCTGAGCCAGCGCCAGAAGGTGCTCGCCCAGAACATCGCCAATGCGGACACGCCGGGATTCGCGCCGCGCGACCTGAAGCCCTTCGCGTTCCGCCAGATTCTTCGGGGCGAGAGCGCCGGTCCCCGGGCCCAGGTCAGCCGCACCGACGGCGCCCATCTGTCGGGGCGGAACCGTCGGGCCGACGCCGCCGACGAGGCGCGCGCGCGCCGCACCTACGAGACCTCGCTGTCGGGCAATTCGGTCGTGATCGAGGAGCAGATGATGAAGGTCGCCGAGACCCAGGCCGCCTATCAGCTGACGACCGGCCTCTATCGCAAGCATCTGGCGATGATCAAATCGGCCCTCGGACGGCCGACCCAGTAACGGAGACGGGCCATGGACCTGGTCAAGGCGTTCAAGATCTCGGCGGCGGGGATGAAGGCCCAGAGCACGCGCCTGCGGGTGATCGCCGAGAACATGGCCAACGCCAATTCGCTCGGCGATGGCGACGGCACGCCGCCCTATCGGCGCAAGGTCATCACCTTCCGCAACGTGCTCGATCGCGCCCTCGGCGCCCAGACCGTCCGGGTGGGGCGAATCACCGAGGACAAGAGCGACTTTCCGCTGCGCTACGACCCCCATCATCCGGCCGCCGACGGCGACGGCTACGTCAAGACGCCCAACGTCAATTCCTTGATGGAGATGATGGACATGCGCGAGGCGCAGCGCAGCTATTCGGCCAATCTGCGCCTGGTGGACGCGTCCAAGAAGATGATTCAGCGGACCATCGACATCCTGCGCTAGGACGCGACCGCGCCGGCGCGACGGAACGGAGACGAACATGAAGGTCAATATCGGGCAGGTCCTGGACGCCTACGCCAACGCCGGCAAGCCGGCCGGGCCGGGGATGGAGGCGCGGGACAAGGCCGCACAGCCCGGCGCCTTCGCCGGAATGGTCAAGGACGCGGTCGGCGCCGCCGCCGAGCTCGGCTACAAGGCCGAGGCCCAGAGCATCAAGGCGGTCGCCGGCCAGGCCAATCTGGCCGAGGTCGTGACCGCCGTCGCCAATGCCCAGGTCGCCCTCGACACCGTCGTCGCGGTCCGCGACCGGGTGATCCAGGCTTATCAGGACATCATCCGCATGCCCATCTAGGGCGCGGGACGGCGTGACGAAGGCGGCGGCGCGGCGATGACCCAACCCGAAGTCCTGGACGTGGCCCGCGAGGCGATCTGGGTGGCGATCAAGATGGGCGTTCCGGTGATGCTGGTGGCGCTGATCGTCGGCCTCGCCATCTCCCTGTTTCAGGCGTTGACCCAGATCCAGGAGATGACGCTCTCCTTCGTGCCCAAGATCGTCGCCATCTTCGTGTCGATCCTGGTGTTCCTGCCCTTCATGCTGGGCACCCTGACCACCTTCTCCCAGCAATTGATGAACCGTATCGTCGGGCCCGGATAGGCCGCGATGCTGGACGCGCTGGTTCCCGAGACCGTCTTCGCCTTCCTGCTTTTGTTCGCGCGCATCGGCGCGGCGCTGATGCTGCTCCCGGGCTTCGGCGAGCTCTATGTCGCGCCGCGCATCCGCCTACTGCTCGCGCTGGCGATCACCCTGGTGCTGATGCCGGTGCTGTCCGGCGGCCTGCCGGGGCTTCCCGGCGACCCGGCCAGCCTGCTCCTGCTGCTGGGCGGCGAGATCGCCGTCGGGGTCTTCCTGGGGGTTCTCGCCCAGATCATCCTCAGCGCCCTGCATACGGCGGGGATGATCGTCGCCTTTCAGTCCGGCTTCGCCAACGCGCTCGCCTTCGACCCCAACACCAACCAGCAGGGCTCCCTCGCCGGATTGTTCCTCGGGACGACGGCGCTGCTCTTGCTGTTCGTCGCCGGCGGCCATCACCTGATGCTGCGGGCGGTCGCCGACAGTTACGGCCTGTTCGTCCCCGGCGATCCCCTGCCGGTGGGCGACTTCTCGATGGCGGTGACCGACGTGGTGGCGCGCAGCTTCGCCCTCGCCCTGCAGATCGCGGCGCCGTTTATCGTCGTCGGGCTGCTGTTCTATCTGGGCCTCGGCCTGCTGGCGCGGCTAATGCCGCAGGTCCAGGTCTTCTTCATCGCCATGCCGTTGCAGATCCTGCTCGGCCTGTTCCTGCTGGCGCTGACCGTGTCGGCGCTGATGATGTGGTTCATGACCCGTTTTCGCGACCTTTTCGGCGCGTTCCTGGCGACCGGGTAAGGCATGGCCGAAGGCACCGACGATTCGCAAAAAACCGAGGAACCGACCCAGCGGCGCCTGGAGGAAGCGCGCCGCAAGGGTCAGGTTCCCATGTCGCGCGAGGTCAATCACTGGTTCATGATCCTCGCCGCGACCCTGATCACGGTCATGCTGGCGCCGTCGGCGCTGGGCGGCGTGGTGCGGGCGATGCGGAAATTCATCGCGCAGCCCGATGCGATTCCCACCGATCCGGCCAACCTCGCCAACCTGCTGCAAGCGACGGCGGGCGAAATCGGTCTCGTTCTCGCGCTGCCGGTGGCGCTGTTGCTGGCCGCGGCGGCGGCGCCCGGCCTGATCCAGGCGGGGCCGATGTTCTCGCCCGATCGGATTCAGCCCAAGCTTGAAAAGATCTCTCTTGCCAAGGGCTTGAAGCGCCTTTTCTCGCTTAAATCCTTTGCCGAGTTCGTCAAGGGGATCGCCAAGTTGGCGATCGTCGGCGCGGTTGCCGCGGCTCTGTTCTGGCCGGTCTTCGGCGAGGCCGAGCTCTACGTGTCCCTGGAGGCGCCGGCGCTGATGGACCTGCTGCGGAGTCTGGCCGGAAAGATGCTGATCGGCGTCCTCGCCGTGGTCAGCGTGATCGCGGCCTTGGATTATATGTATCAGCGCTTCGAGTTCACCAAATCGATGCGCATGAGCCGCCAGGATTTGAAGGACGAGCTCAAGCAGACCGAGGGCGATCCCCATGTGAAGGCGCGGTTGCGCCAGATCCGGATGGAGCGGGCGCGGCGGCGGATGATGGCGGCGGTGCCCGACGCCGACGTGGTGATCACCAACCCGACCCATTTCGCGGTCGCGCTGGCCTACGATGTCGAAACCATGGCGGCGCCGCGCCTGACCGCCAAGGGCGCCGACCGCGTCGCCTTGCGCATTCGCGAGGTGGCCGAGGCGCACGACGTGCCCATCGTCGAGAACCCGCCGCTCGCCCGGGCGCTGCATGCCGGCGTCGAGCTGGACGCCGAGATCCCGCCCGAGCATTACAAGGCCGTGGCCGAGGTGATAGGATACGTCATGCGGCTGCGCGGCGCGCCTCCGCCCGCCGCGCGAGGTGGCGGGCGGTAATGGCCGGCGCCGTCGCGAGTCGGGGGGAGCCACGTCCGCCGAGGGGCGGCAGGCGATGAGACGCGCATCGAATGACACCCGTATCGAATGATACCCGCGGCGACATGACCGGTGCCGCACCATGACCCGTGCCGCGAAGGATATGTCGCGGGACGACCGTCGGGGCGGCGTCGGCGCGGCGGTGGCGGTCCTGTCGGCGGTCGTCACCCTGGCGGCGGCGGGGGTTGCCGTCGCGGATCTGGATGTCGCGGGGTACGGGCCGCGGGTGCCGGTCCTGGTTGCAGCCGTCGCCGCGACCGCCGCCGTGGCCGCGGCGATGTGGCTTGCCCGGCGCGATCGCGGCGACGAGCAATTTTTCTTCCATGCCTTCGAGGCCAGCCCGATCGGCCGGATGATCGTCGGCCCGGCGGGGCATGTCGTCCATGCCAACGCCGCCTTTCGCGATCTGGTCGGCAATGGCCGCGCGCCCCTGGACGCCCTGGAATCGCTGTTCGGCGAGGAAGGCGCGGCCGAGATGGCGCAGCTGCGCGCCGCCGCCGAGGACGGGCGTGGCGCCCAGGCGGAATTGCCCCTGCGCGGCGCCGCCGCCGGCGAATGGCGCGAGGTGGCGGTCAATCCGTTGGGCAGCAAGCCGGGTTTCACGGTCTGGAACGTCGAGGACATCACCGCCCGCCGGCAGATGGAACAGGTCATCCGCGAGGACCAGCAGAAGCTGGTCAATTTCGTCGAGAACGCGCCGATCGGGTTCTATTCGGTCGATGCGAACGGCCGCTTCATGTTCGTCAACCACGTCTTCGCCGATTGGCTGGGGACGACGCCCACCGCGCTTCTCGACGGCGCCCGGCGGCTGGGCGATTTCCTGGCCGACGGCACGGCGCCGGACGTCCCCTACAGCCCCTTTCCCGCCGCCGGCGGCGGCGAATCCGGCGAGGTGGTGCTTCGGGGGCCGGGCAGCGTCGATTTCCAGGCCCATATCGCCCAGCGCCTGGTGCCGGGCGCCGACGGCGAGGGGCCGGTCATCCATTCCGTCGTCCGCGACCTGACCCAGATCCGGGAATGGGAACGGGCTCTGTCCCGGTCCCAATACCGGCTCGAACAATTCTTCGCCGTGGCGCCGATCGGGATCGTGCTGCTGGACGCCGAGGGGCGGATCGACACGGCAAACCAGGCCTTCCTCGACATGGCCGGCAAGCGGCTGGAGGATGTCGGCGGGCAACGGGTCGTCGACCTGTTCGGCGAGGAGGACCGCACGCCGGTCGCCGAGCGCCTGGCCGGCGCCCGCGCCAACGGCGCCGCCGCGGTGCCGTTGGACGTGCGCCTCGATTCGGGCGGCGGCACCGTCGCCTCGCTCTATGTCAGCCGCATGCGCCAGGAGGATGGCGGCGAAACCGGCCACATGCTGCATCTGATCGACACGACCGAACAGAAGAACCTGGAGATGCAGTTCGCCCAGTCTCAGAAAATGCAGGCGGTGGGCCAGCTCGCGGGCGGTGTCGCCCATGACTTCAATAATTTGCTGACCGCGATGATCGGCTTTTGCGATCTGTTGCTGCTGCGCCACAAGCCGGGCGAGGAATCCTTCGCCGACATCATGCAGATCAAGCAGAACGCCAACCGTGCCGCCAATCTGGTGCGCCAGTTGCTCGCCTTCTCGCGCCAGCAGACCTTGCAGCCGAAGATCCTCAACCTCACCGACGTGGTCGCCGACATCTCCAGTCTGCTGCGCCGCCTGATCGGCGCCCGGATCGAGCTCAAGACGATCCATGACCGGGATCTCGGCCTGGTCAAGGTCGACCAGGGGCAGATCGAGCAGGTCATCATCAACCTCGCCGTCAACGCCCGCGACGCGATGCCCGACGGCGGGACGATGACGATCCGGACCAGCAACGCGCGGGTCGACGATCCGGTCAAATATGGTCACGAGTTGCTGCCCGACGGCGACTATGTGCTGGTCGAGATCGACGATACCGGGACCGGGATCGCGTCCGAGCATCTGGGGCGCATCTTCGAGCCCTTCTTCTCGACCAAGGCGGTGGGGTCGGGCACCGGGCTGGGCCTGTCCACCGTCTATGGCATCGTCAAGCAGACCGGCGGCTACATCTTCGTCAAGAGCGTGCTGGGGCGGGGGACGACCTTCAGCATCTATCTGCCCCGCCATGCCGACGAGCCGGCGGTGGCCGATTCCGAGGCCGCGCCCAAGAACAAGGACCTGACCGGTGCCGGCACCGTTCTCCTGGTCGAGGACGAGGACGCGGTTCGCCAGTTCAGCGTCCGCGCCCTGCGCAACAAGGGCTACCGGGTGATCGAGGCGAACAGCGGCGAGGGCGCGCTGGCGGTGATCCGCCGCGACGACGAGCCCATCGACGTCATCGTCACCGACGTGGTCATGCCGCAGCTCGACGGGCCCGAGCTGGTCAAGGTGGTGCGCGAGACCCGGCCCGACATGAAGGTGATCTTCATCTCCGGCTATGCCGAGGACGCGTTCCGCAAGCGGGTCGGCAGCGACACCGAATTGCATTTCCTGCCCAAGCCCTTCAGCCTGCAGCAACTCGCGAGCAAGGTGAAGGAAGTCATCGCCCGCCCGACCCCCTAAGCGCGCCGCGTCCGGCCCGGCCCGCGGCGCCCCGCCGCGTCCTAGCGCGTGCTTCGGCCGGAACATGATTGGAACATTCGCAAGAATATCATTCTAAAACAAGGAGTTGACAAGGGGCTTGCGGAAAAGAACAAATCATGAATAAATGGCCGCATTGAACCGATGTCACGGGTATGGAATAAGAAGGGGAGCGGTCATGATCTCAACCGCGCTGCATCTCGTCGAGAAGGACGGCATGGATAGACAAAAGGCGCTCGACGCCGCCCTTGGCCAGATCGAGCGGGCCTTCGGCAAGGGCTCGATCATGAAGCTGGGGGCCAGCGACTCGGTGGTCGAGACCGAGGCGATCCCGACCGGATCGCTGGGGCTCGACATCGCGCTCGGCATCGGCGGCCTGCCGCGCGGCCGGGTGGTCGAGATCTACGGGCCGGAAAGCTCGGGCAAGACGACCCTGGCCCTGCACACCGTCGCCGAGGCCCAGCGCGCCGGCGGCACCTGCGCCTTCATCGACGCCGAGCATGCCCTGGACCCGGTCTATGCGCGCAAGCTGGGGGTCGATATCGAGGATCTTCTGATCTCGCAGCCCGATACGGGCGAGCAGGCGCTGGAGATCGCCGATACGTTGGTGCGCTCGGGCGCCGTCGACGTGCTCGTCGTCGACAGCGTCGCCGCCCTGGTGCCCCGCGCCGAGCTGGAAGGCGAGATGGGCGACGCCCATGTCGGCTTGCAGGCGCGGCTGATGAGCCAGGCTCTGCGCAAGCTTACCGCGTCGATCTCGCGGTCGCGCTGCATGATCGTCTTCATCAACCAGATCCGCATGAAGATCGGGGTCATGTTCGGCAATCCCGAAACCACGACCGGCGGCAACGCGCTGAAATTCTACTCGTCGGTGCGCCTGGATATCCGTCGGATCGGCGCGATCAAGGACCGCGACGAGGTGGTCGGCAACCGCACCCGGGTCAAGGTGGTCAAGAACAAGCTCGCACCGCCCTTCAAGATGGTCGAGTTCGACATCATGTATGGCGAGGGCGTCTCCAAGGCGGGCGAGTTGATCGATTTCGGGGTCGAGGCCGGGATCGTCGAGAAGTCGGGTTCCTGGTTCTCCTATGACGGCCAGCGCATCGGTCAGGGGCGCGAGAACGCCCGGACCTTCCTTAAGGAACACCCGGACAGCGCCCGCGCCATCGAGGACGCGATCCGCGCCAAGTCCGGCCTGGTCGCCGAGACCCTGCTGGACGGCCCGGCTGGCGCCAAGGCCGCCGCGCCGGCCGAAGACGACGGCGCGCCAACGAAATAATCCCGCCCGCCGAATTGGCTGGCCCCGTCCCACATGGCAGGGCGGGGCCAGCCACCGCCCGGTGGTCGATCTGGACAGCATGAAGGGGGCGGGGTAAAAGCGGGGCCCCGCGCCGGTTGCCGGCATTCGCGGGTCAATCGCCCCCGGGGGCGCCGTTTCGGGACCGTCCCCGATACCGACCCGGCCCGGCGCCGGGAAGAGAAGCATGCATTCCACGAACGATATCCGCGCCGCCTTCCTCGATTATTTCGCGCGCCACGATCATTCGGTCGTGGCGTCCAGCCCGCTGGTGCCGCACAACGACCCGACGCTTCTGTTCACCAATGCCGGGATGGTGCAGTTCAAGAATGTCTTCACCGGCGCCGAGACCCGCGACTACGCGCGCGCGGCGACCTCGCAGAAATGCGTGCGCGCCGGCGGCAAGCATAACGACCTGGAGAATGTCGGCTACACCGCCCGCCATCACACCTTCTTCGAGATGCTGGGCAATTTTTCCTTCGGCGATTATTTCAAGGAAGGCGCGATCGAGCTGGCCTGGAACCTGATCCTGCGCGAGTACGGCTTGCCCGCCGACCGGCTGTTGGTGACCGTCCACAGTTCCGACGAAGAGGCGGCCGGGCTGTGGGCGAAGATCGCCGGGCTGGACGACCGGCGGATCATCCGCATCCCCACCGACGATAATTTCTGGTCCATGGGCGAGGTCGGGCCCTGCGGGCCCTGTTCCGAGATCTTCTACGACCATGGCGACCATGTGGCCGGCGGTCCGCCGGGCAGTGCCGACGAGGACGGCGACCGGTTCGTCGAAATCTGGAACCTGGTCTTCATGCAGTTCGAGCGCCCGGCCCCCGGCGCCGAGATGGAGCCGCTGCCCAAGCCCTCCATCGACACCGGCATGGGGTTGGAACGGATTTCCGCCGTTCTCCAGGGGGTGCACGACAATTACGACACCGACTTGATGCGGGCGCTGATCGTCGCCTCGGCGGATGTCTCGGACACGCGGCCCGACGGCGATCATGCCGTCGCCCATCGGGTGATCGCCGATCACCTGCGCGCCAGCGCCTTCCTGATCGCCGACGGGGTGCTGCCGTCGAACGAGGGCCGGGGCTACGTGCTGCGCCGGATCATGCGCCGGGCCATGCGCCACGCCCATCAGCTGGGGATCGCCGAACCGCTGATGTGGAAGCTGGTGGGCACCCTGGCCGGCCTGATGGGCCAGGCCTTCCCCGAGCTTCTGCGCGCCCGGCCGCTGATCGAGGAAACGCTGAAGCTGGAGGAGACCCGTTTCCGCCGGACCCTCGACCGGGGCCTCGGCCTGCTGGCCGAGGAGACCGCCAAGCTGGGCGCCGGCGCCGGCCTGCCCGGCGAGGTGGCCTTCAAGCTGTACGACACCTACGGCTTCCCCTTGGACCTGACCGAGGACGTGCTGCGCGCCGAGGGCCGGACGGTGGACGTCGCCGGCTTCGAGGCGGCGATGGAACGTCAGCGGGCCGAGGCGCGGGCGTCGTGGAAGGGCTCGGGCGAGGCGGCGACCGAGGCGGTGTGGCTGGAGCTGCGCGAACGGCTCGGCGCGACCGAGTTCCTGGGCTACGAGACCGAGACCGCCGAGGGTGTGGTGACCGCCCTGGTCGTCGACGGCGCCGAGGTGGCGCGGATCGATGCGGGGGCCGAGGCCGCGATCCTGGTCAACCAGACGCCCTTCTACGCCGAATCGGGCGGCCAGATGGGCGATGCCGGAGCGATGTTCAGCGCCGACGGCGCCGAGGTCGCGGTCCGCGACACGGCGAAGAAGGCTGGCGATCTGCATGTGCATCTGGGCAGCGTGTCGCGCGGCGCTCTCGCGGTCGGCGACACGGTCGAGCTGCGGGTCGAGGGCGATCGCCGCCGGGCGCTGCGCGCCAACCATTCCGCGACCCATCTGCTGCACGAGGCCCTGCGCCGGCGTCTGGGCGCCCATGTGACCCAGAAGGGGTCGCTCGTCGCGCCGGACCGGCTGCGCTTCGATTTCAGCCAACCGACGGCGCTTTCCGCCGAGGATCTGGCCGCCATAGAGGCCGACGTCAACCGCCGGGTCTGGAACAATGACGAAGTGAGCACCCGGCTGATGACGCCCGACGCGGCGATCGAGGCCGGCGCCCTGGCGCTGTTCGGCGAGAAGTACGGCGACGAGGTCCGGGTCGTCGCCATGGGCGAGGAGGAGGGCGCCAAATTCTCGACCGAGCTGTGCGGCGGCACCCATGTCCGGCGCACCGGCGATATCGGCCTGGTCAAGATCGTCGGCGAAGGCGCGGTCGCCGCCGGGGTGCGGCGGATCGAGGCGGTCACCGGCCCGGCCGCGATCGCCTATCTGGACGGCGAGGCTGACCTCGCCCATCGGGCGGCGGCGCTGCTGAAGGCGGCGCCGGCCGAGCTTCCCGACCGGGTCGCGGCCCTGGTCGAGGAACGCAAGAAGCTGACCCGCGAGCTGACCGACGCGCGCAAGGCGCTGGCCAGCGGCGGCGGCGGCGCGGCGGCGCCCGAAGCGGTGGAGGTGGGCGGCGTCCGCTATCTGGCGCGGCTGCTGGCGGACGTGCCGGCCCGCGAATTGAAGGGCATGGCCGACGATTTGAAATCGAGCGTCGGCAGCGGCGTCGTCGCCCTGGTCTCGGTCGCCGACGGCAAGGTGTCCCTCGTTGTCGGGGTGACCGACGATCTGACCGAGCGGGTCGACGCGGTGGCGCTGGTACGGGCCGGCGCGGCCAAGGTTGGGGGCAAGGGCGGTGGCGGCCGTCCCGACATGGCCCAGGCCGGCGGCCCCGACGCCGACGGCGCCCAGGCGGCGCTGGACGCCATCGCCGAGGCGCTGGCGGGATAACCGTCCCGCCGCGCCCGGCCGGGCGCCGGGCGCTCAGCCCATCGCGGCTTGCAGGTTCGCGTCCAGCTTGTCCAGGAACTGGTTGGTGGTCAGCCAGCTCTGATCGGGGCCGATCAGGATCGCCAAATCCTTGGTCATGAAGCCGGATTCGACGGTCTCGATACAGACCTTCTCCAGCGTCTCGGCGAAGGCGGTGACGTCCGGCGTGCCGTCGAACTGGCCCCGGTATTTCAGTCCCCGGGTCCAGGCGAAGATCGACGCGATCGGGTTGGTCGAGGTTTCCTCGCCCTTCTGATGCAGCCGGTAATGGCGGGTGACGGTGCCGTGCGCCGCCTCGGCCTCGACGGTCTTGCCGTCGGGGGTCATCAGGACGCTGGTCATCAGCCCCAGCGAGCCGAAGCCCTGGGCCACCGTGTCCGACTGCACGTCGCCGTCGTAATTCTTGCAGGCCCAGACGAACCCGCCCTCCCATTTCAGGGCGGCGGCGACCATGTCGTCGATCAGGCGATGCTCGTAGGTGATGCCGGCCTTCTCGAACTTGTCCTTGAAGTCGGCCTCGAAGACCTCCTGGAACAAATCCTTGAAGCGTCCGTCATAGGCCTTGAGGATCGTGTTCTTGGTCGACATATAGACCGGCCAGCCGCGCTGCAAGCCGTAGTTCAGGCAGGCATGGGCGAAGCCGCGGATCGACTCGTCCAGATTGTACATTCCCATCGCCACGCCGCCGCCGGGAAAGTCGAAGATGTCGAATTCCTGGGGCGCGCCGCCGCCTTCGGGGGTGAAGGTCATGGTCAGCTTGCCCGGCCCCGGCACCTTGAAGTCGGTCGCCCGGTACTGGTCGCCGAAGGCATGGCGGCCGATGACGATGGGCTTGGTCCAGCCCGGCACCAGCCGGGGCACGTTCTTGCAGATGATCGGCTCGCGGAACACGGTGCCGCCCAGAATGTTGCGGATCGTGCCGTTGGGCGAGCGCCACATCTGCTTCAGGCCGAATTCCTCGACCCGCGCCTCGTCCGGGGTGATGGTCGCGCATTTGACGCCAACGCCGTATTTCTTGATCGCGTTGGCGGCGTCGATCGTGATCTGGTCGTCGGTCTCGTCGCGCGTCTCGACCCCGAGGTCGTAATATTTCAGGTCGACATCCAGATAGGGCAGGATCAGCTTGTCCTTGATGAAATGCCAGATGATCCGGGTCATTTCGTCGCCGTCGAGTTCGACGATGGGGTTGGCGACCTTGATTTTCGTCATTCGGATGTCTCCTGATGGCCGTTCGGCGGACCTTGATGTGGCATGCGTGGGGGCAGGCGGGAACATACCACTGCCCGCGAGGAGCGCAAGCCGCGCCGCCGCCGGATTACAGGCGCCGCGAGTCCGGTGCCCGTCCGCCCGGCGACGCGCCGGCCAGGGCCGCGAACAAGGCGTCGATGTCGGCGACGGTGGCGAATAGATCGAAGGTCGCCGGCGCGACGTAGCCGGCGTCGGCGGCGGCGGCGAGCAAGTCGCGGAAGGGCTGCCAATAGCCGCCGATATCGACCAGGAAGATCGGCTTGTCGTGAAGGGCGAGCTGCTTCCAGGTGATGATCTCGATCGTTTCGTCCAGGGTGCCGGTGCCGCCCGGCAGGACGGCGAAGGCGTCGGCGAGCTCGAACATGCGCTGCTTGCGGGCGTGCATGCTGTCGACCGTAACCATCTCGCGCACGCCCTGGTGATGGACCTCGCGGGCCTTGAGGAAGTCGGGGATCACGCCGACGACCTCGCCGCCCGCCGCCAGGGCCGCGTCGGCGACCAGCCCCATCATGCCGACATGGCCGCCGCCATAGACCAGGCGGATGCCGCGCCGCGCCAACCCGTCGCCCAGGGCGGTCGCCGCCGCCCGGTGAGCGTCGTCGTCGGGCAGGTGCGAGCCGCAATAGACGCAAAGGGACGAGATCGAATCGGACATCGGGACGGTCTCCACGGAAGGGATCGCGAGGGTGTACACCAGTTCGGCCACCGGCGCACCCGGTCATGCGCCGGGGCGGAAACGAAGTTGTGATTTGACCCGCGGCCCGCCCTCCCGCCATCGTTTTCCGGCGTCGGACCGGGCCGTCCCGGTTCGGTCGTGATGAGTTGCGCCAATGCACGCACCAAAGCAGTGCAAGCGCCTAGGCAATGGAGGACCGAGCCGATGTCGAAATCGAACCTGTTCGTTCTGGCCCTGATTGGTCTCGCCGTGGCGTCGGTCACGCCCGCCCTCGCGGCCGGTGGCGGCGCCGAGGCGATCAAGTACCGCCAAAGCGTGATGAAGGCGATCGGCGGCCATATGGGCGCCATCGCGGCCTATGTGAAGGGCGAGGTCGACCACGCCGCGCATGTGCCCGTCCATGCCGACGCCCTGCGCGAGGCGAGCAGGACGGTCCTCGATCTGTTCCCGAAGGGAAGCGGTCCGGAAGCGGGCGAGACCCGCGCCCTGCCGAAGATCTGGGAAGATTGGTCCGGGTTCGAGGCGGCGGTCCGCGACGTGGAGGCGGCGACCGCCAAATTCGCCGAGGTCGCGGCCGGCACCGCCGACCGCAAGGCCCTCGGCGCGGCGCTCGGCGCGGTGGGCAAATCCTGCGGCGGCTGCCACACGCCCTATCGCTCGAAATAGACGCGGCGCGTCCGAAAGGGGCGGGATGTCGATGCCGGGACATCGCCCGGCGGCCGCTTTTCTGTTCGCCTTGGCGGCCCTCGTTTGGCCCGCCGGCGCGGCCGAGACCGGCACGGGCGGGGCGGCGGCGCGCGGCGCCTATCTGTTCACCGCCGCCGGCTGCGCGGGCTGCCATACGGACATCGCGGGCAAGGGGCCGCCGCTCGCCGGCGGCCGGGCGCTGAAGACGCCCTTCGGCACCTTCTACGGACCCAACATCACCCCCGATCCCGACCAGGGGATCGGGCGCTGGTCGTTCGAGGATTTCCGCCGGGCGATGCGGTTGGGTCTGGCGCCGGACGGTAGTCATTACTTTCCGGTTTTTCCCTATCCGTCCTTCACCGGCATGACCGACGCCGACCTCGCCGATCTTTGGGCCTATATGCGCGGGTTGGCGCCGGTCGCGCGCCCCAACCGGCCCCATGACGTCGCTTTTCCCTTTTCCTGGCGGTTGCCGATGGCAGGCTGGAAATGGCTGTTCTTCGAGCCGGGCCCGTTCGTCGCCGACCCGGCGCGGTCGCCCGAATGGAACCGGGGCGCCTATCTGGTTCAGGCGGTCGCCCATTGCGGCGAATGCCATACGCCGCGCAATCGGCTCGGCGCCCTGGACCGCGACCGCCATCTGGCGGGCACCGCCAGCGGGCCCGGCGGCGGCCCGGTGCCCAACATCACCCCCGATCCGGACACCGGAATCGGCCGATGGAGCGCCGCCGACCTGACCTATATGCTCGCCATTGGCCTGTTGCCGGACGGCGACGTCGTCGGCGACGAAATGGGCGAGGTGGTCGAAAACGGGACGTCCAAGCTGACCGACGCCGACCGGACGGCGATCGCCGAGTATCTCCGGTCGGTGGACCCGGTCCGCCACGAGGTGCCGCGCGGCCCGTGACGGCGCGCCGCGATTGCGCGCGGGTTGGGGCCGTACTAGGCTGCGGTCAGGTCTTGATCTTGCGGAGGCGACGGGCAGGGTGAAACGGCTGATCGTTCTCGCGACCCTCGGCGCCGTGGTCGTTCTCGCCGCCATCGGGCTCGTCTATTTCGACGATATGGACGCGCCGTCGCCCGATGCGGCCGGCGACCGTCCCGCCACCGAATCCGCCGACGCGCCCGGCAAATCCGAAACGGACGACCTGACGGCGCCGGCGCTGGCCCGCGAACCCGCCGCGCCCAGCTTCGACGTGGTGCGGATCAACCCCAAGGGCGATACGGTCATCGCCGGCCGGGCGGCGCCCGGCGCGGTGGTGACGATTCTGGACGGCGATCGGGTGATCGGCCGGGTAACCGCGGATTCGCGCGGCGAATGGGTCTTCGTTCCCGAGAAGCCCTTGCCGCCGGGAAGCCGCGAATTCAGCCTCGTCGCCCGCGGGCCGGACGATGCCGAGCGGCGCTCCGAGTCGACCGTCGTGCTGGCCGTCCCCGACTCGGCCCGGACCGGCACGGGCGAGACGCCCGGCGCTATCGCCGTCCGGGTGCCGCGCCCGGGGAGCGACGACGCGAGCCGGGTCTTGCAGCATCCGACCGCCACCGGCGGCGGGGGCGGCGGCCTGGCCGACGGGGCGCTGACCTTGGACGTGATCGAGTACGGGGCCGACGGGCGGCTGGTGCTGAGCGGCACCGCCCCGGCCGACGGCGCGGTGCGCGCCACCCTGGACGACCGGCTCCTGGGGACCGGCCCGGTGGACGGGGACGGAAATTGGACGCTGGCGCCGGTCGATCCGGTGGCGCCGGGGCTTTATCGATTGCGGGTCGATCTGTTGGACGCCGGCGGCGCGGTCCTCGCGCGGATCGAGACCCCGTTCTCGCGGGCCGGCGCGATCGGCGACATCCCGTCGGGAACCGTCGTCGTGCAGCCGGGCAACAGCCTGTGGCGGATCGCGCGCCGGGTCTATGGCGAAGGGCTCCGCTACACCATGATCTATGACCGCAACAAGGCGCAGATCGCCGACCCGGACCTGATCTATCCGGGCCAGATCTTCACCTTGCCGCCGGTCAACTGACGGCGGTTGGGCGGCGCTATTCCGCCGCCTGGGCGGATTCGTCGGCCCCGGCGGCGCGGGCGCGGCGCAGCCGCCGGGCACGGACATTCTCGCGCAGCATCAAGGCGCATGGGGTCGCCACCAGGGTCAGCAGGGTGGCGAAGGCGAGGCCCGAGACGATGGTGGTCGCGAGCTGGCTCCACCATTGCATCGCCGGCGCCCCGACGGTCACGTCGCGGGCGAGGAAATCGATGTTGATGCCCAGCATCATCGGCAGCAGGCCGAGGATGGTGGTCGTCGTCGTCAGGAGGACCGGGCGCAGGCGCTGGCGGCCGGTATAAAGGATCGCCTCGTAGGGCGAATCGATCTCGGCGCGCAGCCGGTCGAACGTGTCGATGAAGACGATGTTGTTGTTGACGACGATCCCCGCCAGCGCGATGACGCCGACCCCGCTCATGACGATGCCGAAGGGCTGGCCGGACAACAGCAGGCCGCCCAGCACGCCGATGGTCGACATGATCACCGCCGACAGGATCAGGAAGGCGCTGTAGAAGCTGTTGAACTGGGTCACCAGGATGATGGCGATCATGAACACGGCGATGAAGAAGGCCTTGCTCAGGAAGGCGCTTGCCTGTTCCTGTTCCTCGTTCTCGCCCTTGAAGGTCACGCCGATGGCCGGGTCCAGCGGGTTGGCCGCCAACCAGGCCTGGATCTGGCGGACCTTGTCGTCGGCCAGGATGCCGGGCGCGACGTCGGCCTTGACGGTCATGACCCGGCGCCCGTCGACGCGGTCGATCGTGCCCGTCTTCGGCCGCGCCTTGCGGTCGATGAAGTTGGATACCGGCACCATCCCGTCCCGGGTCTGGAGGCGGATATTGTCGAGCTCGGCCAGATTGCGCCGGTTGACGGGATAGCGAGCGCGAATCTCGACCTCGTCGGAGCTGTCGTCGGGCCGGTATTCGCCCAAATTGATCCCGTTGGAGACCATCTGCACGGCGCGGCCGACGAGGCTGACGTCGGCGCCGAACTTCGCGGCCTGGGCGCGGTCGACGTCGATTTCCCATTCGATGCCGGGGATCGGGCGGCTGTCCTCTACATTCTCGAAATCGCCGATCTCCGCCATCGCCGCCCGCAATCGCGCCACCGCCGGCGCCAGAAGCGCGGGATCGCGGGACGCGAGCTGGACCTGCACCGCCTTGCCGACCGGGGGACCCATCTCCTGCTCCCGGCGCTCGACCTCGATCCCGGCCAGATCGCGGAGCCGGTCCTCGACGTCGGCCAGAATCTCCTTTGCCGGACGCCGGGTCCGCCAATCGGTCAGCTCGAGTTGGATCGTGCCGATGGTGTCCTCGGCGGTTTCGCGGCCCTGAGGCTGCTGGCCGCTGCGGACATAGACGGTTTCGAACGCCGGGAAATCGATGACGCGCCGCTCGACCTCGGCGACCAGGGCGTCCTTCTCGTCGATAGAGAAATTACCCCGCGCATGGACCTGTAGGATGGCGTTGTCGGGCTCGACATCGGGGAACAGCTCGACGCCCTTGCCGAAGCTCCCATAGAGCCACAGCATTGTCACCAGCAGGGCGAGGAAGCCGGCGAGGATCTTCGCCGGATGGCGCAGGGCCGCCACCAGCAGGGCCTGGTAGGTGGCGGTGAATCCGACGGGCGCGTCGGGCATGTCGGGCGCGGCGGCGATCCGCTCGGAACGGGACAGGCGCGACGCCGGCGACCGGCGCGCCAGGACGGCGCCCAGGGTCGGCACGAAGATCAACGCCATCGCCAGCGACGCGGTCAGGGTCGCGAGCAGGGTGATCGGCAGGAACTTCATGAACTCGCCCATGATGCCGGGCCAGAACAGAAGCGGGACGAAGGCGGCGAGGGTGGTGGCGGTCGAGGCGATGATCGGCCAGGCCATACGCTTGGAGGCGAGGCCGTAGGCGGTGCCGGGCCGCAGCCCTTCCTGGCGCTTGCGGTCGGCGTATTCGGTGACGACGATGGCCCCGTCGACCAGCATGCCGACCGCCAGGATGAGGCTGAACAGGACCACCATGTTGATGGTCAGCCCCAGCGCGCCGAGCACCAGGATCCCGGCCAGAAAGGAGCCGGGAATCGCCATGCCGACCAGCAGGCCCGACCGCGGCCCGAGGATGGCGACGACCACGATCATGATCAGGAGGACGGCGGCGATGACGTTGTTCTGGAGGTCGTTGAGCATCGTCTGGATGTCGGCCGACTTGTCCTGGGAGTAGGCGACCTCGACACCGGCCGGCCAGTTGCGGCGTTCTTCCTGGATGACGGCGCGCACCTGTTCGACCGTTTCGATGATGTTGGTGCCGGTCCGTTTCGATATCTCGAGCGCCAGGGCGGGCCGCCCGTTGACCCGGGCGAAGCTCAGCCGGTCCTTGAAGGTGCGTCGCGCGGTGGCGATGTCGCGCAGCCGGACCACCGCGTCGCCCTTGACCGTGACCGGCATGTCGAGAATGTCCGAGACCTCCTCGAACAGGCCCGGGACCTTGAGCGCGAACCGGCCCTTGCCGGTATCCAGATTGCCGGCGGCGACCAGCCGGTTGCCCTGCCGCATGGCCTCGGAAATCTCGCGGATCGACAGGCCGTAGCTTTCGACCAGAAGCGGCTCGATGACGATTTCCACGAGCTCGTCCCGGTCGCCGCCGATATCGGCGGACAGAACATTGGGCAGCCCTTCCAGCTTCTCCTGAAGGTCGCGGGCCAGGCGCACGAGCACCCGTTCGGGCACGTCCCCGGACAGGGTGACCAGAAGGATCGGGAACAGGCCGACATTGACCTCGTTGACGGTCGGTTCGTCGGTGTCGTCGGGCAGATCGGTCTTGGCGATATCGACCTTGGCGCGAACGTCCTCCATCGCCTTGTCGGAATCGAATCCCGCGTCGAATTCGAGAACGACATTGGCGCCGCCCTCGAACGCGGTCGCGCGCATCTCCTTGATTCCCTCGATGGACCGCAACTCCTCCTCCATCGGCCGGACCAGCAGCCGCTCGGCGTCCTCGGGGGAGATGCCCTCGTGGGTCATCGACACATAGATGATCGGGATCGCCACGTCGGGCTCGGATTCCTTGGGAATCTCGATATAGGCGACGGTCCCGGCGATCAGCACCAGCGCCAACGCCATCAATACGGTTCGCGACCGCCCGAGGGCGGCGTCGATGATACCGACCATCATGACGTAGGGGCCCTTATTGCGTGCCGGCGGTGGCGACGGGGGCCGTCGCCGCCTCGGGAACGGGCGCGACGCGCTGCCCTTCGCGGACCATCTCCTGGCCCACGGTGATGATCGTCACCTTGTCGGGCAGCCCGGAGAGCCAGACGCCCTCGGCGGAGTCGCCGACGATGGTCGCCGGCAGGAAGCGGGCGATATCGGCGGCGTCCACCGACATGACCCCGATCCGCCCGTCGGCGTCGAGGGTGAGGAACGCCGGGCTGACGAAATGGGCCCGGGCGCCCTCGTCGACGCTGATCCGAAGGGCGCTGGTGACGCCGTCGGCGATCCGGTAGTCGGGATTGGCGGCCTCCATCTCGACCCGGAAGGTGCGGGTGGCCGGGTCGGCGGTCGGCGACACATAGGTGATCCGCCCGGCGACGGTCTCGCCGGTGACCAGACGGGCGTTCGCCGCCATGCCCGCGCGCACCAGCGCCGCCTCGCGTTCGGTGACCGAGGCGACGACGCGCAGCGGGTCCAGATCGACGAAGGTGGCGACCGGCTTACCGAAATCGAGGAAATAGCCGACCTCCGCGTCGCGGGATTGGAGGACGCCGTCGAAGGGCGCCCGGATGCGCGTATGGGCGATATCCAACCGGATGCGGGCCAGTGCCGCCCGCGCCGTTTCGAGCCCGGCCTCGGCCTCCGCCAGCTTGATCTCGGAACGGAATCCCTTCTTGGCCAGTTGCCGCGCCGCGCGGAACTCGATCTCGCGTTGGGCGACGAGGGCCTCGGCCTCGCGCAGCCTCTCGGCCCGGTCGTCCATGGCGAGGCGGACGACGACCTCGCCGGACTTGGCCGGGGCGCCGCGCGCGACGCCCACGGCCACGACCCGCCCCTTGGTTTCGGCCCGGATCACGACGCTGCGCGAGGCTTCCGTGCGGCCATTGACCACGACCTCGCGGCGCCGGTCCTGGGCGGCCAGATCACGGACGCGGACCCGCACCGCCGCCGTCGGCGTTTCGCCGCGCGACTCCTTGGCGCCGGGCAGTTTGGCGTCGCTCCGATCGAGATAGCCGGACGCGATCCATGCCGTCGTCGCCACGGTGACGGCGAGGGCGATCCAGTAGGAGGACTTCATTCGGCGGCTCCCGAAATGCGCGCGTCCACAGGTGCCGGGTTGGGGGCGCCAAGGTCGTCGCGGTTGGATTCCAGATAGGCGAGGATCGCCTCGTAGACGGCGAGGCCGTACCCAAGGGTGAAGGCCTCGCCCGGCGACATGTCGCAGCCTTCCCGGTGACCGCGCATGGTGTCGATCTTGGCGCGCAACCAGGCGATCCGTTCGTCGAACGCTTCCCGGAGGATTTCGGCCGGGGCCAGGTGGCTGAAGAAGGACAGGAACAGGAAATCGGAGCGGACGGCGTCGGGGCCGGGGGGACGGCGAAGGGCCTCCGCCAGGGCCTGCCGGCCCGCCGGCGCGATCGCGTAGACCTTCTTGTCGGGACGTTTCTCCTGGGCCTGGAGCGTACAGCGGATCAGACCGCGCTCGCTCAGCTTGCGCAGCGCGGGATAGATCGACCCGAACCCCGCCTTGTAGAAATGGCTGAACGGGCCTTCGGTGACCTGCTTGCGGATCTCGTAGCCGGTGGCATCGGATCTGCTGAGGATTCCGAGGCAAAGAATCTCGACATTCACGCGCTATGTCCCCTGCCGGCGGCGGGCCCTCGCCCGACCTGCTTGTCGCGATCTAGATATATTGAAGCGATATATGTGGGGCGCGCTCAGGACTTCAATGGCGGGGGACGAAATTTTTGAAGGATACAGTCCGGCGCGATGCGGTCACCATAGACCAGCCGACAGATTCTTCTTGTCTAGCGGAAAAAGAACGTTAGCATTCGCCTAGGAGAACGCCGCTCGCCGAAACGAAACCGGGTCAAAACCGGTGCGGGCGCGAAAAGGGGAGACCCGCTACAGATCGGTAGGGACGCGCCGGCGGTCGAGACGCCGGCGGCCGCCCTCGCCGTATGGCGGAACAGGGAGGAAGGAATGGCCACAGGCACCGTCAAGTGGTTCAACGTGACCAAGGGCTATGGATTCATCACGCCGGACGAGGGCGATAGGGACGCGTTCGTCCATATCACCGAGGTTCAGCGCGCGGGGCTAGAGGGCCTTGCCCAGGGCCAGCGCATCAATTACGAGCTGCGCGACGAGCCCAAGGGGTTGAAGGCGGTCGATCTCAGCGCCGCCGAGTAGCGCGCAATCATTCCCGGACCCGACCGAATCGGCGCGGCGGCGCGGGCGCGCCGATGCCCGCGCCGCCGACCGGCCGCCGCCCTTCAGCGGGCGGGCCGGAACATCGGCAGGGTGAGGTCGTCGGTCGCGTCCTCGTAAATCACCTCGACCGGCATCCCCAGCTTGAGATCCTCGGGCTTGGAGTCCCGGAGCTGGCTGTTCATCCGCACGCCTTCTTCCAGGTCGACGGTGACCAGGATCAGCGGAAGCTCCTTCTTGTAGGCGGGCAGGAAGGCATGATGGCTGACGGTCCAGCTATGGACCGTGCCCTTGCCCGACGCCTCGATCCAGTCGACCTCCATCGACCAGCAGGAATCGCAGACCGGGCGCGGATAATGGCGGATCTTGCCGCAGTTCGCGCATTTCTGGAGCTTCAGCTTGTGTTCCTTCAGCCCATCCCAGTAGGGCTGGGAATCGATGCTCGGCGTCGGCACCAGCTTGTCGTAGGTCTCGGTGGTCTGGGTCGTCATCTCTCTACCTCCGCAGAATGGCGACGGTGCCGTCGCCCATGTCGCCATAGCCCGTGACCAGGCCGATCTCGGCGTCCTTGACCTGGGCCTTGCCGGCCTCGCCGCGCAGCTGCTTCACCAATTCGACGATATGGTTCATGCCGCTGACATGGGCCTGGGACAGAAGCCCGCCATGGGTGTTGACGGGCAATTCCCCGCCCAGCGCGATGCGGCCGTTCTCGACGAAGCTTCCGCCCTCGCCCTTCTTGCAGAAGCCCAGATCCTCCAACTGACAGAGGACGACGAAGGTGAAACAGTCATAGATCTCGGCAAGATCGATGTCGGCATGGGTGACGCCGGCCATCTCGAAGGCGCGGGGCGCGGCCTTGGCGATGCCGATGGTGGTCATGTCCGGGCGCTGGGTGATGGCGCTGGGCGAATCCGGGTGGCCCTCGGCGACCCCCATGATGAAGATCGGCCGGTTCCTGGCATCCTTGGCCCGGTCCGCGGCGCTGACCACGATGGCGGCGCCGCCGTCGCTTTCCAGGCAACAATCGAACAGCCGGAACGGGTCGGAGATCATCCGCGAGTCCTGATGGTCGTCGACGGTCATCGGCTTCTTCATCAGGGCCTTGTCGTTCAGCAGCGCGTGGCCGCGCATGGTGGCGGCGATCTCGCCCAACTGGCGGCTGGTGGTGCCGTACAGCTCCATATGCCGGCGCGCCATCGGGGTGTAGAGCTGGGGCGGAACGATCGCGCCCATGGGCATCTCGAACTCGCCGATGACGCGGAACTGGGGAAGCTGCTGCACCCGGCCGCCGATGCGCGCGCCGGAGAAGCCGTTGCGCCCGGCGGGCAGCAGGACATGGTTGGCGACCCCGCCCGCGATGGCCGACAACGCCGCCTGGATCCCGGCGACGCAGCTCGCCCCGCCCATGGGCGTGACCGCCGAGAAACGCAGATCGGCGATCCCCAGATTGGTGATGAAGTCCTCGGCGACCGTCTCGCCGGTCGCGTAGGGGATGACCCCGTCGATGTCGGTCGGCTTCAAGCCGGCGTCGGCGATCGCCTTCAGGGAGGCTTCCAGGTTCAGGGCGATGGCGCTCTTGCCCGAGCCCCGAACATAGTCGGTCTCGCCGATGCCGGTGATCGCGCCGATCTCGCGCAATGATCTCATGTCGTCGGTCTCCTCCCGCTCTTGAGTTTTGGCCGCCCTTGATCTTATGAGTCGGACGTTGATCGGCTCCGACCCTAGGCCAAGGGGGCCGGGCCGGAAAGGCCCTAGCGGCGCAGGATGGCGACCGAGCCGTCGCCCATGTCGCCATAGCCCGTGACCAGGCCGATCTCGGCGTCCTTGACCTGGGCCTTGCCGGCCTCGCCGCGCAGCTGCTTCACCA
>Ga0070729_10001565_pt1 | contig 34090 bp, 31 predicted proteins | sample tdDd472_FD_66725 | JGI IMG/M metagenome (GOLD analysis project Ga0070729, IMG submission 66725) | Marine sediment microbial communities from the Atlantic coast under amendment with organic carbon and nitrate - tdDd47.2 | ecosystem: Environmental > Aquatic > Marine > Coastal > Sediment | place...
CCGCCTGAGTTATGTGCCGATGTGGCTGAACAAGGTATCGTGCTAACCGGCGGTGGTGCCCTGTTGAAAAATCTGGATAAACTGTTGATGGAAGAAACCGGTTTACCGGTGTTTGTGGCTGAAGATCCGCTGACTTGTGTCGCCAGAGGTGGTGGCAAAGCCCTGGATATCATCGATGAAAAAGGCTCAGACTTTTTTGCACCTTTCCGATAACAGCCGTGAAATGTGCTTGACTCCATGGATGCACTGAGCCAACAACACAAGTTAACGCAGTCACCACTGTTTCGCTTCATTGTTTTGCAGTTTATTTGCCTGACTTTAATGATGGCAGATAAAAACAGCGAATTAGCCCAACCCCTTCGACAAGGACTGTCCTGGTTGGCTGTGCCGCTGATAAAAGTGGTGGACTGGCCACAAAAAATTTACCAGACCGTTGAAATAGCCGTCGCCCGACAGGCCAAACTAATTGATGAAAATAATGCCTTAAAACAAGATTTGCTGGAACTCCAACTTAAAGCCCAGAGAAACACAACCCTGGCGGCTGAAAATGAACGCTTACGCGCCATGCTGAACACAGCGCAGGAATTACCCATTAATACCTCGGTGGCCTTTGTTTCTGACATTGCCCAAACCCAGAAAAGGCAACATATTGTTATTAATCAGGGACAGTCAGACGGCCTGTTTTTGGGTCAGTCGGTCATCAGTTTAACCGGTGTGGTTGGCCAGGTGGATGTGTTATCAGATCATTATGCCCACGTAATCGTCATCACCGACCCGGCACATGCCATTCCGGCAGAAATATTACGCACCGGTTTACGGACGCTGGCCTATGGCCATGGTGAAGATTTACAACTCAGAGAAGTGCCGGTGAGCGCCGATATTCAAGAGGGTGATGTGTTAATCACATCGGGTTTTGGCAATCGGTTCCCGCGTGGCTTAACCATTGCCACAATAACCGATGTAACTGTCAGCGCTGAACGTGATTTCCAGGTGGCAGCTGCCAGTCCCGGGGTGGCTTTAAATCAGCTCACTGAAGTGTTTTTGGTGTGGCCCGAAGAGCAAGCACCATGAGGCCTAATCGCCGACAACAGGCTCTGGTTCACTTAAGCCTACTGATTTCACTGTTACTGACCCTGATTCCCTGGCCAAGCACCCTGTACTTATTCATGCCTCAGTGGACCGCCATGGTCATTGCTTACTGGTCACTACATGATCATAACCGTTCAGTCATGATGCTGGCGTTTTTTTACGGTTTATTGCTTGATATATTGATGGGCAGTTTGTTGGGCAAACACAGCATGGCTTTGGTGGCCCTGTCTTTTCTGGTGCTCAAGTCAGCCAAACAATTACGCATGACTTCTTTCTGGCAATTGTTGTTGATGGTTCTGGTGTTACTCTTTAATGATTTATTAATCCGGTTGTTTATTGATTGGGTAAGTTATGCTTATGTACCAACCTGGCAAGATTTCTTACCCTTACTGTCGGTGATTTTCATCTGGCCCTGGCTTCATTATTTGTTAAACAGATTAAATGGTTATTTAAGGCACCACTGAACCCATGGTCACCCCCGTCAAACAACCACACATCGAGCGGCGACTTTTCCAACAGCGAATATGGATTGCTGTACTCATCGTGGTCCTGGTGTTTTTTGTACTGATTGGTCGCTATTTCTACTTACAGGTTATTCAGCACAGCTATTATGTGGAACAGGCTGAAAAGAACCGCATTAAAACCAACCGTATTAAAGCTTCACGGGGTTTAATCTATGATCGAAATGGTATTTTACTGGCGGATAATGTCACCGCATATCGCCTGACCCTGACACCTGAAAAAGCCGGCGATATAGACCAGCAGTTAAGCCAATTAAGCTCCATTATCTCACTCAACCTAAGTGATCGCGCCGCTATCGACCAGCAGCTTCAATATAATCCCATTTTTAAACCGCTGGTTATTAAAGACAAACTTACTGAACGGGAGGTGGCGGCATTTTCAGTGCGGCAACACCAGTTTCCCGGTTTTAGGACCCAGGCGTACCTGATTCGGCAATACCGTTACCCGAAAATACTGTCCCATGTGATCGGCTATGTCGGTAAAATGACTGAAGAGTCTTTTCTGTCAGCCGATAAAGCCCTTTATGCTGCTGATGATTATGTGGGAAAAACCGGTCTCGAAAAATATTACGAACAACAACTTCACGGCCAACCCGGTACCTTGCAAACTGTTATCAACGCGCAAGGAAAGATACTATCAAAACAAATTGAAGATCCTCCAACCAATGGTGAACGACTGACACTGACCATTGATCTGGCGCTCCAGCAGGCAGCCTATGAGGCTTTTGGTGAAAACAGTGGCTCAGCGATTGCTGTAAAACCAAACTCCGGTGAAATTTTAGCCATGGTGTCAAAACCCGGTTTTGACAGTAATCTATTTATCAATGGCATTTCGCATGCAGATTATCAGCAACTGATTACTTCGCCGGATAACCCGCTTTTTAACCGCAGTATCAAAGGTGGCTATGAGCCGGGATCAACCATCAAACCCTACATGGCATTGGCCGGGTTGTATCATCAACTCATCGATCAAGATTATCGTTATTTTTCTCAGGGTTATTTTCAGTTGCCGGGTCAGGATCGCCGCTATCATGACTGGAAACGTGGCGGTCATGGAGAGGTTGATATCATCAATTCCCTGGCTGAATCGGTCAACGTCTTTTATTATGATTTAGCGCATCGCTTGGGGATTGATCGTATCCATGATTTTCTGCAGCCATTTGGTTTTGGCCAATTAACCGGCATTGATATCAGCGGTGAGAAAAAAGGCATATTACCCTCACGGGCCTGGAAACGGGCTTTTCGTAACATGGTGTGGTTTCCCGGAGAAACGGTCATTGCCGGCATCGGTCAGGGGTACTTTGTCATTACCCCCATCCAAATGGCCCAGGCTTTGGCTGTTTTTGCGGCCAAAGGTGAAGTCAACCCTTTGCATCTGGTACAACAGGAGATTACTGCAAGTCGATTGCCGATGGAAATTGATTTGACTGATTGGCAAATGGTTCACGATGGAATGATTGCTGTGGTCAACGCCCCCAATGGCACCGGACGAAGTATTCGCTCAGATGATTATCTGATTGCCGGCAAAAGCGGCACCTCCCAGGTGTATGGAAAATCAGAAGAAGATATTTATAAAAAAGCCGAAGATTTACCCAAAGAATTACGAAATCACGCCTTATTTATCGCTTTTGCGCCCGCCGAAAAGCCAGAAATTGCGGTGGTGGTGGTGGCCGAACATGGCTCAAGTGGCTCCAAAGCCGCTGCACCCATTGCCAAAAATATAATTGACGCTTATCTTCAGGAAATCCAACCATGAAAAAGCGCCTGTTATTAATGCCCGACCCTTTATTAAGTATCCTGTTACTGTCACTACTGTCAGGTGGTTTGGTGGTTTTATACAGCGCCGGTGGCTGGGTGCTGGTAGAACGCCAGGTGGTTAGAATCGTCCTGGGCTTAATCGGTTTTTTTGTGGTCACCCAAATCAGACCCGAACGATTTGAACAATTCACCCCTTATTTATTTATGCTGACCTTATTGATGTTAGTGGCAGTTCTCCTGGTCGGCGTGACTGTCAAGGGTGCGCAACGTTGGCTCGATCTGGGCATCAGCATTCAACCTTCTGAGTTAGGTAAAATTACTTTACCCATGATGGTGGCGTGGCTATTCAGGCATTCCCCCATGCCACCGCGATGGTCAACTTTATTAATCGCCCTGGGCATCATTGCTCTGGTGGCAGGATTGATTTACCAACAACCTGATTTGGGTACTGCCTTGCTCATCGCCTTTAGTGGCTTATTGGTGATTTATCTGGCCGGTTTATCCTGGCGCTTTATTGCCGGTATCAGCACCCTCGTGGTACTGTCATTACCGGTTCTCTGGTATTTTTTACATGATTATCAAAAAAACCGCGTGCTCACTTTTCTCAACCCGGAATCAGATCCACTGAACCGTGGCTGGAATATCATCCAATCTAAAATTGCCATTGGCTCAGGTGGTTTTAGCGGCAAAGGCTGGACCGAAGGCAGCCAGACCCAATTAGATTTTTTACCCGAACATTCCACGGATTTTATCCTATCTGTCCTGTCTGAAGAATTTGGCTTTATGGGTGTACTGGTGTTGTTCTTGCTGTATTTTTGTATCATCATGCGTTGTCTGTTTATCGCCTATCATGCTAAAAACACCTATAATCGACTGCTTTGCGGGGCACTAAGTCTTATTTTCTTTGTCTATGTCTTTATTAATGCGGGCATGATATCAGGCTTATTACCGGTGGTTGGTGTGCCTTTACCTCTGGTCAGTTATGGTGGCACCTCGATACTTACTTTGCTGTTGTCATTTGGTATCATAGCTTCTGTTCACAAACATAAAAAATTAATCCAACAATGAGAAAACTTATCTTTTTACACCTGTTAATCGCGCCTTTAATGTTAACCGCCAAAGTTAACAAGAATGATGTTGATACCTTTATCAACGAAACGGCCCGGGAATATCAACTGGATGTCGATAAAATCCAGACCATTCTTAATCAGGCCCAGCATCAGCAAAGTATTATTGATGCCATGAATAAACCGGCTGAAAAAGTCCTGGAATGGTATCAGTACCGACCCATTTTCATTACCGAAAAACGTATCAAAGAAGGTGTCGATTTCTGGCAAAAGCATGCCGATGTCTTACAACAGGTTAGTGAACAAACTGACGTGCCACCCCATATTATTGTCGCCATCATTGGCGTAGAAACTTATTACGGACGAATTAAAGGCAATCACAAAGTCATCGATGCCCTGTATACACTGGCGTTCGATTATCCCAAACGCAGTGCCTTTTTTAGCAAAGAACTGGGGCACTTTCTTAAATTGTCCGCTGATGGCCATGTCAATGCTGTAGAAGCCAAAGGTTCCTATGCCGGTGCCATGGGTTACGGCCAGTTTATGCCCTCAAGTTATCGCAGTTATGCGGTAGATTTTGAACAGGATGGTGTCATCGACTTATTAAACAATCCCCATGATGCCATTGCCAGTGTCGCCAATTATCTGGCACGACACGGTTGGCAAAAAGATCAGCCGGTTGTGGCCGAAGCCAGGCAGGCAGATGAAGCCATCAAACTCAACCAACTCAAACCCCACCTGACCAATGATCAGGGAGAAAAATACACTTTAATCGGTATGAAAACAGATGAAACTAACACGGACTATTGGCAGGGCTTTCATAATTTCTATGTGATTTCTCGTTATAATCATTCTCATATGTATGTCATGGCTGTTTATCAGTTGGCCGAGAGAATAAAAGCCGCTCATGCCAAAACCATCACGGCTCAATCTCAACAAGAGGCCGGACAATGAGACTCAGCTTATTGTTTCTTCTGGGCGCGCTGGTACTGGCCGGATGCGGTAGAAAGGACAGCTACCGTGATATTGATCCACGCGACATCAAGCCCTGGACACCCAAAAGTGAACCCTTAAGTAAATACGGAAATCACAGTCCCTATCGGGTGCACGGTAAAGTTTATCAGGTCAATAATCACCCCACCGGTTTTAAACAAACAGGTCAGGCTTCCTGGTACGGCAAAAAATTTCACGGTCGCAGAACATCCAACCAGGAAATTTTTGACATGTACAAATTGACCGCCGCTCACAAAACACTGCCCTTACCCAGTTATGTGGAAGTCACCAACTTAAACAACAATAAAAAAGTGGTGGTTCGGGTTAATGACCGCGGTCCTTTTGTTGGCGATCGAATTATTGATTTATCTTATGCCGCCGCTAAAATGCTTGATTTTGTTCATGACGGCGTTACCGACGTCCGTATCAGGGTGGTCAATTCACCCCGTGATTTACAACAAAAACCAATCACCCAGGGTTTAACCTACGTTCAGCTCGGCGCCTTTAGCGACCAGAATACAGCTTATAATTTAGCAAAAAAAGCCAGCCAGTTACTTGGAATTGAGACATTTGTCACCATACTGACCACACCTGGCGGATTATTGCATCGGGTTCGTATCGGCCCTATAGATTCAGAATATAAAGTCAATCAATTATTGAGCCGGATCAGCAATTCCGGCATTACCAATGCTCAAATAATAACCGATTAATAAACAAGCTTAACCATGATAATTAATACAAAACCCCTGAAAGCATTTCTTTTCCTGCTCCTCATGCTGATGAGCTTAAACTCGTTGGCTCAAAATCAGTTGGTACCGTCACCGCCGGCCATTAATGCAGAAAGTTACATACTTATGGACTTTCACAGTAATCGTATCTTAATGCAGAAAAACCCCCACGCCCGGGTCGAACCGGCCAGTATCACAAAAATGATGACCGCTTATGTGGTTTTTGATGAGATTAGAAAAGGTCAGTTATCATTATCTGATAGCGCCACCATCAGTGAAAAAGCCTGGCGCACCGGCGGTTCAAAAATGTTTATTGAAGTCGATAAACAAGTCAACATCGAAGATTTGATTCGCGGCATGATTGTCCAGTCCGGTAACGATGCCAGTATCGCCCTGGCAGAGCACATTGGCGGCAGTGAAGAAGTGTTTGCTTCGATGATGAATAAAGCGGCGGCAGATTTAGGCATGAACAACAGCCATTTTAAAAATGCCACGGGTTTACCGGAAGAAGATCATTACGTGTCTGCCTATGATGTGGCTTTATTGGGCCAGGCTCTGGTGCGAAATTTTCCTGATCTTTACCACATCTATTCAGAAAAAGAATTCACTTATAATGACATTAAACAGCATAATCGCAACACCTTGCTGTGGCGCGATCCGACTGTGGATGGCTTTAAAACCGGACACACCGAGTCCGCCGGTTACTGTCTGGCCACAACGTCTTCAAGAAATGGCATGCGTTTAGTGAATGTGGTCATGGGCACTGAATCAGAAAAAGCCCGTGCCGATGAAACCCAGAAAATGCTGAATTACGGTTTTCGATTCTATGAAACGCATAAGCTTTATCCGGCCGGTCAAAAACAAGCCGTCGCTGAAGTCTGGAAAGGCGACGCTGAAGAAGTCTCTTTGGGTTTAGCCGATGATTTATTTATCACCATTCCCAAAGGCAGCTATGAACAACTGCAAGCCGGGGTTGATATACCCGGTCAATTACAAGCACCCATTGCCAAAGACCAGGTGCTGGGTCAGCTCACCATAATGCTTGAGGATACTGTGGTGGCTGAGAGACCCATGGTGGCCCTGGAAGCAGTGCCCCAGGGCGGGTGGTGGACACGCACAGTTGATGGTATGGGTTTATGGTTTAAATCTTTTGGAGATGACGATTAATGACCGAACAGAATTCTGACACACCACAAGCTAAAGGATTAAGCTTTCCGTGCGAGTATCCGGTGAAAGCCATGGGCGCCAACAAGGACGACTTTCAGGAAGACATTTATCAGTGCGTTAAACAGCATGCCCCGGAAGTCTCCAAAGAAGGTGTTCAAATCAAAACCAGTAAAAACGGTCGTTATTTATCAGTCACCGTACTGGTTTATGCCCAATCTCGCGATCATTTAATCAATATTTACCAGGACCTTCGGGCTTTAGACAGTGTGGTATGGACCCTGTAAAACCCACTTTATTGATTAAATCCCTGGGCCGTCGTGATTACCAGTCCGTCTGGAAAGCGATGCAATCATTCACCGATGAGCGTGACAAATCAACCGTCGATGAGTTGTGGCTGGTGGAGCATCCGCCGGTTTTTACCCAGGGCTTAGCCGGCAAAGCTGAGCACCTGCTGGCGCCCGGAGATATTCCGGTGGTTCAAGTCGATCGCGGTGGCCAGGTGACTTATCATGGTCCCGGACAAATTGTGGCCTATCCCTTAATTGATCTACGCCGTCATGGCATTGGCGTGAAATCATTGGTTCATGGTATCGAGCAGGCTGTCATTGATGTCCTGGCGGGCTATGACGTGTCGGCCGAACGCAAACCCAAAGCCCCCGGCGTCTATGTCCGCGGCGATAAAATTGCCGCTTTAGGTTTGAAAATCCGCAAAGGCTGTTGTTACCATGGACTGGCATTTAACATCAACATGGACTTAAGCCCTTATGAGCGCATTAACCCCTGTGGTTTTAGCGGCTTAAATGTGATACAACTGTGTGATTTAAACCCCAATTGTGATATACCTACCGTGCAACAGCAATTGATAGACAGTTTTTGTAAAAACTTAAACTTTTCTTCTCACCAAACACCCCTCGCGGTGTAAACCGAAAATTTGTTATGGATCAAAAAATCCCGTTAAACATTCAGTCAAATCCAACCGCCGGAGAAAAACAGCTCGGCGCCCAAAAAACCGACAGAAATCGAGCCAAATTTGACACCGATGCCCCTCAGTTACGCAAACCCGACTGGATTCGCGTGCGCATACCCACCGGTAATGCCGTCCAAAAACTGAAAAGCAAACTGCGCACAAATTCACTGGTGACCGTCTGTGAAGAAGCCTCATGCCCGAATATTCATGAATGTTTTGGCCATGGTACGGCCACCTTTATGATTCTCGGTGAAATTTGTACCCGCCGCTGTTCCTTCTGCGACGTCGCCCACGGCCGCCCTTTACCACCGGATCCGCAGGAAGCTCAAAATTTAGCGCAGACCATTGCCGATATGCAGCTTAAATACGTGGTTATCACTTCCGTGGATCGCGATGATTTAAAAGATGGCGGCGCACAGCATTTTGCCGATTGCATTAACGCCATCAGAGCACTCAATCCGGACATTAAGATTGAAATCCTGACCCCGGACTTCCGCGGTAAAAACAAAATCGAAAAAGCCCTGGAAATCTTTAAAGAAACACCCCCTGATGTGTTTAATCATAATTTAGAGACCGTGCCGGATTTATATAAAAACGTTCGTCCCGGCGCCGATTATCAATGGTCATTAGATTTATTGAAACGCTTCAAAGCCCAACACCCCGATGTCGCCACCAAATCCGGCATCATGACCGGCCTCGGCGAAACCTTTGAACAGATTCAGGGCACACTGCGTGATCTGGCTGATCACGATGTCGAAATGATTACTGTCGGTCAATACTTGCAACCCACCAAGGGTCATCATCCGGTCATGAAATACTGGTCACCCGATGAATTCAACGCGATTAAAGAATACGGCGACAGCTTAGGCTTTACACATGTGGCTTCAGGCCCCCTGGTCCGCAGTTCCTACCATGCCGACTTACAGGCCAAAGAAGCCGGCTTTGTTGTTAATTCCAATGATAAATTGGACTGAACAATGCTAAATTGTACTGTACACCGCTATTTTGTACTGCACAACGTTATCTTGTACTGATGGCCTCAGAACGACTCAAACTCTCCTATTTCCCTGATGATGGGCGAATATGGAGAGTTGAGTGGATCAATGACATCCAATACAACCATGCAGTTCCTTCTGAATCAGCTTTTGTAGCAACTATCGCCCCTTTTACACCTGAAGTTCAACAGGAATATGAAACAGGTTTATACGATGAAAAACGTCACTTCTATAGAAATAGTGACATTGTTAGAAATGATATTAAGGAAGTGAAGATAGGTGTTGGCCAATCACCTCTTATAGATATTGGCTCACTTTGGCAAAATGGCTACTTAATCAATTCAAATGTTGGAATTAAAGAAACTTTTAATATTGTCGTTGATGATGCCCACGTCCAATACCACCCGGGATTCCATAGATATAACTTCAATGGACAAGAAATACCTTCACTTCCATTTAACCAACAGATCATGGATTATAAACAAGGCAGAAAGGTAAACTGCGCGTATGTCCAATATAACGATGATCCTTATCATTTTATTATCCCAGATCACGTTTTAATCAATTTTTATTTATGCTCCAGCACAAGTCTTGCTCATGCTGTTTATGATGGATCAATCATTAATTCAGCGACTACCGAAATATATAAACCAGAAAAATCTTTTTACTGTGAGGAAGAAAGCATATTCTCAATCTATCTAAGGATGAAAATGTTTGATGATGATGCTTGGGTACTCTCACGAGTATATAAAACAAGAGAAGGCCTTAAAGCCGCTAAACTGGTACACGATTCACTCATGGTACAAAATGTAAATAATGATAAATATTTATTCCCAAAAACAATTTTTCCATTTGTAGGTCCTACAAAGCTTCAACTTTGCTATAAACACATATTCTGCAAAGAAACAAACAGCTATAAAAAACTGGTGTATGCTATTTATCATTGCACTGCGCCTTTTCCCTTTAAAAGAATCCAGGTAATAAGAGACGCCACAACTGCCGATAAAGAAACAGACATACCTCAGGAAGAAAAAAAACCGTTTAATTCAAAAAACAAGAATAAAAATCCACAATCATCACCGATGGGTAGCTCCCAAGAACCTTCAAACACAACACAAACCAACAAAATCGATAAACCACAGAATCGCTTTGGCTTCACAGAGGACAAACCCATCGAAAAACCCTTAAAGGATCAATGCCTTTATAAATCTGCCAAAGCCCAGAAACTCGAAGATGTACATACCAACCAGCAAGGAACCGGCCATGGCACTTGGGGATCGTCTAATACGAGTAAAGGAAGTATAAACACTAAACGTGCCGTATTAGATACTTCATTTGAAACCTTCATAGAAGCCATTGAAGAATTAAACAACCATAAAGACTTTACTGCCAGTATTAGGAAACCAACAGACGAAACAAGGACCATTCCACTAATAAAGCCCGGAAAGTACCGACAATGGTCCTACTTGGATTCAAGCCTGCAATCAAAGAGGGCTGTCATTATTGCGGACATCGAATACATGTCTAAGCATTTTTGCCTTATAGATTTTAAGTTTAGAGAAAAAGAAAGCTACTCAAGAGCCATTATTTCACGTAAAGACTTTTTACAACCAAACAATGACATAATCCATCGAACCCTCATAAGACTGGCTTCAGCTAAAGGCCGATGGGTTAACATTACTAAAATTGATTACCTTTTAAATAAGCCTGTTATAACAAAACATAGTGAGCCCAATATCGAAACAATCATAACAAAGATTAAAACCAAATTAATCACCACTATAAGGAACACAAATTAATTTCTGCTAAGGATCTTTGACCTCCCATTACAAATTTATATAGGACAGGAAAAACATCAGCGGGGATTACTAAATTAAAAGAATTAAACTTTAACCAAACTATTCAAAAATTTGGTAGGCAGGTTCTAGAAAGATAATGTGTAAAGTATTTTAGTCTTTTGCTATTATTGAGTACCATTCCGCCCCACAAGGCGCAACAACCTCATTTGTACTGTGGTGAAGCGAACTGTGAGAATTCAAATTACTAGAGAACCGTGAGCAATCAATCTTCAGGACATTCTCTGTGATAGTAAAGTTTAGCAAATCAATAAACTTTTCTTTGTCCTCTTTTTCAACGTTACTGTCCCTGTAAAAGTAGTTGTCAGCTAAAACCATAATGATTGTTGAATAGATATCCATTTGAGTTGTAGGAACTCTGATGTCTTTTAATTGATTATTTTTTATTGAGGATATTTCTGTATCATTATCAATTTCAATATCAAATAGTTCAACTTGTTCTTCTCTAAGAACAGAAATATCATTTTGCACATGAAAAACAGGATGCCATATTTCAGTTTTTTCAGTGTAGTCATAATGCATCCCTGCCACCAAATCTTGCTTATTTGGCGAGGTTTGGTATTTACTTTTTGAATATGAGACCCTGGTGATATATTTACTGAAACCATCATTCGATAAAGTGATGAGTCCATGAATTAGTACATCTATATGATGATTACTTTCTTTCCTCTTGAACTTAAATTTTTTAAATCGCATAAAAAGCTGATATTGATCATCCCTTCCGTTAATATGCGCCCACGCAGTATTACTACTGTTATTTTGAGAAATAACCTTAAAGCCCTTGAAACGGAGTAATCTTTGATTGAATCTTGTATGAAAAGAATTTAATTCTTTAAACTTGAAATTCATTTCTTATTCAAATACAAATGGCATTAATTCATCAACAATATCATTTTTGACTCTTGCTAAGTCTGCACCTGGCTGGATCCAACTAAATCCAGACTGAGATTCTTCAAATGAAACTGGATCATTGGATATCACACAATAATAGCCTGCATCAATTTCACTATTGACACTGCACTTGCAGTTTTTAACTGTTATACCATGTAAGGCAAATAGCTCAATTCCATCCATCAACTTTTTCTTTAATAGAAAATCATCGATTTCATGCCGCCACCAATAATCTTCATTTAATCCAAAAGGCCCGGTATATTTAAAATCATCTAGGATATTCCCTTTATTTTTATTAAAGTCAATTGGGTCAACATTGATATAAGAGGCCAAAGCTTTTTCATTAAGCAAAATTCCTGGCTGAGGAAGGATATATTTATATATCCAAAGGCCGTTGAGGTGTACATTAATTCTTTGCTTGAGATCAACTGGTTCCTCTAAATTATAAGCCAAATCGTTCATGATTGGCCTTATGTTGTAGTTTTCCAGGTAGTGTGAAATATAATCTTTGCCAATTATTTTCGACACAACAAAACTTCTTTTCTGCTTGAGAAAATCTGGATCTTCGTCTGTTATAGCATTATCAATACGTATAAAACCATCAACTATATTCACAACTTTTTTTGCACATTCAACAGTTTCATTGCTAACATCTATTAAATTGGTCTTACTGTACTTAATATATCTTTTTAAGTTAGCATAATCATTGGCTAAGCTGTCAGTTCTCCTTGAATATCCACAAACAGGAACACCTGCCATCATGGCCCCCTTAGTTATACTAGACTCGGACTGAATTTTGGAATCTAATTCAGAAAGGTCTCTGTCAACAACAACAAGCTTAATTTGGGAATTATTAAATAGATATTGGGTAAAAGCATCTTCAACAGCGCTGAACGGTTCCATGTGTTTTTTATCGAATTCTTCAATATAGTTTTTAAATTCATCGTTTTTGTCAACAGCTTCGCAATTAATTTGGTGCTCTTTTAGCTGTTTATTGATTTCAGCAAGTTTACTGCTAAGGATATCTTTATCATCATCAATTACGAGTATTTCTTTCATTGTTTTTTGCATGGTATTTTAACTTTAAACAGAGTAGAAAAGCCTTTTGGCGGTCTGACCAAAGTGATTTGGCCACCTATTGACTCAACTACTTTTTTTACTAATGGTAGACCCAATCCCATTCCAGAACCCAAGGGGTTATTTTCATTTGAAGTTGTGGTAAACAATGGGTCCCAAATTCTATCTTGTAAAAAATCAGGTATACCTGGTCCATTATCCAGAACTTCAATGATGTGAGAACCATCTTCATCATAGGCCTTAATCTTAACTAATTTGTCCTCCTTGTGCACAGAAGTTAAAGCCTTAATTGAATTAACGTACAAATTATGTATTATTCCTTGATACATCACTAATGAAATCTTAGGCGATAATAAATCTTTAGGAATTTCAGAGTAATCAACATCAATACCTCTTTTGCTACAAAATCCAAAGAAGGTTTTAACAACATGTCGAACTCTCGGCAAAACCTTCCATCTATCATAGCTGGGTTTTGAAGATCTATGAATATAAGCTTGAGAGTAATGAATGTAATCGTTGAAATAACTGATACTGTCTTCTATCTCTTGTTGATATGAAATAAATGACTTATCTTTTTTGCCCAGTTTTTTCAATTTTGTTGAGACTTCTTGAAGTTTGGTTAGAGCAGCTTGATACTCATGAGTCATGAATCCGGCTATAACGCCAAGCATACCCATAACATCTAGAGATTCCCTCGCCTCACGATCATATTGTTCTACTGATGTGACGTTTTCAATTGCGTTTTCATAGGTTTCAATAAGTCTCAGTTTATCTTCATCATTTAACCCTGCAGATGCCGAAATTATTTGTATAGTTTCTCTGAGTTCGTTTTTGGTAGTTTGAAGTTTAAGTTCATTTTCCTCTTTCTTCTTTTCTAAAATAACGTCTTTATCAAATTTCGCTATGAGTTCTAATGCGAACCTTACCAATTCAAACAACTCATCAAAAGCTTCGTTTTCTACAAATCCTTGCCTATCCATGCTCGGAATAAGACCATCCGAACCAGAGGTAGAGTCCGACTGAATAAATACTGCACCAGTAATTTGACCGTTAGTAGGAAGATTAAGCATCCAATTCAACAATGGTTTTTTTTCTACCTCATCTTCCATAGATAAGTATTTAACCCCTAATTTTGATCTTGGTCTTCTCAAACTTCTCGACTTGTCATGAGTTAATTTCAACCAATCATTATCGCCAATTCCATAGGGTTTAATTCTAAAAAGTCGATCGTATATTTTTACTCCACAATTGTTTTCAATAAATTTTTTTGCTGGTTGAGCTTTTATTAATTTATTTGAAAATACACCTTCTCTCCAGGGGAAGAAGCGAATGTCTGCATATACATTTTTAGATAGAGATTTACCAAGACCATGAAGTTTATTGTACATTAGAGTTGACTTGTCTTTATGCTCCAATGTAAACCTGAATTTACCACCTTCAGGCTTGATCTTTACTCTGGCAACAAAGTAACTCAGAACCTCTTTAGATAGGACATCAGAATCATCTTTATCATGGTTTAAAAACTTGACTGAAAAACCAGGGTCAGCTTTAGTTGCTTTAGACTTGTTTTGATATGAATCAGGTAAGATTTTCTTAAACTCATCGAAAGGAGAAGTCATTGCAATGACATTTTCCTTCGTTTTTTTAACCTTTTCAGGGTCAGGTTTATTTGAATCAGTCAAATCACGTATAATTAAAATTGTGCCAGTTTCATCATCTACGTCCTCTATAATTTCATAAGGAATCGGGATTAAGGTTATATCATCATCATTGTCAATTAACTGCCAATCAAAATAAGCTATTATTTTGTCCTTTTTGCCTGTTTTATAATTGATTGCAATAGTTTCTAGTTCTAAAAATTTGCCGATGAACCTAACTGCAAACCTTCCAACACCTTTTGACCCCGTTAGATCCCTTTTGAATTTTGAAGAATATTTCTTTTTTAATTTAGAGGAGGTTCCAACCGTCATCCAATATTTCTTAAAGTCTTCCAGACTCATTCCATGACCATTGTCTTTTACTATTAACTCGTCATCGGTCCATGCGATTTCACATGATAATGCATCTGCATCGTATGAATTTTTAATTAACTCTGATATTGCTACATCAATCGAGCCAACCAGCTGTTCACCCAACTCTCTTAATAATGCGCTTTCTACTTTGAAATATGCAGTGTCATTACTTTTATTGCTTTCGTTTAAGATGTTTCTTTTTGTAGGCATTATAAGTCTTTTCCATGAATAATCTGATTAATTACGGTGTTCATTTGATTAACTTCAATCCTTTGAAAACCCTTTGAATACTCAAGTAATTTTGAACTAAACTCAATTTTCCTTAACTCATTGACTAACATTCTTTTAGATATGTTTTTTACATTATGTATGCCAAATGCAGACCCTACCACTATAACTCCCAAACTATTAATTAAAAACCTGGGTTTGTTTTTTTTAAAACCAGGATTAAATACAATATCAGGGTTTCTATGTTTTTTGTAGTTCCACCACGGATATTGATTTCTGCAAGTATAATTTGAGCGCATGCTCTCAGGAATACTTTTAAAATAGCGTAGCAAGGATATCGAGCATTCATTTGTTGGGTTTACAATCCAGCATCTTTGATTGTTATTAATATAGTAGTTTTCAAAAACAACCTTAGTTAACTGTTTTAACCTATATGGCAAGGGCTTTAGCGTAGTTATACACGGCACAACATCTTGATTGATTTCCAAACTATGTTTCAGCCGCTCTTCTTCGGTCAAGCAAAATACTTTTTGATTTCCAGGGCTAAGTCCACGTTGGGCAAATGTATTCTCTCCCCTTCTAGTGTGCTTTAGCAATTTATCAGACGTTCCTGTTATATTTTGTATTGGACCTATGTTGAAAGCACGATCTATATTAAAAAACTCCCAACGAGAATCTGACTTGGACTTGTCAATTACAGTAATTGATGCAGTAGTAAAAACCTTCTTGAATATATTCTCAGAAAACTTGTAAATTGAGACATTCCACTTGTTCTTTATTATGTAATCTTTGACCGACTTATAAGTAGGCCTTGAAGCCCATTCATATGGTACTATTTGAACAACTAGACCATCTTTTTTGGTTTTCAACAACGCTTGCATCAAAAATAGAAGAAAAGTATTGGCGCTTTTATGAATTTTTATATTAGCTTCATCTTCAATGTTTTTCAAAATGGATTTCTGCCAAAAATTTTGGACTTTATTGTGTTTTATGTATGGAGGATTACCTATGCATAGGTCATAATCCTTCCCATATCTTGAGAATGCGCATTTATAAAAAATATTCGCATCGCTAGGTATATCAGTTCTAGGCATTCTCCTTTTGTCTATTTCAAAGCCATGATAAGTATTGTAGTCACCAAACATCGAAAAAATTCCGTCGCCAGCACCTAAGTCCAACACTTTGTCGAATTTTCCGAATCTTTTACTTAAAAAATTCCACAGATTTTCAACAACATCTAAAGGGGTACCCACTTGACAATTCAGTAAAAACTCATCCTCTAAAACAACACTTTTTTGCTCACTTCTGTTCATAATTAACTCAAGAATGTATTAGAAATTAGTATAAAAGCAAAATAAAAAATCAAATTAGAATACCCTCTAGTCCAATTCTATCATTCTATTGAATGATCATCTTAAATGATATTCTTTTCTCTGATTGCCTGTAAACTAATAATCATGTAACTACAGTCTGCCGATAGCCCTGTATCCAATTTCATATGCGCATGCTTTCATGATGAAATCTCTCTCTTTGTAACTGGTAGCGGTTTATTGGACTGGTCATTGAACTAATCACTTTTTTTTAATGTAGGGGATACCACTGGGCTAATTATTATCTATCACTCAATTATCTGAATACCGACAGTAAACTCAAGTAATATATGAGTTTATACTCTAATAAAATTATATGCTCTTAAAGAAATTGCTTTTGTATTTAATTATTTAATATTAGATTAACTCGATTTCGATTAAAAGCTTCTATAAAACTAAAGTACCATTCAGGTGGATTTGAAAAATCTTTCGCTAAATAATTAAATCGTATCACTTTATTCCTATTTAATAACTTGAGTCGCAATTTCCAATCATACAAGATCCAAGTAGCCATCTGAATTGTATAATGCCTATGTAGAACTTCACTATTTTCAAAAGGCATGTAACTGGGTGATATTAATTTTTTTGTTAATGATAAATGTTTGATCAAATAATCACATATTTTATATCCGGTAACTTTTGAGTTTATTAATTTACAAAATTGCCTGAGAACTGCAAGGTACTCCACATCCAAACTTAATTTTTCACTATTTTGTAACGAGCTCAAAAGCTCAGAAAACATTTCAAAAGATTCATTTTCGAAAATTTTCACATTCTGTTTTTTTGAATTTCTTAAATCGTATTCGCAGGTTGTACAAAAACACATTTTAGGACCATCAAACATTCTTGGCTTTCCCAGTTCATTTCGGTGAAACATGACTGGATACCCGCAATTCGGGCATCTGTCTCTATACATAATGTTATGTTTAACGCAAAAGGTATTAAGTGCCACCCGCCAATGTTTTCTAAAATAAGGCTCCTTATCTTCTTTAAGACATTGTGAACAATATTGTTGCCCAAATCCCTTTCTTTTTCTGTGGTAAATGTTCAATGGAAGTATCCACTTTAAGACACCAACTTCATGGAAATGAGAAAACAGTTTTCCTTTATAACTTTGCAACGTAAGATTATATATCTCTGTTTTTGAGCAATTTGTTCGTGCAGCCAATTCAGTTAACAACCAATCATACGGCTTTCTATCAATATCTCTGTTCCACAAATCGGCTGAACCTTCAAACACAATGCGACTGAATGCCTGTAATTTTAAGCCGTTGGCTTTAGCCAATCTGATGACCCAGGACGTTAAAACTTCATCCCGATGAGGTTTTGGGTGAACCGGAAATAATGACATAACTTAGCTCATGAACGATTCGAATGCTTTTTTCGCTCACTTGGACCAACCCATTTCAACTTATTGAGTGTTTTAATACTTATTCTTTCAGCTTGATCTCTTATTGCCTGGATAGCAGCTTTATTAATGACAGCGGTTAATTCCCCCACATAACCTTCACTCATAGTATGCAATTTTTGAGCAATATTAGCCTCATGAAGATTAGATTGTTTCTTTAGGGGCAGAAGTCGCTCAAAACTCATGAGGAACCGTACAAAATCCTGATCTAATTTCCACTTTAGTATTCGGACGCGTTCAAACCGATTGGCTAACTGTGGCTCTGTATTAATGGCTATTTCAGCATCTTTAATACCAATTCCCACAATTGGGATTTGAAGCTCATTTCCTAAGTACTTAATAACGTTTAAGAATGATTTCTGCTTATTTAAACTACCTGCTAAAACATGGTGGATTTCATCCACTATAAGCATTTTAGTTCCTACATTTTCAAGAATGACTCTGACCTGATGCTCTTTTTTATCGATACGGTCTGAGGTCTTGTGTGGTGCCATCAATAACTTAAGAATATTGTTATAAAAACGACCCTCATCAGGTACGGGTGGTGATTGCACCAATAACACCGGTATTTTGGCGCTATCACCGTTCTTGTTGAGGTCTGCAGGGTGCATTTTGAAAAACTTTTTCGCAATCATGGTTTTGCCGTTATTGGTCTCGCCAATAATCAACATATTTGGCATTCGGTGTGTTTTGGGGTGAACCAATAAATCTGATAATTTATTAATGACGTTTTTTGCCACAGGATATCCAATCCATTTAGGCGTTAAAATGTATCGAATTCTTTCTTTATCTGAGAAAAGAAGGGCCTCTTTTGTTTTTTCAGTTAAATAATCACTCATCAAAAGTCTTCATCGATGTCATCAAAGGGCTGTAACTCACTTGTATCAAAAGCCAATTCCTCAATTGGTGACTCAGATGTTTCGGGTTTTCTTTTATTTGCACTACGACTCTTTGTCTGTTTTCTGGTCTGCTGTTTGCGTCGTGCTTTGACAGTTTTACTAACAGCAGCCTCTTCAATTTCTTTCATCCGCTCAAATGTTCGGAATATTAATGCTTCATCTATTTCGTGATGGTTTTCAGTTTTTAAATGCTTTTTAACCTCTCTCAATTCCCAAATACTCATCATGGGTTTTGAGATATCCCGGTAGGGAATTAAAAAGTATTCATTGAGGTTGGGGTCATAAAAATAAATTGAGCTAATGTCCCTGGGATCGTATTTGATAATAAATTTCTTTTTGTATTTATTCTGCTTTTCATCCTCAGCATTAATCCAAGGCCTAAGGACATCATGGTAATAATAGATCTTATTCCAAACTATCCCATAGTTCTGAACTGTTCGCTCCACATGAGGCATGAAATCCAGTTTAAATCGCTCCTCATGTTCTGACTTTATTTTAGCAAGTGTGCCAACACCTGGGGTTTCTTCATTACCATGAATCCCTTCTGCCAACTTTTGTAAGGGTGACATGCCTAAAGATGAATGTTCTCTTTGGTGGTAAACGTTCACGATGTAATTAACCAGCCACTCTTCAAACTCACCCAACGTCAATGCGGCTTCTTTTTCAGCATCGTATGAACCTTTTTTTGCCACACTAGAAGAAGTGGTGCCAGGCAAAGTATGAATCTCTTGTAAAAATGTGCCAAGCAATCGTTCAATGTGAGCACCATACTGAGGTTTTCCTACAGGACGCCATTCAACCCTAACGTTGTGCTGTTGACAAGCCATCTTCAACATTTCACCCCTAAATTCCTTGGCATTATCTGCATGGATGCAAGTAGGGACTCCCCAAATTGGCCACTCACCGTCTACACCCACTTTTTCAAGGTACCTACCTTTGGCCAAAATGCCTTGGGAAATAGTCAATCCCACGCTCAATGCGGATGGATTTTCAAAGCCCACCCAAACACCAAAGACTACCCTGCTATGAACACAACATGCCAAGGTGATAAATGGTCGACCAATGTTTATCCTGTGAACATCATCAACTAAAATGATATCAAGCTTTGTGTGGTCAATCTGAATAACACGCAATGGGGCATCAGCATGAGGAAACTCGCCATTAATGGTTCTGTAATAATGCGCTGCCTCCTGACTGGAGTACCGCGCTTTCATCACCTGCTTGTTATTTAATAATTTTATCCGGTTTCTTATAGTATTTCGATGGGGTGCTTTAACGCCACGATTAAAACATTCTCTTCTGACTTCATCACAAACTTTAGAAACAGACTTTCGCCTTTTGTCCATAAACTCTTTTTCAATGACTTCACCAATAATCTTTTCCACCTCCTGTGAAAAAGCAGTCTTCCCAGCATCACTTCTCTTTTTAGGCAAAAGAGATGTCAATAATCCACTGCGTTCATATTTTTTGAGCCAGTTATAAATGGTATTTGTCGACACACTGGCTTCTTTCCCTCGCTCACTTACCATGTTTCTATTCCTTTTGGGGATATCCACCAGAGGCTCAATGATTTGAAATCTATGTTGAATAAGCTTCCATTCATCATCAGTTAGATTTAGAATCTCAGGATGCTTATTAGAAAGTGGCTCGTATATATCGACCAAGCTTAATTTGGTGCATACGATATCTTGTCCATCAACCTTTATTAATACAACCTCATCCAGACCTATTATCGATTTAACATGGTGGGGTTCTCCTTTAAAATAAACCCTCATGCCAGGTATGATTCGTTTTTCAACCGCTGTACGCATTATCTAACATGCCAAATTTTAGAAACCATCGTTAGAGGCTGATTTAAATCAATACCAATTTGTTCAGTGGCTACCAAATACCATAAAGTGGGTATCAAATCAGCTTGATTGAATTCATCAGCATAAATGCTGGTGATGACCTGCCTGGGCGTGGATTCAGATAACTCATGCAATTTATCATCAATCAAATCCATATCAGCTTCAACACGAGGGCCAGCTTGTAAGAATGGCAGTAGGAATCGAACATTTTTCAGAAAATTGACACCCACCTTATCTTCAGTAAAGAATTTAAATCGCCATCCCTTCTTTCTTGCAAAACCAATGGCAGTTTTAAACTTATCACGACCTTCGTTTAAAACTTCTGGCAAATCCTGAGATGGCTTGATTTCATAGAGAATTGGTGCTTTATTTTTGAAATACACCAAAACATCCGGTGTATAAGTTCTTTTTCTGTTTTTACAGTCTATCCAATTAATTTGAACCGGCTGAACTTCAAATTTACTAACACCTGCATCAAATTCAAAATATATCAACGCGTCTCTTTCAAGCGAAGACTCAAATCCAGCATCGCCAATTGATTTGTCGCTTGGTAACAAGCCTGTTAGATTTCGATAGTTTTTGGGAATTTTTCTAACTGGCATGATTTTCGAATGTAAAAATAAATCATTTTTATTCTAATTGGAGAATTATTTATTTACCGCCTATACAATATATTGATGTAATATTACCATAAAAATCTACTCAAAGCCTGAAATTGTTCGATTTGAAAATTATTTACAAATTAAACAATATTTCTTGTTTGCAACCTATTTTTCTGAGTTGTTGAATTTATTTTAATATTCATATACTTTTAACTTGCAAATGTTTGATTTTTGACATTTTTCACAGTTGTAAATGATTTTTTGAATTATATGGACAAGCTAAGCAAAGAGAGTACTGGCTCATGGATTATTCATCATGGAAGAAAAGTTGTGTTGGTAGAAGGAGGTGGTGCAAATTACCCAACCATCGAACACAGTGCGAAGGCCGCTCACCTTTTGAACAAACTATCTGCCTCAGATCAAGACTCCTTAACCATGAGTCAAGTGGAGCACCTTGCAAAATCAGCTGGTCTAAATACAATTGTGGAACTTCCGTATTATTTAAACCTATTACAGGACAATAAACTTATAGATAAAACAGATTCCGGAGTAGAAACTTTGGGATTAACTACAAGAGCAGTTCTTGGACATACAACAGATATTTTTTATCAAAAAGAGGCTAGCCAAGAAGAAATGGCATCTATCTCTCTGGCTGAAATGGCATCAGATACACCTGTTAAAGAATCTGCTGCAAAAGAGTACATTGGAGATACTCACAGCATGTCATCCACAGAGGTATCAGACTTTTTGGACAGGGCTAAACATTATGGATTTATCGATGCAGAAGGTGAGCAAAACAACCAAGTTATTTTTAATGGCAACTTATTCAGAAAAGATAACATTTTAAAGGCAAGTGCCATTTTAAGCGCTCTTACTGAAGCTGACCAAAGAAAAATCACTGAACTTAATCAATTATTAGAATCCACAGGTTGCTTGGAGTACACTCGAGCTGCGACAATACTTGGCGATCAATTATTTGACAAAGCAAAAGCCGCAGGGCTATATGACTTGAATGTTGTCTCAAATAACCAGGGAGAACATGTATACCTAACATCACCAGGTGCGTTTCATAAATTTATTGACCCAATGGTAGATGACACTTTTGATATGGCAAAAGCTTTGGTGGCGGCCTTAAGCTACGGAATGAGCAGGAGAAGTTCATCTACTGGTAGAATTAGGGATGTAAGCGCACTTCTCAGAAAGTTGATAAATGGTGGCACTGTTGGCCCAACAACAGCAATAGGGCAAGATTACAGAGTATTGGAAATTGATAGAGTAGTCAAAACCATTCCTGAAGGAGGTCTTTTTAGACTACGTCTATTGAAAAAAGACGTTGGAGAACTGGCTTTGCAAGTATTGACCACTGGCACAGCAAGCGAAGCTCCATTAACTTTGCCAAATGCACCTATGACAAACTATACTGGCCCTGAGGCTAACAGAACAGTAGTTAGGAAAAAGCAATCAGTACAAAGTAAAAAAGAAACTTTAGATATCATTAATTCATTAAGAGAAGGCAGACAATTTGATGCTTGAAAAGGGATATCAACTGGAAGAAACATTAAGGGCATACTTCATGCGCTCTGGTTTTTATGTTCTACGTGGGGTTTCTTATCAGATTGATAGTCAAGACATCACAGATATAGATCTGTGGTTATATGAGCGCCCAACCGGCAGTTCAAGAAGAACCCAAATTGTTGACATTAAATACAAAGCCAGGCCGAAGGCTCTTGAACGACTAATTTGGACCAAAGGATTGACTCAAGCATTAGGCGTTGACGATGCCAGTGTGGCTACAACAGATACAGGGCCTGTAGCCAAAATTGTTGCGAAGAAGCTTGGTATTCAACTCCTAAATGGAAATGATATAAAACGAATCAAAAAAAGCAATAAAATATTATTTGATAATCGAATAAATGAAGAGGAACTGATTTCAAAACTGAAAAGTATTGATAACCAAAGAAAGAACAAGGACAATCTGACAAATTATTTAGATTTAAAAGCGTCAGTTCTTTCTGGCCTTGGACCAAATTCATTAGTTAGGGCATTAGAGTATTTCGCCGTTTTCTCAAATAATCTCGTTAAATCGCATCCTGATTCTCAATCAGCGGAAGGCGTTGTTAGGCTGGTCTACTTCAGCGCATCTTTGGTTGCTGCCAATTTAGATTTTATTAGTTCGTCGTACTCTTTCGCTTCTAATGAAGAGCGAAGAAATGTCTTTATAAACTCCATTAGATACGGCGCTCCAAACATTGTTGAAGGCAAACAAAATATATCAATAGCATTAGCGATAGTATCAGAGCATCTGGAAAATGGGGCGGCGTTATCTAAAAAGCTAGAAAAAAACATTGATGCTGTTTACGACAAAATTCATGCCGAAGTTGTTGCTGACCATGTTTTAAGGCTTGGTAAAGGCGATATGCTTTTTAAGATAGCATGTGAGTTTGAAATGCTGACTTACGAAACTAAACCTGCCGGATTTGATTTTTTAAAAACTCATTTAAAATCATTTATTGGTATGTTACTGGACTATAGTGAAATAAACCGCAAGAATTTTGTTACGGCGTATACTTCACAGCCTAATGAAACAACATCGAATTCTGCCCCCCAAGAAGAGTTATTTTCAGAAGGCGATGATTAATGATTACTCAGTTTAGCTTACTAACCAAAAACCAATATCACAATACACTTTCACATTGACAGAAGAACAAGAGATATAAGCAATCAATTTTGTTTAACCGTCTTACCTGAAATAAATATTGAATAGGTTATTTTTTTGATGGAGGTGGTGGTACTTTATTAGATTCTGTTTCTCTTTTTTTAGGCTGATATCCGTCTTTAACCGGTTTTTTTGGCGGGTATCTTTCCTCTATTAATTGTTTGTCATCCGACATAATCTTGGTAATTATTTCTTACTAGGTGGCTTAGGTGAGTGTTTGGCGTTTGCTTTGCTTTTACTGCTATTAGTAGAAGGCAAATCATTTTTTTGACTTTTAGCTTTTTTCGGGACATATCCGAAGTCTATTGTGTCTGATTTCTCTTTATCTGGCATTTTCATCTTTATTATCATTTTTAATTGGCGGATCGTATTCAAAGAATTCAATAAGTTTAATTTCTGAAGTTACGATTAATACCCCCTTGGTATTATTGTGTTTTCTTTCAAACATTCCATCATCATTCATTTCCCAGGATTCTTCTAAATATATCTGATTACTATGTGGACTGCTAGAAATAAATGATTTTTCAGCAAACTTACCGCCTAATTTAGTACCATCATTTAATGTTACAACCATCCAATAAATTTCTTGCTGTGAAAAAACATAATCCCATGGCTTTCCAACAGGGTGTGGCAATTTTCTCTGAACAAGCTTTGATTTGCGTATCAAGCTAAAAATGTAAACAATAATTACTGGAAATACAAACAATGCAAATATTCCAAATATTATTATGAGAAAGTCATTTTGAATTTCTGGAATTAGAAAATATACTGGAATCGCCAGAAATGCGTAATTGATGCAACTAAATGCAACAGCATCAATGATTTTCTTGGATGTATCAAACGTCTCCCCAGGATATATAAGCTCATATGTTTTAATTGATATAAAACCTGGTATCACAAAAAGGATGAAAATAATGAGCGCGTTTTGATCCCAAACATTCATAATGTGATTACAAGTTTTTCTTGGATGGCGGTTTCACTTGCGTAGGTTTTTCTGTGGAGGATGACTGAGGTTTAGTTGTCGGTTTTTTAGGTTGATAACCTTTCGTGTTGGAATTTCCGGTGGATTTATTTTTACTCATTTGATTTTTTCATTTAAGTTACATCTATTATAATAAAATCCAATTCCTGGTGTCATATATTTTTCGGAGACCTGTTTTTTTAAGACTTACCAACCATTTCAACCATACATTATTTACCATTTTTGATGTTGAAATGCCAATTTAAGTCAAAAAAAGAGTATAGTAATCATTAAAACATCGTGAGCATGAGTAAGATTATGGTGTAATAACTTTATGTGATTCCGGTCTTGAGCTTTAGAAAGATTTAGACATTTATAATAGTAAGTAATATTAATTATCATGAGCGATCTTACCAACATCGATAAACGTCAAAAGGCAATAAAAGACATTCGCAATGGCTTAGTCAAAATTCTTGATGAATTAGATGAAAATGAGTTGGACAGAGTAACTCAAGAAGAATCTGATGTTTTTATGATTCTTGAATTGGTCTTAGATGGCGTACTTGGCAAATATGAAATTAGTTCATACCATGAATCCAGGTTGAGAGGTGCATTAAAAAGATTACACTTGTTAGATGATTATGGTGGTTATTTGAACCTAAATCAGGTGTCGAGTTTATTGAACTTGGATCCAAGCCATGTGCAAAAGCTGATTGATAAAAAACAACTCTTAAGCATTTGCATATCAGAAAAGCAAAAAATTCCAGCTTTTCAGTTTGAGAACAATCAAATTATTTTCGGGTTGAGCGATGTGTTGGATTCATTACATGAACAACGTTTAGACTTTTGGGGCAGTATTAGATTTTTGCTTAACCCACATCGTGCATTATTTATTGAAGAAAAAAGGCTCTCACATTTAGAGGCTTTAAAGAAAGGTCATTTAGATTTAGTTCGCAACATTGCGGATAACATACATGATCAGATATCATATTAAGTTTTATGGGCCTGGCCAATAGCTGCTGATACAAAAAAACCGTCAGATTGGGTTAATTCGCCAAGCTAGCCCTTAGCATTAACTTTTCGAAATTGATTTTGCATAAGCATCCAGCTTTCCGGTGACCTACCCAAAAACTTTGACAGTCTTAAAGCCATTGTCTTATCCACATCAGAAATTTTCTCAATGGATTCAAGGTCGTCCATGTAAGTATCGAGTGGTAAGGCCATATTTTTTAAATTCAGTTTCTTCGAGGAAATGGTAATGCAGGTGATTTGTTTTAAAACAAGCATTTTATCTTATTCGGTTAAAGTGAAGGCTTTGAGCAAAGGTATCTATAATTATATTTTGCCGTAATTTAATTTATTTGATTACGTTTTGAAGAAAAGCTCGCAGACGCTAAATACTCTAAAATATTGGCATCTTTCATGCCAGATGCGTCAATAACTGTTAACATTATGAAATATTTAGTATTTGAACACTTTAAAACGCAAAAAAATTACTTTATCCCTGAAGAGGAGGAAACATGAAATTAACTCTTGCCTTAATATTATTTTCATCAATTGGAATCTGCGGCACCCCTCAAAGAGTCTATCTAGATTCAAATGAATTTTTAGTTGGTGAAACTGTTACTGTTGGCATTGATCCATTCGTAACCCCCTGTTTGACTTTCGTTCCTAATGTTAATAATGAAAGGTTCTATATCGAATTTCAAGGGAACGTCATTAGCTTATACTTAGTAGCATATAGCTTTACTCCTTGTCCAGGCAATGGAAGCAGCATGCGTGAAGAATTTGATATTATTCCTAATGACGCTGGAGAATATACATTGAACGTAAACTGGGTTGGACCACAAACCAGCTTTCCAATTTCTCCAGATGATAACTTTGTTTTTCTTGAATCAGCAAATTTTTCAGTAATAAGGGGACAACCTGTAGCTGTTAATATATTTGATTTTAAAGTCCTAATTCTATTAGGAATAGTGATTTTTCTATTAGCTTTAAAAACTCTCAAGAAATTAAATAAAAAAATCACTATTAGCTGTTTAATACTGATATCCTCAACTGGACTTGTCAATTCAAAAGAATTTCACATTTTAATTAAACACGGTGAAGGGGCACCAACCCCTGAAAATATTGTTCAACAAGCAAATACATCACCAAGCCCACCAGGGTATTTACTGAGTTCATTTAACGAGGCTCCTCCTAATAAAGTTGAATATTTAATCAGTAATAGACCAACTGGTAAATTACTTCAAATCATGAATACAGACCCTGATTGGTCAAGGTCACGGTTACATAGATACTTAGTAGTAACTTACGATGAGTCCGCAGATGCCAATCAAATACTTAGTAACTTTGAAAACGATGTATATGTAACTCACTCTGGATACGTTGGGGATTTAACTCCGCGTATTTCATCTTCCAATAATAATCAAATCTTACATAATCATAATAACAAAGGTGGCATTCAAACAGATTTGGATATTGAATCTGCTTGGGAGCTTTCTGAAGGTATGGGCTATATTGGCGCAATTGATTTAGGTTTTGAATATTCTCATCCTAACCTTGCTGCCTTTGATTCTGGAAATTACATTGGTGGCAATATCTTAGATGACCACTATCAAATAGATTTTGCAGGAAATGACTTAAATGTTGATGAAAATGAACCATATGATACTCAAGGTTTTTCAACTTATGAACAATGTGATTTAGCTGACGGTGTCGATGACAATATGGCAACTTCTTATTTAATTGGTCATGGAACCCATGTATCTGGACTACTAGCCGGAAAAGACTTAGGGATTTGCAAAAATTGCGGACTTTCTATGATGAAATGGACTGATAATTCTTTTTGTGATATTGACCAACCCCGTGGCCCTACTTTATACCCGATACCATCAATTAGTGCAGCTGTTAGCGGAATGGAGTCATTATCTTCAACAGGAATAGGCGTTGTTAATTGGAGTGGTGGTTTAGGCTCGCCAAATGAAGATTTTTGTCCCGATTCTTTTGGAGCTTGTGATGCTCTAGACTTTATGAGAAGTCAAAACACCCTAATGGTGGGTGCTGCTGGCAATTACAGATCAGTACTTCAATTTCCAGCCAGCGAAGCAGGCACTGTTGCTGTGGGCGGCTTAGATGAAAACGGTATTTTTTGGAATGAGTCACCCGCCAATGGTGACCCTTACCTCTTCACTGATAGCAGCAATTGTCCACCAACAAGAAATGGTGAAGAAGAGTGCGGCTCAAATTACAGTCATAATTCTATAGACCAAAAAACCGATGTGGTCACTCAAGCCCGAAACGTTTATTCAACTTTTTATACGGGAGGCGAGTATGCTTATGACATCGGTTGCGAAGATTCAAGTGACGGCATGCCTAATGATGGGTTTGGATTCTGCACAGGAACATCAATGGCTGCTCCCCAAGTAGCAGCCATTTTACAACTTATGAGGTCTGCCCATCCATTATTACCGAATGGCACATACAACCCAAACTTAAACACCGGATTAATCAATGTTTTAAATTCAACATCTAGTAGAAGTGAACAAAATTTAGGCGTGAATGACTTTTTAGGATATGGATTCCCAAACCCAACCAAAGCTTTGGGAAAAATATTAGGGAAGTCAAATGATCAGCAAATCAAAACACGATTAACACCAATGTTTGCCCTTCATTCCAATACAGAAAAAAATACCGTTTACAGCCCTTTCCCACAGGTAGCTATGGCTTTCCTTTTAAAAGATTTAGGGTACTATGACCCTGACACGAGCGCTTTACTAGTAAATGAATTTACAAACTTTTGGTACAACGTTAATAATTATACATTCCCTTCTCCAAGAGCTAATTTTTATGTATTTACCACTAACAACCACCCTTCCGTAAATTTAAAAAATATGGTCCCCTTGAGAAGAATGGAGAAAACCATTAATGGAAATAATCGTAACGATACTTATGCGGTTAGTGAGACAGAAATTGAAGACTTTCATAATAATGATGGGTATAACTACGCGGGTATTGAAGGGTATATATTCCCCATTTGTCTATCAGAACCTGGCTGCGTTCCTTTTGGTGCACATAAGTTATATCGTGTTGAAGACACTGTCAACTTTAACCACAAACTAATTAACTTACCAAAAACAGATCCACCTCCACCAAATTCAACAAAATTAGGTTATGTTTATCCAAACATTGATACTGATGGTGATGGTTTAATCGATGGCCAAGAGTTTGTTTTAGGCACATCACATACAGTTCAGGATACGGATGGTGACGGCTTAAATGATGGCTTTGAGTATCCACCAGCGGGAGTTCCATTCAGTGACCCTTTAATAAGCGATATTATTTTTGAAGATGGTTTTGAATAAAGTATAGCCATTAAAATGACTAAATACTTTGTGTAATATTATTACTCTGAAATCAATAATGTGATACCTAATTTAAGTGGATTTTGTGAAGATATAAAAGGCTTATAACCTCTCACAAATCTTTCGTTTTCTTTTTAAGGTGAACGCGAGTACAAATTATCCATGTAAAAACCACGCTTAGTACAAAATAGCGTTGGAATTAACATTTGTCAGCTAAATCAATCCCGCCAGGCCTGACTGCCCGAGTCCATTTCGGTCAGTCAGGTTTCAAACTTAAGCCAACAACAAAAACCCAATAAAACTCACCGCTGCCGCAATCAGGGCATAGGGTAATTGGGTGATGGCATGAGATACCATATGACACCCGGTACCCTGAGCCGCCAGAATGGTGGAATCACTGTAAAAACAAGCCTGTGAGCCAAAGGCGCTGGCGGATAACAAGGCGCCGATAACCAACGGAATATTGGCGTCAACGGCATAGGCAAGTGGCATCACGATGGGGATGGTGACCGCAAAAATGCCCCAACTGGAGCCGGTGGCAAAGGCTAAAATCGCCATCGCCAAAAACACCAGAGCCGGTAACCATTGAGCAGTCATATAGGGTGACAGGTTATCAATGACATACTGGGGTAACAGCAGCTTATCGCAGACGTCTTTAAAAATAAAGGCCGCCACCACGGTACCGATAGCCGGCAACATGGTTTTAAAACCATTCATCATGGTTTCCATCATCTCAGTGAGGGTCATGAGTCGCTGAAGCCCATAAAATGGCAAGACTATCATCATGGTCACAATCAAACCTTTATAAACATCCACATCAAAATAAATGGTCAGGATAACCAATAGAAACATGGGGAGTAAAAAATTAATCAACTTACCTTTTGATTGAGCTTCTTCAAACTCTTCTTCAATACCTTTGACCAGATATTCACCCGGTGCCAAAGATTGATCTGTGGGCGTCACTGCATCAATCAGTTCCTCATTGAGCGCCACATTATCAATCGCTGCCGCCGGTTGCTGAGGGTCATTGAGACCCCGTTGAACCGCAATCTCAGCTTTTTTCATGGGCCCGAAAACCGGTATAACGCCGCTAATAACCAATAAAACCACCACCAGGGTTAACCAGGCATAGAGCATGTAAGGAATGGCCTCAATATAAACGGACAAACCCTCGCCCACCGCCGCCACCTGATTATTTTCCAATAACCCACCGAAGAATATCGCCCAGGTCGATAACGGCACCAGAACACAAACAGGCGCAGCTGTCGAATCCACCACATAAGCCAGCATTTCGCGTGACACTTTGTATTTGTCGGTGACCCGTTTCATGCTTTCACCCACGCTTAAAGCATTCAGGTAATCATCGACAAAAATAACCAGGCCCAACACAAAAGTCATTAATAAAGATGATTTTCTGCCACTTGTATATTGCTGCGCCTTACGACCGAAGGCCATGGCACCACCGGTGTGTACCAACAAACCAATCAGCATACCAAAGCCACCGCACACCAAAATTAGCCAGGCAATGGTTTCATCCTGCATCACATTTAAGGTGGTTTCGGTAAAATGAGTCAGGATATCTGCCGGAGAGAAGAGCAAAAGGCCGGTTAGTGACCCCAATATCAGCGCCAATATAGGTCGTTTTAACCAAATGGCTAATATCAAGACCACCACTGGTGGAATTAAACTCATGGCTGTGGCTTGGGTAATGACTGTCTCAGCCATGTCTACTTGTGTCACCATCTCAACACCCTCAAAATCTCACCTGATGGTGAATACGAAAGAAAATAAAAAAACATTATTGTAATCAAATTCTAAAAATTAAAAACAAAATTTAACTGTTTGTATTAATTTAATTAAATGAGAAATTCATAACTTTACAAACATAAATTGTTTAGCTAATATAATCATTTTTTTACCATTGGGGGAATCATGAAATATATTTACGCCTTTATAATCACGACTTGTCTGGCTTCACCGGCGATTGCCAACTATTGGGAGGATGCGCCTACATTACCAAGAGGGTCACAAACTTCACAACTGGTTTATAACAGCTACGCAGATCCACTGGGCGATGCCTTTGGACAAACTGCCAGCCCGGATGTCACTGAATTCTCGGTAGCCCGAAACAACAATGATTTAGATATCACCGTTAGGTACGAATTACCGAATTTACCTACCAAGGGTTTGCCTGTGTTAGATGCGGTCGCCATTATTGAGTTGGATGTAGACGCCGATATCAATACCGGTACAAATCAGACCACTTACAATGATTATTGCTCGCCTCAATTAGCCATGGGCGCAGACTATTCAATATCCTACCCTTCTATGAACATCTCTCAAACGCAATCAAGCGGTAAAGGGGCACCTACTATGACAGCTGAATTATTTGATTCCAACATGAATTTTATCAGCACATTACCGGCGACTCAAAACGCGGATAATTTCGTGGTGCATGTACCACTTAATTTAATCGGCTCACCGACTGATCCAATATACCTGAGCGCAGTGGCAGGTAATATCGATGAACCCACGGATTGTTCACCGGATGCGGCTATTTTAGCCCTGGACAATCGTGGCACCGGGGCCACAGCAGTTCCGACTCTCTCGGTTTGGATGATGCTTTTACTGGCTTTAATGCTGACTATTGTGGGTGTTCGAAAGCGACAAGCTTAACAACCAATGAACCCAATCAAACCCTGGTTCATCGACCGGGGTTTTTTATGGCTAAAAAAAGATTACATCATCGGAGAAAACAACCGCACCACCCGTTCCCAAAAGTGCACCAGCGTTGGCCGTTGTAGCCAGCGATCAGCATCTATTTTTTCAGCACCGTTTAAATCCTGCTCAAACACTTCGGTCAGTTGTTGCGCCAGGGCTTCGCCATAAATCAATGTATTGATTTCAAAATTAATATCAAAACTTCGGACATCCATATTGGCACTTCCCAGAATGACCAGGTCATGATCAATGACCATGGTTTTGCTGTGTATAAAGCCTTTTTTGTATCGATAAATTTCTATCCCGATTGACAGTAATTCACTGTAATAAGATTTAGCGGCTGTATTTACTATCCTTGAATCGGAGCGATCAGGCACCAACAACCGGACTTTAACGCCACTTTTGGCGGCAATAATAAGGACATCTTTTAAGCGATCACCGGGAATAAAGTAAGGCGTGGTAATGAGAATTTGTGACCGTGCCGATAAAATCGCGTTCATGATGGAAAACAATATATTGGGCAAGTCAGAATCAGGGCCTGATGACACCAGTTGTACCAATTCAGGTTCAATCGATTCAGTCTTTAAACGCTTTGGAAAGTACTGTGGACTTAATGCCACTTCATAATCACTGCAAAAATTCCAGTCACTGATAAATACATATTGTAAAAAAGCCACCGCCGGCCCATTAATTTGAATATGCATATCGCGCCAATAAAGCTGATTGCCATGAACTTCATCTGCGTCGTTCGTGTTGATGTAATTATCACCGACATTAATACCACCGGTAAATGCGCACTGGCCATCAATGACCACAATTTTACGGTGATTACGGTAATTGATTCGGTGCGCGATAGCGTGTAAACGCAAACGGTAAAATGGCGATGTTTGGATGCCGTTTGCCTGCATTTTTTTCAGTAATTGTCGACCAATATTAAAACTGCCAAAATCATCATAAATAAAACGCACTTCGACACCCTGTTTGGCACGTTCTATTAAGGCGTTCGCTACTTGGTTACCAATGCCATCACTTTCATAAATATAATATTCTATATGAATATGATGCTGCGCCTGCTCAATGGCTGCTAACAAAGCGGGGAATTTTTGTTCGCCATTTTGATACAGCGTGACTTCATTGCCCGCTGACACCGGGCTGATGTTGGTGTTCAGGATAAAACCGGATAAATGACGGTATTTAGCCGGAAATAATTCATCTTCCCAAATGGATTCAGACACCTCAAAACCATGGTCTTTGACATCCTGACGCAGTTTTTCATCACGTAATAACTTATGACTATAGAACTTTCGTTTGCGAAAGTTAACACCAAAAGACAGGTAAAACAGAATACCGACAATCGGCAAAAAGATAACAGCCAGAATATACGACAAGGCTTTGGTGGTGTTACGGGTGTCGTAGATGATTTGAATAATCACCAACAGCAAGATAATAAAATAAGCCGCTTGTAATAAAGCAATCCAGTTCATGGCTGAATCTTCATTGTAAAAGTGATTAATATCATTCGATTATTGTATCGCCACACCTCAGAATCCACAATTAAATCCCATACATAAAAAAAGCACCTCGGAAGGTGCTTTTTTTTAAAATCAATTTACTTTTACAACATTTGCCAACACTTAATCAGTTAAATGAGACCATAAGTGTGTATAAACAAGCGCCAGACGTTCTGCCAATTGTTCGTTGGTACTGGAACCACCATGTCCGCCTTCGATGTTTTCATAATAACGGACCGGATAGCCGTAAGACTCCATTTTGGCCGCCATTTTACGGGCGTGTCCAGGATGCACTCGGTCATCACGGGTTGAGGTAAAGAAAAAAGTCGCCGGATAGTC
>Ga0070729_10001568_pt1 | contig 34041 bp, 28 predicted proteins | sample tdDd472_FD_66725 | JGI IMG/M metagenome (GOLD analysis project Ga0070729, IMG submission 66725) | Marine sediment microbial communities from the Atlantic coast under amendment with organic carbon and nitrate - tdDd47.2 | ecosystem: Environmental > Aquatic > Marine > Coastal > Sediment | place...
CGGAATCTGTAAAATGTACGCCCTGGTTCCGTGGTTGTTACTTCAAAAAATGGCCCTCCACTCTCGGAAGCCAAAACCTGGTATCCATCAAGTTCAGGAATCATATTTTCATAGGCCGACCATTGAAGGAAAACCGAGTTTTCACAGATGTCCAATATGGGTTCTTCAAGAAGAATTGTTTTCAGCGTATCAGACCAGAGGGAGTTATTATTTACACCCTGGCCATAGGCAAACAACCTGTACCATTGTGATGCAGAACATGCATCGACAGCAACATCTGTATAGGTTGTTTGATTGATGCCAAAAACCGTATCGATGACCTGCCAGATAAATGTTGATCCGTTCCAATCGTGACGGATAATTATATAGCCTAGGGTGTTATCAGTATTTGGTAACCACGCTAGAATGGGTTTATCGACCTCAATGCTAATAGAATCCAGTTGAGGTACCTGAATATTTTGGGCTTGTAAATTCCAGGAAGATAGGTGCAGGGTTAAAAGCAAGGTCAACACAAGACCAAGCCTATTTCGTGTAATTATTTTACCCATGCCCATTTTTTATATGATCTTACAATTATTGGTGAACCGGAACATCTTCCCCAACCACGAGCCTGATCATCGAATCCGGTTGTAAGTAATTAACGGCTAAATTACAGATTTCTTCTGCTGTGATGTTTTTTATTGTGCGGATGTAGTGTTTATAATAATTCATATCCAGTTTATAGGGTAATATTGCCCTAACAAGCTCTGCTAAAGCAAATGGGCCATCAGCACGTCTCAGGAATTGTCCGGTCATGTAATTTTTTACAAGTTCCAACTCTTCTCTGGGAACTAATGTTGTGCGTAGCCTTTCTATTTCAATAAATACTTCATCAATTGCTTTTTTTGTAACTTCAGTCCCTACCTCCGAAGCTATAAAAAACATACCTGCATGTTTAAAGGAGGCGATCCCGGAGCCAATCCCATAAGTATAGCCTTTGTCTTCACGGATATTGGTCATCAGTCGCGAACCAAAGTATCCACCCAAAACGGTATTAAGAACCTTGAACTTAGTATAATCGGGGTGTAATTTATTAAACATTGTTTTACCTAATCTTAGGGCCGATTGAAGTGTGCCATCCTTTTTTATAAACTGGTTTAAGTCGGTAGCAGGCTTAGGAATGGGTGCTGAAGTTAGATCAGATTTTTTTTTCACCACATGTTTCCCGAAATATCGGTTGAGTCTTTCAATTATATCCCCCGGCACCTTACCCGAAATAATGATGGTGAATTGAGCACTCTGGTATCTTTCTTTAAAAAATTGCCTCAGTACAGTGCTGTTGACTTTTCCATAATCATCAGCCATGGCAATTTTGCCATAGGGATGGCCTTCACCAAATAAAAGTGATGAAAATTGTTGCCTGGCAATAAAACTCACCTTCTCCATATTCACCAAATATTCCTGGTGCTGTTTTCTGACGATTGTTCGTATTTCCTCTTCTGGAAATGTGGGGATTAATGAAACCTCATGCAATACAGGAAGCAGTTTATCGAGATGTTTATTCAGGGTGTAAAGAGAGATGTTTGCAGTGTCTTTCTCATTGGAGGATTTCAGGTATGCACCATAAAAATCAATGGTTTCTGCAATTGTTTTCGAACTGTACGATTCTGTTCCCTCACTAAGGCATTTGTTGGTAAGATATGCCTGCAATGCCTTCGACTGGTAATAAGATCCGGCATCAAAAATAAGCTCAATCCGCACCAGTTCCTGTGTGCCCGCATCAATGAGGTAAACCGGAATGCCGTTGTCTAATATATATTTTTCTGGCTCCGGCAGGTTAATCTCCCCTATGGTTCTTATTCGTGGCTGGGTTTTTCTGATATCCTTTTTCATCACTTGTTTTTTGCTTTGTAAAACAGGGTAGAACAGTTTTCGGGTCTTAAAACTTCAGCAGCTGTTTCAAGTATTCTTTTAGAAGATACTGCCTGGTATTTTGTGGCTTCAGTATTTACATTTCCTGCATCGCCACTAAGTTCTGCAAAGGCAAGGTTCATGGCCTTATCCAGTACATTCATTTCTGAAAATTCCAAAGTTGACTCCACCTTATTTTTCACTTTTTGCAATTCCTTTTCATCAATAAGTAAATTCCTTATCTTGTCTATTTCAACATTTATAGCTTCTTCAGCCTCGTTAAGGTTAACACCATTAGCAGGTTTGCCGGAAACAACAAATAGTCCTTTATCCATGCTCCCCATAATAAATGCCTGGATTTCGCTAAACAACTTCCTGTTTGTAATCAGTTCGTAATATAACCTTGATGATTTGCCATTGCCTAATAAATCAGACAGCAAGTCGGTTGCATGATATGCTTCATCATTTCGGCTGCACATATGCCAGCACTTATAAATTGCATCCACCGGAACATCTCCTTCGACTTCCAGGAACCGCGATTCAGTCTGTATGGGTTCAACAGGAATTTGCCGGTTTTTCTCTCCCTGGTTTTCAATCGGTCCAAACCATTTTTCAGCCAGTTTTTTAATATCAGTAAGTTCTATATCACCTGCAACCACAAGAATTGCGTTGTTTGGATTGTAGTTTTTTTTGTAAAAAGCCTTAACATCATCCATCGTTGCATCGGTGATGTGTTCGATTTTTTTGCCAATGGTTGGCCATGAGTAGGGGTGCACTTGATATGCCAATGGCCTCATCAACAGCCAAACATCACCATACGGTTGGTTTAGATGGGTTTGCCTGAATTCCTCCGAAACCACGTTGCGCTGCACTTCAAGACTTTTTTCGGAGAATGCCAGTTGGTTCATCCTGTCAGACTCAAGCCAGAACGCAGTTTCAAGATTTTGTTTTGGCAGGGTTAGATAATAGTTGGTAACATCGTTGCTGGTAAAAGCGTTGTTCTCGCCACCGGCCCTTTCAAGCGGCACATCATATTTAGGTATATTTTCCGATCCACCAAACATCAGGTGTTCGAACAGGTGGGCAAAGCCGGTTTTTTCGGGATCTTCATCACGGGCACCCACATCATACAATATATTCATAGCAACGATTGGCGTTGATACATCCTTGTGGACGATCACACGAAGTCCGTTGATCAGGGTAAACTTTTCAAATTTGATCATGTTCCATTTTAAAATGTAGTGGCTTAACGCTTGCTTTCTGATTATAATTATAACTGATAGCAATGGCCTCAAAAATTTACCGCAAAAGTAATGGAAAAAGTAGTGAGAAGATGGATTGGTGGAAAGTGAGTGATCTGGTGAGGTGAAACCTAGGGATATTGTTAAAAGCGCAAGATAAAGGAGAGATAAGACAGGTGGATGGAGAGATTCGATCCCTCATGCTGATGGGTTTAACAAAAATTTAATCTTCAAAAACATATCAATTTAAATTATTCATCGTTACTTTGTTTTTTAATTAACAATAGTAATCTCTCTTTCTATCTCTTTTTATGTCTAACAATCTTTATATTGCAGCAGTTGAGGCTGAATCGGGCAAATCGCTCATCGTTCTTGGATTGATGGAACTGCTGTCGCGACATGTACAAAAAATTGGTTTTTTCAGGCCTGTTATAGCCACTGAAAATGAAAAAGACGGCCACATCCGCTTGATTGCCGATCACTACAAATTGCCTATCGAATATGATTTGATGTATGGCATCACCAGTAGCCAGGCCCGCGATTTGATGATGGCCGGCGAAACCGATTCCGTTTTTACCCTTATACTCGATAAATACAAACAACTCGAAAAAGAGTGTGATTTTATTTTGATTGAAGGGACCGATTTTCGCGGAAACCTCTCTCAATTTGAATTTGATTTCAATGTTCGTTTTGCAAATAACCTCGGTGCACCAATCCTGGCAGTGATTAACGGGGATGGTAAAGCTGTTACCGACATCGCCGACAACCTGAAGATCATCAAAGGTATCCTTGCCGAGGAAAAGTGCTCGCTACTTGGAACAGTTATCAACCGGGCAGCACCAGATGATGCTATGTCAATCCGGGAGGCCATTACCGAAATCGGTAAACCCGAAGAAATCAATTTTGTTCTTCCTGAAAAAAACATTTTACAAAAACTCACTATTCGTCAGATAATAAAATCACTTGATGCTTATCAATATTATGGTAGGGATGAAAATCTGAACCTTGATGTATTGGATTTTAAGGTTGCTGCCATGAGTTTAGAGGAAGTTTTAAGGAAGATGCCGGAAGGTTCCCTGATGATAACCCCGGGCGATCGCAGCGATATTCTGGTTGGTTTGCTTATGACCTTGCTAACAGATAATTTCCCAAAAATATCCGGAATACTATTGACTGGAGGCATCGAACCCAGCCAGCAGGTGCAAAGATTGATGGAAGGACTTGTTGATTTGCCGGTTTCGATTTTTGGTGTTGAGAACGATACCTATGAAACAGCTATGCTTGTAAGTAAGATTCACCCGGTACTTACTCCAGAGAATGAACGCAGGCTTGCTGCAGCACTTGGGCACTTCGAAGCCAATGTTGATCTGGATGTTCTGGGTCAGATTATCAAGATTACACGTTCGAAAGTGGTAACACCTGTAATGTTTGAGTACGATCTGTTCGAACGTGCCCGTGCAGATCGCAAACACATTGTTTTACCAGAAGCGCAGGATGAACGAATTTTAAGAGCAACAGAAATTCTACTCAGAAGAAATGTAGTGGATATTACCCTGCTGGGTAACGAAGAGGAAATATTCAGAAAAGCAGATTCTCTTCAGCTACAACTGAAAGGAGTAAATATTATCGATCCTTTCGATAACGACCTGGTGCATGAATATGCTGCAGAATATTACAAATTAAGAAAACATAAAGGAATTACTAAAGAAGAGGCTTTCGATTTGATGCATGACGTCAGTTATCTTGGTACCATGATGGTACATAAAGGCCATGCTGACGGAATGGTTTCTGGTGCTGTTAATACAACCGGACATACTATTCGTCCGGCTTTTGAATTTATTAAAACCAAACCGGGAGTATCGATTGTATCCAGCTCATTCCTGATGTGCTTTGCCGATCGCGTGCTGGTATATGGCGACTGTGCTGTGAACCCAAATCCAAATTCAGAGCAGTTGGCAGATATTGCCATCAGTTCTGCAGAAAATGCCATTAATTTTGGTATCGAGCCGAAGGTTGCGATGTTATCTTATTCTACAGGTGAATCTGGCAAAGGTGCCGATGTTGAAAAAGTTAGAAAGGCTACCCAGATTGCACGTGAACGCCGCCCCGATCTTAAAATTGAAGGACCGATCCAATACGATGCAGCCATTGAACCCAGCGTAGCCGCCCAAAAAATGCCGGGTAGTGAAGTAGCCGGTAAGGCCACGGTATTTATTTTCCCTGACTTGAATACCGGTAACAACACATACAAAGCTGTTCAACGTGCTGCAAATGCCATCGCCATTGGCCCGGTATTGCAGGGATTGAATAAACCAGTGAATGACCTCAGTCGTGGGTGCCTCGTTAAAGATATTGTAAATACCGTAGTAATAACAGCTATTCAAGCACAGGGATAGCAATTAATTCCAAGTTTTAAGTTTTAGAATAAAACTCTGGCAAACTCCACTTTTAAGTGACCTTGTGGAGCTTAAACAATGCTTAATCTTTCCAGCATATATAGCGTATTCATCCTTTCAGCCATCATTTCGTATTTGAAATGTTATAAAAATGTTACAATTTCCCTAAAACATTTTAGTGCGATTCATGGTTTACTTTAAAACATTTAATAATGAACATATTTGCATTAAAATTCGTTTTACTCACAGTTTTAATATTTGCTATCAATCAAATAAAGGGACAGGACAATATGGAATTCAAGCAACTCACACCCGAAGAAGAAAGGGTGATCATACATAAAGGTACCGAAGCGCCTTTCACTGGGGAATATTACAAAAATAAAGAAAAAGGAACTTATACCTGCAAACAATGTGGGGCCGCGCTTTATCATTCAGAAGATAAATTTGAATCGGATTGCGGCTGGCCCAGTTTCGATGATGAAATTGATGGAGCAGTAACCAGGCTTACAGATGCTGATGGAAGACGTACCGAAATAATTTGCACCAGCTGCAGTGGACATTTAGGCCATGTATTTTTAGGTGAAGGATTTACACAGAAAAACACCCGGCATTGTGTTAATTCAATTTCGATGGATTTTGTGCCGGACAACAAGGAAAAGAAAACTTCCAGGGCCATTTTTGCCTCTGGCTGTTTTTGGGGTACTGAATATTACCTTAAAAAAGCCAAAGGAGTAAAGACAACATCAGTGGGTTACATTGGTGGGCATATCGAAAACCCAACCTATGAGCAGGTATGCTCTGGTACCACAGGCCATGCTGAAGCTGTAGAAGTAATTTTCGATCCTTCTAAAACAAGCTACGAAGAATTAACACGCTTGTTTTTCGAGACACACGATTTTACACAGGTGAATCGCCAGGGCCCGGATATTGGCGAACAGTATCGCTCAGTGATTTTTTATGCAGATGATGAGCAGATGCAAATTGCCGAAAATCTGATTAAACTGCTCCAAGATAAAGGCTTCAAAGTTGCCACTCAGCTTGAGCCTGCCGCTGAATTTTACCCTGCCGAAAAATATCACCAGGATTATTATAATAAAACTGGCGGGACACCATACTGTCATATCAAACGAGAGGTTTTTTAGGGAGAAGCAGAGGTTTGATGACGGATGTTTACACGGGTTTTACTATAATAGCCAAATGTTAAACACCTGTTTTTAGACACTCCAAACTTTAGTTCACTTCAAGCACTTTCTTCATCGGCTGATAATGCCAGTAAGTGAGCACTCTCCACAGCCACTCCAGCGGGCCAAACCTAAAGTGCTTTAACCAAAGTGGAGAGATGATCAGTAATAATGCCCAGATACCAAAGGTAATAAGAATTTGAGTGAAGCGATCGAGGTAGCCAATGTATCCAAAGCCATTGCCATAGAAGATAAACATTCCAAGAAACGACATTAAAATATAATTACTGAAGGCCATTCGTCCTACACTGGAGATTATCTTTTTAAATCCTGCATAGCTGGCAGTTTTTGCAAACAGCATTACAAGCCCAATATACCCGAGTGCAGTGAAAACACTTCCAAAATAATTGAATACACTTCCATTGAACATCGAAAATTCCATATTCCATCCGGCACTAAAATTCTCTACTACACCCCAGCTGCTTAGGAGATAACCTGGTATTAAGCCGAATAAAACCATCTTTAAATAAAAAGCATTGGACTTTGATGCAGATAATACTCCCCACTTATACAATGCCATCCCCAGCAACATCATCGAAGTAACCCTCCAGAATACATTAATCAGGAACAGGAATGTTTGCATAAAAATTACACTGGTAACCCGCTGGTCCATTTGTCCAAGCCAGCCACGGCGCATAGTATCGAGTTCGTTTTGCACCTTTTCTGCCGAAGGTAACCAGCTTTGCATATTTTGGTCAATGCTTTCCTGGGGCCAGTATGGCATACTAAAGCTGAACAGCAAGGTAAAAAGCGTTGGAACTACAAAAAATGCAACACTAACGATAATCAGTGTTTTGGGCTTTTTCTTACGGAAAGTATAAACCAGCATTCCGCACAAACTGTATGCAACCAAAATGTCACCATACCAGATCAGGTAAGCATGAAGCATTCCAAAAATAAATAGCCACATCATACGTCGGTAATGAAGCGGCCCGCTTTTTCTGCCTTTTTCGATGGCTTTGGAAGTAAATAACAATACACCTGCACCAAACAGGATCGAGAAAATACTCATAAACTTCTCGCTGGCCAACACATGCGAGAATATCCAAATCCATTTATTGATGCCGGTAAGGTCGCCATAAGCGGTAGGATTCATGTAGGCGGCACCTATCATTGCGAAAGTCTGGATGTTCATGATGAGAATTCCCAGAACGGCAATGCCTCGCAATAGGTCAATGGATACAATTCGATCGCGATTTGTGACCGGGGAGATTAATTCGTATTCAGTGGTCATGGTGAAATTAATTTGTGGTTAGAGCGCTAAGATAGCAAAAATAGAAAATAGCACCAGGAGGGTAGAATTTAGATCATTTGGTCGGTATTTAAACCTTAGTTACATAAACCAGAGAAAAAAACTTCCGGTGATGTACAACAATGATACTAATTACAATCCTTAATGCGCTCTATTGCATTCTGTAATGGCATAGTGTCCACACCCGGAAATCCCTGGAAAGGATCACTGTACGCCAGGATGATATAAATTACAATACCAATAAACAAAGCATACAAAACTGCTGCAAGCACGGTGATTAATCTTGGTTTAAATACCCCGTAACACATCATAGAAAACAGGAAACCTAAAAATACAACAAACACGAAAAAAGGTGGAGGTGAAAAGGCCTGTTGCAAGCGGGTAAGTCTGAATTCAGATATTTTATCGACATCATTCAGGATGCTGGATTTTAAATTCTCCTGAATAATTGAACTGGCTTGTAAATGCCAGATATCATATTCCAATTGATAAAGCAAATCACCTGTACATTCATCCACCTGATCGTTCTCAAGTGCGGGCCAATCCTTTTCGATAAGTGACCTGGTATATACCCTAAGTAAACTTCTAATTTCCTCTGTTTCTTCAGCACCGAATAAGCACAGCTCTTTGTTAATATCAGAAATAAATATAACCTCACGCTGGGTAGTGCTGTCAATGGTCTTCATTTCCGAAACGACATCTAAAAAAGTCAGGGATAGAAAAAAAGGACCATGATTCCCATAATCCTAAAGAGATTTCCAACAGGTTCAATCAGACTTTTACGATAACGTTTTGTAACAAACGAGGCTGACAAATAATAAAGGCCCAGACCAATACTGCTTGTAAAAATTACAAACAATGAAGCACCCGCTAAACTGGGCAAGGACAAAATATAATCAATCATGTTGAAGGATAATGTTTCATCAAGATTATTAAAATTTTTGATTCAGTCCTGAATTAATGTACTCCAACGTTTACATTTGTAAAGAATTTAAATAGAAGAGAAGAAATACGGTTGAAGGGATTGCTTAGTGTTAAATTTCAAAATTTGTTGTTTTCTCCGACATATTATTTCTAAATCCAAAAATCAAATTTCTAAATCCTTAACAAATTATTTTGAGTTTGGAATTCATGATTTTGAGTTTGATTCATACTGTGAAGTCTTTCCCTTTTAAATAAAAAATAACATGTTTGGTTCTGGCTTCTCCAACTTAGGGTTATATCATTATTTCATTGCTTGTAATTCACTTCTTGCTTTTTATATTCTTTCATTTGCCGGGTAGGCTCTATTATTGAAAAACCCTGCCATAGTTTATCATCAAACTGATCGACATAAATAACTTCCATCGTCTTCTTTTGCTCAAAGCCGGCAAATTGATGGCCTGAAATTTCCTCATCATCAAGCACCAAATACTCTATCGATTCTTCCATGATTATGGAGAAAAAGATACCCACTTTTAACTCTTTTAGTTTTTTATCGAACAGGAATCTTTTTCTTTTTTTCATCAAAGCTACATTTCTGTCGATGCTTGCACGAGAACCTTGTTTAAACGAGAAATATTTCAGGTTGTAGTTGGATTCTTTTTTCTCAAAGTAAATCGATCCACTAAATTGGGTTTCTGTGTAACCAATACCCAACAGATGAATATCCCTACCGGTTTTACCCGGGGCATATTCGTAATCGGCCCTGATCAGGGCAAAAGTATTTATGGAAATAAACATCCGACCTGTATAGTGCCCGCTGCTCTTTGGAGTAAAGTCAATAATGTAAACATCCTCTCCATTAACACGGGTTCCACCAGCGAGTGTGTATTTGTATTTACCAGTTTTGTGCAAAAATTCCCATTGGTCTTTATCATCCAAAGAGCTATAGCCAAGTTGACGCCTCACTTTCCAATTATAGTATTTTACTTTTCTTTCATTCTCTTTCGGCGTATCTTTTGTGGGTTCAGGCTCCTCTTCCTCAATATCAATTTTATCGCCGAAAATCCCGCTTTTCACTTTCCAGTATTCATCCTCCTCGGTGTCGGCAAAAATATTTTCAAAAATCGTTTCCAGTTGCTCAAGATCGGCCACGTCTTTTTCTTTGAGTGAAACAGTTCGTATGGGATCAATTTTAAATTTAACAGAATCGTTTTGATTTTTATTGAAATATAGGTCTCCCAGGAAATCAGTAAAAGAGGTAAAGTTTTTTGGAAACTTCTCCTCAACCATGGCAATCATTTCCCGGTCCAATTCAGCTATCGTACTTTTTTTGTATTTGATGTTAAATTGATCAATATCCTGATAGTCTCTGTCGCGAATAAAGACTTGTTTTTTACTGGTCGTTCTTCGGTAATTCGAATCTTTATTTTCGATTACTTTTTTTACAATGGATACCGGATCGGGGTTGCCACCAAAGATTAAAATTTCACTCAAATTAATGATCTCTTCCTTCAGGTAAACAACCGAAGAAGTTTTCAATTCACCAATTGTGATATTCCTGGTTTTATAACCAACATATTGAAACCGTAGTGTATCGGTATTATCCAAATCCGAAATATCAATCGAGAAATTACCCTTCTCATTGCTGACCACTCCTTTATTTTTGTGCCTTACATAAATATTGGTATATGGCAGGGCTGTTTTCATGTCGGTATCAAGAACCACTCCTTTAAGTTCTGTTACAGTGTCGTTGATTGTTGAGTCTGGCCAGGATTGGGAATACCCATTAACAAACGCTAAGATAGCTATCAGTAATAAAAACAAGTATGTATTTTTCATAAATTAGAATTGGACTTCTGTAAGCAAAAATAAGGAAGTAATACCGATTGTTATTTGATCCTGACAGCTATCGGGGTGCCAAAAAATCGCGATCTCTTTCTGTCGCTTCAAATATACACCTGTCTGCCGTAACGTTTGTGCAGACAGGTCGGTATTTACCATTTATTCACCAAAAATTCTCCCGTACATACGGGATCATATTGATAATAAATTGGCATAAAACCTCTTGATTGATAAACGTACACTTGTAAGGAAAGTTACACATACTTATCGAAATATTACCGGTACTTGCCAATTTAAAAGCTGTTTTTGTATGGCTTAAAACAGCTACGGAAGATAGGATTGTTATCTCCAGATTAGCAGTGAGTCTTATGGCTACAATTGTGATTTTACCCAAGTAACAAACAATGACACCCATTGAATTGTTCCATCTTCTTGTCGTCCCATTCCAAAACCATGGCCCCCTTTTGGGAACAAATGCATTTCAACCAAAACATTGTGTTCAAATAGCTTTTGGGCATAATCAGTGCTTTCTTCCACCTGGCATACATCATCATCGTAACAATGAACTAAGAATGCCGGAGGGGTTGTTTCATCCACTAGATCAAGCAGCCTGTTTTTATCCTTTTCTTCCTGTGTCATTTTTCTGAAATACAAGCTTTCTTCCAACCATTTTTGATTTACGGCTGAGAGATTGGTCACTCCATAAATCTGTCCGGTAAAATCAGGATTCTCACCTTTATTTTCACTTTTCCACAGGCTTACTACAGTGGCAAGATGGTTGCCCGCAGAAAAGCCAATTAAACCGACTTTCTCTTTATCAAGGCCATATTTGAAAGCCATTTTTCGAATAAGCAATAATGCTCTACGGGTATCTGTTAATGGCACGAGTTCGGGCCGGTCCGAGACTCGAACTCGCGACCCGCGCATTACGAACGCGCTGCTCTACCAACTGAGCTAAGGTGGCAGTAATAATTTGTTGGTAAAATTAAATAATTTCGAGTTGCATTGGATTGGATTTTGGGGGAAATTTAAGTTGTTTAGCTCAAGCTCAATCGTGTTATGAAGTTCCTCCTCCTTATGGGGAAGATTAAAAGGTTGGTGCTTAAATTCCCTAAGCGAATCGAAGTCGTTTAAGGAATCTCCGCCAGAAAAACATCCTGCTTTGCAAGCCAGTCCTTTTGTTTAAATAATTCTTCAATGCTGATGTTGCCAATCACGTAATTGAATTCTTTTGAGCGGTAGCTTTCTTCAATATTCTCAAAAGGCAAACCTTCCAATTTCTGTTGATCTTCAAACCTGAAATAGACTTTTCGGGTGCAATCGTTACTAAAAACCGGTTTATCTTCCAGCTTCATTTTTTTGTATTCATAGCGATAGTTGTATTCACGCGCTGTGATATCAGATAAAACCGCCGATCCGGTAGGATGGCCTCCGGCACCTCTTCCAAACATAAATTGCTTATCGTAAAATGCACCTTTGATAACCACCCCGTTGAATTCATTCTCCACATTGTAAATATACTTGTCGGGTGAGACCATTCGTGGAATGACTGACAGGCATAACTTTCCACTTTCATCTTTACGAACATGTGCCACAAGTTTGATTTTGAAACCTTTTTCTTTTGCAAAATGTATATCATCTTTCGAAATGCCGGAAATTCCAAACCTGAAAACCCTGTCGGGGCGAACGTAAACTCCAAAAGCATGTACCGTGATTATGATCAGTTTATACAATGCATCAAAGCCATCCACATCAAGTGCGGGATTGCTCTCGGCAAAACCAAGATCCTGTGCCTGTTTAAGGGCATCTTCGTAATCAAGGTTGTCGTTAAACATTTTCGAAAGAATGTAATTTGAAGAACCATTCAGAATGCCGGTAACGCTTTGCGTTAGGTCGTTGTTGTAATATTCTTCAAGGTTACGAATTACAGGTATACTCCCACAGGCTGAGGCATCATATAAAATCCCAACCCCGTTCTTCTGTTGCATTTCGATAAATTCGGGCAGGTGATGTGCAAGCATTTTTTTGTTCCCCGAAACAACACTTTTTCCCTTGATCAGGGCTGATTTCACGATCTGATAAGCCTCCTCTGCATCGTCAATGAGTTCAACAATAAGATTGGTCTCAGGGTTGCTGAGTAATTTGGAGGCATCGTTTGTAAAAAAATTCGCTGGCAAAATCCTCTTTTTTTCGGTGTCTTTTATGCAAATTTGATTGATACTGGCATGGGTAGCGGGGCTGTGCTGTAATACTTCGTAGAGTCCTTGTCCGACAGCACCAAAGCCAAAGAGTCCGATATTAAGCTGCTTTTTCATATTTACTGCTTTCATAAAATTGCTGAATTACATTTGCTATTTGTTCACTTTCAATCAGAAATCCATCGTGCCCGTATGGGCTATCGATTTCAACATAATGGCTGTTTTTTACGTGTTGATGGATAAACTTCAAATCCTCAGGCGGGAAAAGAATGTCGGAAGTAATTCCTATGCTCAGGGTTTTAGCGCTGATTTGTTGAAGGGAATCTTCCACACCTTTTCTGTTTCGTCCCAGATTATGTGTATCCATTGCTTCAGTAATCAGGTAGTATGCAAAGGCACTAAAGCGTTTTACCAATTTTTCGCCCTGGTATTCCTGGTACGAAGCGGCTCTGTGCCCTTTTGTTTTATGATCGTCCGGTTCTGTTTGTGTGCTGTTGTAGGTTTGTCCGTTGCGGTAGCTCAAAAGAGCTATGGATCGTGCAGCTTTTAACCCAACGGCTCCGCCATCCGGCCGGTTTTCAAAAAAAGTAGGATCGGCCTCAATGGCCAACCTTTGTGAGTGATTGAAGGCAACCGCCCAGGGTGAAATCTTTGCATTGGTGGCGAGAACGATCAGATTTTGAATTAAACCAGGATTTATTATGGCCCATTCCAGAGCCTGTTGTCCTCCCATCGATCCGCCAATTAAAGTCTGTATGCTTGAAATACCAAGTTGATCTTTTAAAATCTCATGTGCAGCTACCATATCACGAATTGTTATCTGTGGAAAATGTGTAAACCATGGCTTAGAATTTTCCGGATTGATTGAATTCGGCCCGGTAGTTCCATAGCATGATCCAAGCATGTTGGCACAAACGATAAAATGTTTATGCGGATCGAACAGCCTGCCCTTGCCCACAAGGCCCGGCCACCATTCCGCGGGATCTGAATTGGCGGTGAGCGCATGACAGATCCAAACGACATTGCTCTTATCAGGATTAAGGCTTCCATAGGTGTGGTATTTAATCTCAATTCCCGGCAAGAACCCTCCCAACTCAAGTTGGAAAGGTTGCTGATGCTTGTATGTTTTTGCTTGATCTTTCATAGGGCCGAATGTTTACCTGATTTTGTCAAAAGCCTGCTCAAAGTCAGAGATAATATCATTGATGTGCTCGATACCTGCTGAGACCCGCAATAACGATGGCAATACTCCGGCAGCCAGCTGGTCGTTTTCGGATAATTGCTGGTGTGTAGTAGCCGAAGGTTGGATAATCAGAGTGCGTGTGTCGCCAACATTGGCAAGATGGCTAACCAGCTTCAGGCTTTCAACAAAACGGCTGGTTCGTGTTTTGTCTCCTCGAACTACAAAGGACAGTACACCTCCGAACCCGTTTTTCAGATATTTAGCTGCGGTTGGATGATTTGGGTTGGATGCTAATCCCGGATAATTTACAAGGTCAACCTGTTCGTGTTTCTCAAGCCATTCAGCTAATTTCTGTGCATTCGAAGTATGTCGTTCCATTCTTAATGATAGCGTTTCTAAACCCTGGATGAGTTGAAACGAATTGAAGGGGCTGATGCACGGGCCAAAATCGCGCAATCCCTCAACCCTGGCCCTGATAATAAATGCGATATTGCCGAATGGAGAACCTTCGCCAAATACTTCCCAAAACTTAAGTCCATGGTATCCTTCGGATGGTTCGGTGAATTGTGGGAATTTTCCATTCCCCCAGTTGTAGTTTCCGCCATCAACAATAATCCCGCCGATACTGTTACCATGTCCGCCAATCCATTTGGTGGCAGATTCTACCACGATGTTGGCACCGTGTTCGAGGGGTTTAAATAAATAACCACCTCCGGCAAAAGTGTTGTCCACAATTACCGGTAAATCATACTTTTGGGCCAAGGTTGAAATGCTTTCAAAATCAGGTACTATAAATCCTGGATTTCCTATGGTTTCAAAATATATTGCTTTGGTGTTTTCGTCAATCAAAGCTTCAAAATCTTCCACTTCGAGGCTCTTCGCAATCCGCACCTGAACACCCAGATTTTTAAACGAAACCTTAAACTGGTTGTAGGAACCGCCATACAAATAAGGTGATGAAACGAAATTATCACCCTGTCTCAGAATGTTGTTCAGTGCAATAAACTGTGCAGCATGTCCCGACGAAACTGCAAGTGCAGCCACACCGCCCTCCAGTGCGGCCATTCTTTTTTCGAAGACATCGGTAGTTGGATTTTGTAAACGGGTGTAAATGTTTCCGAATTCTTCGAGGTTAAATAACCGTGCTCCATGATCAGAATCCTTGAAAACGTATGAAGTAGTTTGGTAAATTGGCACTGCTCTCGACAGTGTATCCTGATCCGGCTCATGCCCGGCATGAACCTGTAATGTTTCAAAATGTTGTTGATGTGACATAGTTATTCTTTATTTTTTAGTTGTTTGTTTTTTAATTGCCTGCTAATTTTTATTTGGTGAATTCCTGGTACTGAATAGCACAAAGCTCTTAGCCATATTGTTATTATCATAGGGCAGATCCTTTAATTCTTTTAAAAGATGTTCACCGGCCGAAAGCTCTGGCTTATTAGTATTAGGTAAATTATTAGTTTCGAAAATGTGCTTATGAATAATCTGTATTGCTGGATCACGGTCAGCATGATTTACTATTAAATAGGCTGATACTTTTGATGCACCCATGACTAATGTTTTGATATTGATATTTTTGGATGCAACAGCCCCAAGAATTTTATACATAATTCCTGCCTGTTCGCTTAAGCCTTTGCCTACAACTGCAATTACTGAAATATCCGTTTCCAGCTGAATTTGTTTTATTGTGTTAAGCGGATTGTTAAGAATGTTTTGATGTGCCCGCTCAAGGTCTGATTTCGATAACAAAATGTTGATCGCAATTTGTGAGGTGATCACCGATTTGATGTTGACTTTTTCGGCTTCCAGGCGTTGGGTAACCTCTGCAAGGATGCCTGGCTTAGCACCAACACCAGCACCGTTCAATTGCAGGATGCCGAAATCATCGCTGTAAGTGATGCTCTTGATAATACCGGGGTGAATATCAGATGATCCGTTTACAATGGTTGAAGGATTGATTGACCCTTTAAAAGTTTCAATATTAAAAATCCGTAAAGGGATCTTTTCTGATTTTATCGGGCTGATGGTTTCGGGATGCAAAATACGTGCACCAAAATAGGCCAGCTCGGCAGCTTCATTGTAACTCAACCGTTCAATTTTATTCGGATTGTCCACAATTCCTGGATCAGCCGAAAGAAATCCATCCACATCTTTCCAAACATCAAGATATTCGGCATCGATACATTTAGCGATGGCTGCTGCTGAATAATCGCTGCCACCCCTTCCAAAAAGGGTAACTTTATTTTGCCGTGACAGGCCATAAAAACCTGGAACCACATAAATTTTATCGCCTGAAAAAGTTTGCCTGACATTGGTTGCAGACCGTTCGAAATCGCATGTTGCAAATCCGTGGGTGCCATCTGTGATCAGGCCCATATCTTCGGGCAACACTTCTTCACATTCTATGCCCTGACTTTCTAATATTTTGGCCGTCAAAAGAGAACTCAATCTTTCGCCATAGGTCAATACCTTATCATGCAAAAACCCGGGAGCCTCTCCTATGTGGTGAATACTTATCAGTAACCTGTGCAATTGCTGTATCCTCATTTCAAGTTCACGATAAGTTGAACCCCGGAAATCTCCCTCTGGAATATTTTCCTCAACCAGATTTTTGTTGTGGCTAAGTAACTCCCTTGTAAAATCTTCAATCAGGGCCTTGTCGTGAACGGCCTGTTCCAAAATCCTGATAAGTTTGTTGGTTAGGCCAAAATATGCTGAAACAACAATTAAGAGAGGCCTGTTGTATGCTTTTACAACTGTGGACAAGCGCTGGTAATCCCTTCTGTTTTTCAGGTTCGACCCACCAATTTTGATGACTATCTTTTGTGACATATTAAATTTCTTGAAATGAATAAAAATGAGAATCATGCTGTACAAGAGACAATCGTCTCACTTCCGGCGATAGCCGAAATCAGCAAAACTTGGGGAGCAGGAACCAGAAAATATTTTCTAGCCCTGCGTAGGCATAGCCATAGAAAAAATTGAAGCGGGTTGAATGAGCCCAGTACAGGTAGTAAAATTACATTTCGCAATAAAGGATGCGAGATGATGAAGTTGAGATACTGAAAAATAAACTGTCATGATTTCTTGTGTTTAGTTTATAATTTCCCCGATTTTCGGAGTTAGGTATTAGCACCTTGCACTTTGCTTGTAGGTTGCTAGAGTTTCACCGAGCCTAATCTCTCCACTCTTCTGTATAAATCAAACATCTTTCTGTCGGAAGGATCTTCGATTTGTGGCTGCAAATATAGACGAAATAGTTTTTATAAAACCAAGAAAAATTTACTTTAATTGTAAAAATAATTCGTAAAGGCCATAAATACAATAGGTTGACAGTACTTTTATTTTACGGATATATTATTCCACATTTTCTATCTTTGCCCTAAAACTTAACATATGAGAAGAAGAAGAGAAAACAATAAATACCCAAAGGGCCATTGGATTGGTGTTGGACTTGCTATTGGAATGCCCATTGGAATATTGATTGGGATTGTTATGGGCATAAGCATGGATAATATGGGATTGGGTATTTCTCTTGGCCCCGCAATGGGTGCTGGTATTGGTCTGGCGATTGGTGCAGGCCTTGAGACAAAAAATAAAGACAACACACGGGAGACAACGCAGGAGGAACAATCCCGTCAGCGAAAGTTAATGACAATTACTTTTCTTGGGTTGATATTACTTGTTGTGCTTGCAATTATGCTCTACCTGAAGAGGCGTGCTGAAATGGGGATATAATGTGAACAAAGCTTCTGTTGTTATTTTGATGGGCAAACATTTTTATTGGAGTAATGGAGTAATGGAGAATTGGAGTATTGGAGTATTGGAGTAATGGAGTATTGGAGTATTGGAGTGATGGATAGTCCACTCGACACTTCATCATCTCATAGCATTCTTTGATAATGGTTCTTTCAATTCAATTCCCTCCATTTAGTTCGTGGTAGGACCTAAATAAAAAAACCTTCCGCTGCAGTGCATTGGAAGGTTTAACAAGGAATAAAAATATATTTTTGACTTTTATTCTTTTCTCATGGGCATCAAATTCACAAAATTCAATCGTCAAAAAACAAAAAAATCCCAAAACTCAATAAATTAAAATTCAAACTCAATTTGAGAATCTACAAATTCTTGTTTTGGAATTTGCGTTTTGAAATTTATTTGAAATTTGTTTATTGGTGCTTAATTATTGAATCCAATAGATTTAGCGGACAAGAAAACATTAGACATCGATGTTTGCATATTTTGCATTTTTCTCGATAAATTCACGACGAGGTGGAACCTCATCACCCATTAACATCGAAAAGATTCGGTCGGCTTCTGTTCCATTCTCAATGGTTACCTGCCTCAGGATTCTGAATTCCGGGTTCATGGTTGTCGACCAGAGTTGTTCCGCGTTCATTTCACCCAAACCCTTGTATCGCTGAATGTGAACTCCTTTCCCGTCTCCATTCAACGACCATTCCTGTACGGTTGCATTTCGTTCTTCTTCAGTCCAGCAGTATCTTTCTTCTTTGCCCTTCTTTATTAAATAGAATGGTGGAGTGGCAATGTAAACATGTCCACGCTCAATCAGTTCTTTCATGTAGCGGAAAAAGAAGGTGAGGATCAAAGTGGCAATGTGGCTTCCATCAACATCGGCATCCGTCATAATTATGATCTTGTGATAGCGAAGTTTGGCAAGGTTGAGTGCCTTGCTGTCCTCCTCTGTACCGATGGTGATACCCATAGCGGTAAACATATTTTTAATTTCTTCGCTTTCAAAGATCTTATGCTGCATGGCTTTTTCCACATTCAGGATTTTTCCCCTGAGCGGTAATATTGCCTGGAATTTCCTGTCACGGCCCTGCTTGGCTGTACCACCCGCCGAATCACCCTCAACAAGATATATCTCGCATAATGCCGGGTCACGTTCAGAACAATCGGCCAGTTTTCCGGGCAGACCGGAACCGGAAAGTACATTTTTACGTTGCACCAGTTCGCGTGCTTTGCGTGCTGCATGACGGGCAGTGGCAGCTAAAATTACTTTATTTACGATGGTCTTGGCTTCTTTGGGGTGCTCTTCAAGATAATTCGATAAGGCCTCGCTTACCATTTGGTCGACAGCACCCATTACTTCAGAATTACCAAGTTTTGTTTTGGTTTGCCCCTCGAACTGAGGTTCTGCAACTTTTACAGATATAATTGCAGTTAGCCCTTCGCGGAAATCATCACCATTGATATCAAATTTCAGTTTGGCCAGCATACCAGTTTTATCGGCATAAGACTTCAGGGTTCGGGTTAAACCACGGCGGAATCCGGCAAGGTGTGTTCCCCCTTCATGCGTATTGATATTGTTTACATAAGAGTGCAGATTCTCGGCAAATGAAGTATTGTATTGCATGGAAATTTCAATAGGTGTGTTATTTTTCTCACCTTCCATTGCAATGGCATCCGGCATCAGTTTCTCTCGTGTAGCATCAAGATAACTTATAAAATCCTTGAGCCCGTTTTCCGAATAAAAAGTTTCACTTATAAAATTTCCATCATCATCTGTATTGCGCTCATCGGTAATTTTTAGCGTGATTCCTTTGTTCAGGTATGCAAGTTCACGGAGACGTGAAGAAAGGATGCTGTAATCGTATTCCGAAACAATAAAAATTGAGCTATCAGGAATAAATTTAACCGTGGTCCCGGTTTTATGGGTATCTCCAATAACCTCTATTGGCTTTTGGGGTTTACCATAAGCATACTCCTGGTAAAAAACTTTCCCTTCGCGGTAGACGGTAGCTGATAATTTTGATGAGAGTGCGTTCACACACGAAACACCAACGCCATGCAAACCACCAGATACTTTGTACGATCCTTTATCGAATTTACCACCGGCGTGCAAAACGGTCATCACCACTTCAAGTGCCGAGCGATTTTCCTTTTCATGCATACCTGTTGGTATCCCACGGCCATTATCAATGGTTGTGATGGAATTGTCGGTGTGAATGATTACTTCTATCAAATCACAATAGCCAGCGAGGGCTTCATCTATTGAGTTGTCAACAACTTCATAAACGAGGTGATGCAACCCTTTTGTACTTACATCGCCAATGTACATGGCAGGACGTTTGCGCACTGCTTCCAATCCTTCAAGGACCTGGATATTGCTTTCGTTGTAGTCTTCTCTAGCTGATAAATTCTTTTCTTCTTCTGTCATTTTCAATCTAATGTAAAATAATTCGGTATTGAATTGCAAAAATAATAAATATTGTGCTAATATTCACTATATTACAATCATTTAGACGAGTTTTTATTAACAAATTATGTTAAAAAAAAATGTGGAGTTTTATCCTGCATTTCTCACGGAAATTTACTTACCTAAAGGTGTGTAAAACAGGAACATACGTTAATGGAGCAATTTACTTAAAACGAGAAGGTCAATCCGCCCATTACATTGATTCTTTGTGATGGGTAATTATACCATCGGTAGTACCTTGTTGCGGTAATGTTATTTAGGCGGACAAAGGCCGAAATCCTATCGTTAAACTTGTATTCACCTGCAAGATTCAGGTCGATAAAACCATCGCGCACAGCCATTGCCGGGATATTGTTTTCGTATACCCTTGCGTAAATCTTACTGTTATAAAAAAGGTCCCCCGAAATCAAGATATTTTTATCGAGACGATACTTTGCGCTGATTTTGGTCACAAACGCCGGCTTTTGCCAGGGCTTTTCTTCGGTATTCATTTCGTAGTGTCGGTAATCTGCTGAAAATAGAACATGAAGTTGTTCGCTTTGCTGATACCCTAATTCAAAGTTTACAGCAGTTACTTTCACATCATCGTAAAGTCCTGTAAATTTATTTGCCAGGTTGGTTTGTACTTCCGGGCTAAACGGGCTAAAAAAGTCATTTGCATAGAAAAGCATGTTTTCGACATCAGCATAAGATACACTGAAATTGTAATCCAGAACCTGGTTGAACATCCCTGTTAGTCCTCCTTTGATTTCATACCTGGTATTGGTGTTGCCCAATGGGAAAATAGAATTCACCCAGGGGTTTATCGTGCTCACCTCCTTTAAGGAATTCCTGTGTAAGCCTCCGGTTACTGATACATAAAACCTTAAATAACCCGGAATTACCTGGTAGGCTGCTTTGACTTCCGGATAAACGTAAAAGTTTGAGGATGAATCGTTCGACAGGGTTCCTTCCACACCAAGGTACAATGTCAGGTATTCGAAATCGAGGTTGAGGTACGGCCTGAGGGATGCGATGGTAGTTCCCTGGCTTTGAATACTATCCTGATTGTTGTAATAATCAACAGTCAGGTCAACACCCAACTCCTGTTTGTTTACAAAATCAAAAAACTCATTTTTTGTATTTAAATTTAGGTCCAGTGAAGTAGACATTTCGCTTGTTTCAAAAAGGTCGTTCAGGTAATAAAAGTCGATCAAACCTGAATAATTCATTTTTTTACCTCTTGTATAATTACTTTCCAGTCCAATGTTTGCTCCAATCAGCGAGAACCTTTGTTTCAGGTCGTCATCAGATAAATCAAGGCCTGCATAATTCTCCGGTTGAAAGCCATAATAATGTACTACATTCCGGTCGTATTCCACTTTTGCAGAAAGGATTTTGTTTTTAAGAAATCTTTTCCCATACAATGATGCGTAGTTTTGGCTATAGGCACTTGTTGCATAGTCCTCAATTTTTCCTTTGGACGATAAATGACGTGCATGAAAGCCAAGGGCAAATTCTTCCGACTTCAAACTGTTGGTGAAAAGTTCAACATAAGGGGTGGTGTAATTGCCAAAGCCAGCCCTCAAATAGTTCCTGCGCATCGTTTCTTCAGGATTGATTTCGACAAATGAAGGGCTTAAACTTTCGATGCTATAAGAAGAATATATTGGGCTGGGATTGATGCCATAAGTCATTGGAGGAGTTTCCACCACCGTGTCTATGACTATTGGGGTAAGCGTCATTTTATATGCGTCCGAAATAGTAGGTTGATATGGGGCGATAATGGTAACTTCCTGGTTTCTCCCTTGCGAACTGACGTGTTGGGGGAGAATGTTCAGAAGCATAAAAAAAACTGTCGGCCCAATCAAGCGACTAAATTTCATGATTATTTTCATATGATGATATGCACTGTTCATTTTAACCATTGTTTGGTTTTAAAAGGCCTTTTATTGTTTGTTTTCCGGAAGTGAATCGTTTATTATTTCCTCTTGCAATTGCTCTTCCATTAAAATGGTATTCAGCTTCTGTCCTGCAATTTCCTTTAAATCTTCACCGGGATAATGATCAACAATACTCTGAAGGGTTTGCTTGGCCTGAAAGTTATTGCCGTTGATCGTATAAATTTCAGCAAGCATAATAAATCCTTTGGCTTTCCAATATTCATGGGCAGGATATTCATTGGCCAATTCAAAGATCATCTCTTCAGCCTTGTTGTAGTTTCTTAGTGTAAACTGGATGGATGCCAGCATATATTTTGCATCGGCGCCTCTTTCACCATCAGAAAGTTCAATTGTTTTCTCAAATTCTCTCTGAGCCACACTTATGCTATCGATGGCAAGTGCTGATTTTGCACGGATATAATGCGCTGCCAGAACCTGGTCGTTGGTTAGTTTGTCACGTCCCAACAGCTTTCTTGAAGCATCCATGGCCTGTTTAAATTGCCCCAGGCGATAGTTACACTCCATTTGCCCTTCGTAGGCTATAGTCAGGTTTTCGCGGTAGTCTGCATTGAGCTCCAATTGGTTGTAATTGCTGAGGGCATCTTTATAATTCTCAAAGTTGAAATTTATTTCTGCAGCACGTTTCAGTGCATTTTCAGTAAACCTGGACTTTGCAAAAGAAATTACAAAATTATAGCCGCTTAATGCCAGTTCTGTATTACCCAGCCTGACTTCACATTCAGCTTTATAATAATTGGCATTTAGGATGAATGCCCCTGAAGGGAATTTATTGATGTAGCTGCCAAAGGCTTCGGTGGCGGGGCCACATTGGTTATTCATATAAAGATTTTCGGCTGCAAGGTAAGTTATCGAATCCTGCTCATTGGCCGTAATATTTGCAAAAGGGATGTCTTCGGCGTAGGTATAGTAATCATCTACCTGGTTTTTATCCATGTAAATATTTCTGATCGTCACCAGCGATTCCTTCGATTCATCCGTTCCGGGGTATGTTTCCACAACTTTTTTAAGGGTTGTTAGCGATTTCTCATAATCGTTTTGGTTATAGTAAATCAAGCCTACCTTTTGCATGGATTTCAATAAATAGCTGCTATTTGGGAATTTCGAGATCAAAAGATTGAACCAACTCAGGGCATTGCGGTTATCATTCATCAATAAATAGGTGGAAGCAATTTCGAAATACGCATCGTCAGTAAATGGTGAGTTGGTGTATGAATTGGTGATTTTTCGCAATGAATTAATCTTTTCGTCATTCCTGCCCAGGGCACCTTCCGAAAGGGCCATCTGGTAGGTGGCATAATCACTGTCAGGCGATTTTCTAACAATGGCCTTTTCGTAATTATCAACAGCTTCATCATAATTCTGGGTGATGAAAAAACAATCACCAATCCTGAGCAAAGCATCGGTCTTAAAGTCTTTTCCATTATCAATGGGGCGGTTCACAAATTGCTGAAATTCAATTACAGCATTATCATAATATTTAAGCATGAAATAAGCATAGCCCAGATTGTATTTTGTCATAGGATACATATCCAGATCGTATGCCCCCGGTGTTACCATAAAATTATCGTAGTAGTCGATGGCTTTGTGGTATTCACCCAGGCGATAATGGGTTTCTGCCATCCAAAATTTTGTTTCCGCAGTTAATGTTGAATTGTAGTTGTTGCCAAGCGATTTCCTGAAATTTTCAAGGGCCTCTTCATATTTATTTGCATTGAAAAGCTGCACCCCACGCATAAAGGTAATTTTCTGATAAGCTGTGCGTAAATCTTTGTTTTTTACCCTGATGTTTTCGATAGCATCTATGGATGCCTGGTAATCTTTGGTGGAGTAGAGTAAATTGATGAGATATGCATAGGCTTCATCCAGGCGGTCGGATCCGGGATAATCGGCAATATACTGTTTTAAAGCAGTCATTGATTGATTAAAAGGATCATAAGCCAGTTCGAATGTGAGCTTGGCATAATTAAAAAGTGCATCTTCCTTGATGTTGACATCAAAATCCATTTGATATGCCGAGTAAAACGCATTTTGTGCAAATTGCTTTTGTTCAGTATCAAGATAGCAATCTGCAAGGTGGTAGTAGGCATTTTGTGTAATCTGATCTTTCCCTTTAATTACTTTTTCAAAATACTTTATCGCATCGTTGTAATTGCCTGTTTTATAATTGGCATAGGCCAGTTTATAATTTTGATCGCGGGTAATGGACTTCCTTGAGGTTCTTTCATATTGCTCGAAATAAGGCAAGGCTTCGGCAAATTTATCGTTCTCGTAAAAGGCTTCGCCTACAATGATAGCGGCTTCGCTTTTTTTCTTTTTATCCGTAATTTTGTTCTCTACCAAATCCGGACCTATCCGCATGATCTCATCAAAATCTTTATCTATGTAATTGATCTGGAGTAGATAAATTGGGATTTCATCGCCAAAGGAACCATCATCTTCAACTTTTTCAAAATGTTTAAGTGCTGTTTGGTAATCTGCTTCCACATATGCCAGGTAAGCAAAATAATAGTTGGCTGCATTTTGATAATCCGACTTGGTATTGAGGATGGGGATGAACACCTGTTTTGCCTTTTCAAAATCTTCATTTTTCAGGTAACTGTAGCCCAGTTTGTAAAGGTATTCATTCAGCTGATCGGGGCTGAGCAGGTACGGATCCACCTCTTCAAATACTTCAATGGCTTTCCTGTATTTTCGGTGGTCATAATTTATCAGCCCGAGATTTAGGTAAGCAAGGTTGGTCTTCGAATGGTCAGGATAATGATAAATAAATTCTTCAAATTTTTCCCGGGCCTGTGGATGATCCAGTTTATAATCGCAAAGTGCATCAAAGTATTGTGCTTCAAGCCTCATAACTGATTCGCCTGCCGGAAGGTCAACCATCAGCTCATGAAATTTTTCCTGGGCAGCGCCATACTGTTTTTTTTCAATCAGGTCGAGGGCGGTTTTAAACGATGCATCAGGATCATCATAAATTATGGTTTGCTGGGCAAACGACACTAAGGGGAAGACGACGAAAAAGTTTATAAAAGCTATGCTTATCAGGCTTTTAATGCTCATGCTTGTTGATTATACAATTTAATTAAACTTTAAATCTACATGCAAACGTATGAAAGGGATAGATATTTTAAAACCTTGGGAATGTTAGAAATGGTTTGCAAAGTTACATACAGAGGCGTCAATTGGGTGGAAGAGGTGTTGTAGGGTACTCGTTGCTTGAATGTTGAATATCAAACACGAAATCTTGAATCTTGAAGTTACCAATTTCGATATTCGATTATCATTTACGGATATTCATCATTCCTTATTCCAGATTTCGATTTTCTCCCGTACCTTTGCACAACACAAGTTCCAAATCTATGAAAGTATTTAAATTTGGTGGAGCATCTGTAAATAGCGCAGCTGCCATCAGAAATGTGGCCGGTATATTGAAAAAGTATCGTTCGGAAAAACTGATTGCTGTATTTTCGGCAATGGGTAAAATGACCAATGCTTTTGAAGAGGTGGCTTATGCAGGATTCAATAAAGGTGGCCTTCTTGAGGAAAAGATTTCAATTATTGAGCAATATCACTTTCAGATTACAGATGAACTTTTTGGTTCTGGGCATCGGGATATAATTGAGGAGTTGAATAAAACTTTCAGTCAATTAAGAGAAATTGCATCCGATCCTCCCGATAGTTATGATGAGTATTACGATCGTGTGGTACCGTTTGGTGAAACATGTTCAACATTAATCAATAGCAGGTATTTGTCAACCTGTGGAATGGAAATTCAGGTGGTAGATGCTAAGTCATTTGTTAAAACCAATGACAATTTCAGAGACGCAACAGTTGATTGGAATAAAACCTGCAACAGGATTAATTCGATATTTATGTCAGGGGATTTTTCATCTGACAGGATTCCAGTTTTCATCACCCAGGGCTTTATTGGTAGTACCAGCGATGGGCGTCCAACCACCCTTGGCCGTGAAGGTTCTGATTTTACAGCATCCATAATAGCTTATTGTCTTGATGCAGAGGAAGTAGTGGTTTGGAAAGACGTGGATGGTTTGCTCAATGCCGATCCGGTTTATTTTGATGATATCGTTAAAATTGACCGGCTGTCGTACCGTGAGACCATTGAGTTGTCTTTTTTTGGAGCCAAAATTCTTCACCCAAAAACCATCAAACCGCTTCAGAATAAACAGATTCCCTTACGGATCAAATCATTTTTTAAGCCCGGGGAGTCTGGTACTTTGATCCATGAAAACCGTGAACAAGATCATAGTGTCCCTTTTCTTATCCTGAAACAGGACCAGGTGCTGATATCATTTTCAACAAAGGATTTTTCATTTATCACCGAAGAAAACCTTCAAAAGCTTTTTGGCGAGTTCAGTTACCTGAATGTTAAAGTTAACCTGATGCAAAATTCTGCCATCAGTTTTACTGTTTGCGTCAATCATCCCGGAGATAAGCTTACAAGGCTTATTGAAAACTTGAGCAAAGATTTTGAAATATTTTACAACGACCAGCTCGAGTTGTTAACCATTCGTCATTTCAATGAAGAAATTTTAAAAAAACATTTGTGTAATTGTGAAATCCTGCTTGAACAGCGTAGCCGGAGGACGATACAGGTGGCGTATAAAAAGAACATCTAAGCTCTACCCCCTTCTATCTTAAATTATAAGTAACACTCACTCCCGTAGCCCAACCATTGGAGTATGGTGCCAGGCTAAAGTGCTTTTGCTTATTTTGTTTGTTTGCCACCAACTTCCCGATGGCATAACCCAACATTGCGCCGGCAATAACATCCGATGCCCAGTGCGCATCATCATACATCCTCGAAATGCCGACCAATGTAGCAAGGGAATACGATGTAAGGCCAACCCACAGTTTATCGTTGTAGTACGTACTAAGCGCTGTAGCAGCTGCAAAAACCACTGTTGTGTGCCCTGATGGGAAAGAATTGTGATTGAACCCATCGAATGGGCCACCCCAATATCCAGCATCCGGTGGATCGGATTCGTAAGGTCTTTTCCGCTGGAAAATATTCTTAAAAACAAAAGAGTATGTTCCTGCGATTACAATGGCCTTACTTGTGAGAAGCGCGGCAGTTTCGGCTTCAGGATTTTTAGCCGCCAGGCCATAAATGTACATACCGCCAAAAATTGGAATAAGGTACCAGGTGCCCAGGGGATCGAATATGTATTTATTCAGATTGTCTTTCGTTTCGGTTTGGTTTCGCTGAAAAAACTGGGCTATTTCTTCGTCCTGGGTATAAACCAAAGCTGTTCCACCCACAAAACCGGCAAAGCCAATCCATTGATTTTTATTCCATCGCAAAGGGGCAATGGCAACATCCCTGGCATCGGTAAGGTACGAAAAAAGGTAATCCTTATTTAGTTTCAGATATTCTTTTTCCTCCGGCATTGTTGCACCCTGGGAGAATGCCAGTTGAGCAGATACCAGTACAAGGAAAAATAACCCACTAAAGGATTTGATATTAAATGCCGGAAGCTTATTCATGCATTTTGGCTTCATTCCAGAATACATCCATCTCTTCAAGGCTCATATCTTTGAGTGGTTTGCTGTTTTTCATCGCTTGCTCCTCGATATACTGAAAACGTTTCGCAAATTTTTTGTTGGTTCTTTCCAGAGCATCTTCTGGATTTACATCGATAAAGCGGGCATAGTTGATCAGGGAAAACAGCAGGTCGCCAAATTCTTTTTCCTTTTTAATACTATCACCAGATCTTACTTCTTCTTTTAATTCTTCGATTTCCTCCAGCACCTTTTCCCAAACTTCATCTTCATTTTTCCAATCAAACCCAACGCCTTTAACTTTTTCCTGCATTCGGTAGGCTTTTACCATCGAGGGCAACGAATTGGGGACGCCCTCCAAAACTGACTTGCGGTCTTTTTCCTGGAGCTTTATTTTTTCCCAGTTATTCTTCACATCTTCGGCACTGGCTACAGATACATCTCCATATATGTGAGGATGGCGGTTGATGAGTTTTTCACTGATTCCATCTAAAACATCTTTAATATCAAAATGGCCCGTTTCTGAACCAATCTTGGCATAAAACACCAGGTGTAACATCAGGTCACCCAATTCTTTCTTAATTCCATCCAGATCATTTTCAAGTATGGAGTCAGATAATTCATAGGTTTCTTCGATAGTTAAATAGCGTAAGCTTTCGAGTGTTTGCTTCTTGTCCCAGGGACATTGCGACCTCAGGTCGTCCATTATGTTTAAGAGGCGTTCAAAAGCAGCAAGTTTCTCTTTCATCTTGTAGTGTCAATTACAGTTGGGGCTTATAAATTTTGGCGCAAAGATAAGCTAGTTGATTGAATAGGGTTAAAGATTTGATTTAGCCGGGGCAGGACGATCAACCTTATAAAACTTTAGTAGTTATTAACCTGAGTTCGATATAACAAATTAACTAACTATTTGACAGCATGAGCATTGTAAATCTATTCAGACATGGAAAGTTAGAAAATTTGGGCATAATAAACGATAATTTCTTCCACTTTTCCATACTTCCCAACCTTGCCGGCAGGCAGGCATTTTTCCACATTTAGAAGTGAAATTATATTCGTTGTTTATCAGTGTTTTATAATTTCCCTTATCTCAAACTGACGTTTTTACAAGTACGGCTTAGGACAATTTATTGTTGCCCCATTGAGAACATTGATTTAAAAAAGTTCACCAACCCAATGTGGAATCTGTTATCATAATAAATTCGTAATTTTGCGCCCCTTTTTAACATGTAAAATTTAATGCTTGATACAACCACTGTGAAATTTGATGTAAATAAAATAAGGCAGGATTTCCCTATTCTTCAACGAGAAATATATAACAAGCCTCTTGTTTACTTCGACAATGCAGCTACAACACAAAAGCCATCTGCTGTAATTAACAAACTTAAATCATATTATGATTTAGAAAATTGTAATATTCATCGTGGAGTACACTTCCTGAGCCAGCAAGCTACAGAAGCTTACGAAGATGCCAGGGAATATGTACGCTCCTTCATCAAAGCCCGGTCATCGTCCGAAATTATTTTTACCCGTGGCACTACCGAATCAATAAATCTGGTGGCCAGCAGTTTTGGAAAGCGGTTCGTACAGGCTGACGACGAAATATTGATCACATATATGGAGCATCATTCAAACATAGTTCCATGGCAAATGATGTGTGAAGAAAAAGGGGCTGTTTTAAAAGTTATTCCTATCCATGATAATGGAGAGTTGGATATTGAAGCATTTGGAAATCTGTTAAATAAAAAAACCAAACTTGTTGCATTAACCCATGTATCAAATGCTTTGGGTACCATCAACCCGGTAGCTGAAATAATACAAAAGTCGCATCAGGCTGGCACCTATGTTCTAATTGACGGCGCACAGGCTATTGCTCACCTTGAAGTGGATGTTCAGGATTTGGATTGCGATTTTTACTGTTTTTCAGGCCATAAAGTTTATGCCCCAATGGGTATTGGCGTATTGTACGGAAAGGAAGGTTTATTGGATAAATTACCTCCTTACCAGGGTGGCGGAGAGATGATTGCCCAGGTAACTTTTGATAAAACCACTTACAATGAACTGCCATTTAAATTTGAAGCCGGAACCCCGAATGTTGCTGGTGTGCTGGGACTGAAGACTGCCCTGGAATACTTTAAGGAGCAGGAATTAGAAAGTCTGTTTACATATGAGGATGAACTTTTGGATTATGCTACTGATGAATTGAAACAAGTTGATGGGATAAGGTTTTTAGGTCAGGCCAAAAATAAAACTGCTGTTGTTTCATTTATTATTGATGGTATTCATCCTTTCGACATGGGTACCATTATCGACAAATATGGGATTGCTGTCAGAACAGGCCATCTTTGTGCACAACCCTTAACAGAATTTTATGGCATTCCGGGGTTTATAAGGATGTCCCTGGCCATGTACAATACTACCGGTGAAGTTGATCGTTTGGTTAAATCAGTGATTTCTGCAAGAGATATGTTATCGTAAGGTTTGAGCCGTAAAGAGAGTAACACTTTTTTTGAGAAATAATTAATGGAACTATTTACTTTTACAAGATAAAATAGAAATCAACAATGACGATAAAAGATAAAGAAACAACCTTGATTGCTTCATTCGAAAATTTTGACGATTGGCTTGAAAAGTACAATTTTATTATCGACATGGGTAAAGATCTGACCATGATCGATCCGAAGTTCAAAACCAAACAAAACCTGATTACCGGCTGCCAGTCGAGTGTTTGGCTTCATGCTGATTATAACGATGGTAAAATAACTTTTACTGCCGACAGTGATGCCGTTATTACGAAAGGTATCGTGAATTTGCTGATCGGCCTTTTTTCAGGGCATGGGCCGGATGAGATAATTTCAGCAGATATGGGCTTTATCGATAAAATTGGCTTGAAAGAACATTTATCACCAACCCGTTCAAATGGATTGATGTCGATGATCAAGCAAATGAAATTATATGCGCTTGCATTTAAAACCAAATACGAGCAAAAGGAGGGCTAGTGTATATGGCAGAGTTAAATGAAAAAAAAGCATTGAAGGAAACTATAATTGAAGAACTTCGCACAATATTCGATCCCGAAATACCCGTTAATATCTATGAATTGGGATTGATTTATGAAGTGAATATTTCAGATGAAAACAATGTCCATGTATTAATGACATTGACCTCTCCCAATTGCCCTGTGGCTGAATCCCTTCCCCAGGAGGTGAGAGAAAAAGTACTTTCTGTTGTTGGTGTTAAAGAGGCCCAGGTTGAATTAACTTTTGAGCCGCCCTGGGACCAGGATATGCTTTCGGAAGAGGCGATGCTGGAACTCGGATTACTATAAATTTAAGGGTGCGAAATATTATACTTTATGTCCAAAAGCTTATTAGCACAAATTAATTCACCTGCCGATTTAAAGAAACTCAGCGATGATCAGTTGCCTGAGGTATGTAAGGAACTTCGGGAATTCATTATCGATGCAGTTTCAAACAATCCCGGACATCTTGGGGCTAACCTGGGTGTGGTAGAATTAACCGTGGCACTTCATTATGTTTATAATACTCCTTTTGATAAATTGATTTGGGATGTCGGCCACCAGGCTTACGGACATAAAATATTAACTGGCCGAAGGGATGTTTTTCATCTGAACCGCAAATATAAGGGAATCAGTGGTTTCCCAAAGATAAATGAAAGTGAGTACGATGCTTTTGGCGTTGGCCATTCTTCAACATCCATTTCAGCTGCACTGGGTATGGCTGTTGCGGCCAAAATGCAGGGTGATACCGAAAGAAATCACATTGCTGTAATCGGAGATGGAGCCATGACAGGTGGTATGGCAATTGAAGCTTTGAATAACGCTGGAGTTGGGAATCCCAATTTGCTTGTTATTCTCAACGACAATGGTATTGCCATCGATAAAAATGTTGGTGCCATCAAGGAATACCTTGCCGGTATTGTCACCTCCAAAGCGTACAACAAGTTAAAAGATAAAGTATGGCAATTATTAGGCGGTGGTACAAAGTACGGGAAAAACACCCGTGCCATTGTCAAGCAGGTTGGAAATGCGGTTAAGGGCAGTATATTAAAACGAAGTAATCTTTTCGAGGCTTTCAATTTCAGGTATTTTGGCCCTGTAGATGGAAACGATGTCATCTGGTTGACCAAGTTGCTCAGTGACATGAAGAATATTCCCGGCCCGAAATTATTACACATCGTTACCACCAAGGGCAAGGGCTTGCCGCAGGCAGAAAAGGAACCTACTGTATTTCATGCACCACCCGGGGGCTTCGACAAAAAAACCGGCAAACTTGCCAAGGACAAACCCTGCAATGGAGTACAGGCTCCAAAATATCAGGTGGTTTTTGGCAGAACAATTATAGAACTTGCCGAGAAAAATGAAAAGATTATTGGTATCACTCCAGCAATGCCTTCGGGCAGTTCCCTGGATATGATGATGCATAAAATGCCTGACAGGGCCTTTGATGTTGGCATTGCCGAACAACATGCTGTAACTTTTGCTGCTGGCATGGCATCACAGGGATTTATTCCCTTTTGTAATATATATTCCACTTTTATGCAGAGGGCTTACGACCAGGCGATCCATGATGTTGCTCTTCAGGATCTCAACGTGGTTTTCTGCCTCGACAGGGCCGGCCTTGTTGGTGAAGATGGTGCAACACACCATGGTGCTTTTGATCTTGCCTACCTTCGCAATATCCCAAATATTACAATTTGTGCTCCAATGAATGAGGAGGAGTTGCGGAACATGATGTATACCGCCCAAATAGAAAACAAAGGTGCTTTTGCCATTCGCTACCCTCGTGGAAGGGGTGTAATGAAAAACTGGAAAACACCCTTCAGCGAAATACCAGTTGGTAAGGGTCAGATGGTTAAAGAAGGAAAGGATTTGATCATCATCTCCATTGGACATGTTGGCAATGAAGCATTGAAAGCTTGCAAACTCCTGGAAAAAGAAGGAATTAATCCCGCATTGTTCAATGTACGTTTTCTTAAACCCATTGACGAAGATGCGCTACATGATATTTTTAAGCAATTCTCCAAAATTATTACCCTCGAAGATGGGACAATAAATGGTGGTTTGGGTTCTGCTGTGCTAGAATTCATGGCCGACAACGATTATTCAGCAAAAGTAGTTCGCCTGGGCATACCCGATCGTTTTATCGGGCAGGGCAGCCAGGAAGAACTTTTCAGGGAATGTGGCTATGATTTGGAAGGGATTGTTGGCGCTGCAAAAAGCCTAATGAGATAAATGAAAATGGAACTGTGGCTTCAGTTCATACTTCACTCCTGATTAAAAATATTATGATATTGCAGGCAGCGAACCGAATATCCAACGTCTTTATAATAGTGGCTCCTGTGAATCTCTTCGAAGTTTGAATGCAAATGACGTCCCCATGCCCCTTCCCAATTATTTTCGGTGGATGAGTGAAATGTAGCCTGGGCTCTAATAGCCTGGTAGCGGTACTCACTGAAATGCCAGCGAAAACCTCCCGCCAATACTGAAAAACCATATAAATTTGTGCCCTCACCCGGATTAACCCAACCGGTATCAACCCTCATGTGTTTTGCGGCATCATAACCACGCCATGATACAACCTCATCCCATTCAGGATCACCAATCTTGTACTCGGAATCATGCACCCCCTCAAGAATTTTCCATTCTTCATCCATAGGTAAGTGCCATCCAGGTGGGCAAATACCCTGTATGCCTTCTTTCGTTTTATATTGCATCATTTCCTGCCATTGGTATAGACCACCATAAACATTGCAGCTATCTTCAGAGTCGGCATAACAGTATTTTTCAATCGTATTATTATCAGCCATATCAAGCTCCCCAGAAATCCGAATACCTACATTTAAATTCTCTCTGAGCCAGCATTGACTAGATATCTGGATCGTATTGTAAATCACTCCCTCATAATCGACAATTGGCAAACCCGGACATGATATATTTGTGGCATATTGGAATGTAATGGATTCACTATAATTTGGAAATGTCACTATACCTGATTGAATCGAATCGGAAAATCCAACACAAATTAATTTGTCCCCAGGCTGCCATAAAAAATCCTGGTTATAAACCTCGTGAATCTCATCTTTAAATCCATCCGTTAATCCCATGTATGTGATTCCGTAGCTGCTGCTGGATATTGAGTTACACAATATTTTTTTGCTTTTAATTG
>Ga0070729_10001572_pt1 | contig 34007 bp, 24 predicted proteins | sample tdDd472_FD_66725 | JGI IMG/M metagenome (GOLD analysis project Ga0070729, IMG submission 66725) | Marine sediment microbial communities from the Atlantic coast under amendment with organic carbon and nitrate - tdDd47.2 | ecosystem: Environmental > Aquatic > Marine > Coastal > Sediment | place...
GGCGCAGGGACATACGCCAAAGCGTTCGGCCTAAGTCAGGAAGAGGTGCGCCGCAATCTCGGCATGATCAGTGACGCCGACGGTCACCGCACTGTACTGAAGGGTGAAGTGAGTGCCCAATATCAGGAGGTCACACCCAAGCGTGAGTTGGCCAAACAGTTCGGTGGAGACAAAACGCTGGGCAAGGTCGTGCGGGTGCGTGAGCAGGAAGGCAGTCCGTATTGTTTTGTTGTGACCTGGTTGCCCGTGGAAACAGCGTCTCAAATAGACTGGGCCGGTCTTGGAGATGAGCCGGTCATCTCGGCTGTCGAGAACTGCGGTGTGCGGTTTGAGAAGGTAGAGCAAACCATCGCTTCAGTCGGTGCGGATGAAGAAGCCGCCGAGGCTCTGTCTATAGCAATCGGCGCACCGTTGCTGATGGTGTCCGGATTGTTTGTCGACGCCGACGACAATGCTGTCATGCGCAAAGACGGTTATTTCCTGCCGGGCTCGTTCGAGTACCGCAGCACCATTCATCGCCGCTAGACCGGTTCCCGAGCATTGCCGCCCAACCGCCTGAAATACCGGCATTTCAGGGCTTGTATGCCTGACCGTACAAATTTGCCGGCTGTTCCCCGCCGACTTAACGTAACCCCCGTGAGCAATGCTCAACTCGGCCCTTCACGTTTCTTACCTGATTGACGTGCGGGGCTTTTTTTATCTTCGGAAAACCAGTATCGCTTATGCATGCCGGGTTGCGTAGCTTGATGCCTTTAGAGCGTGTATTAAGGCAAGACAATAAGGGGAGCGACCAATGTCTGATGCTTATGATGAAACAGCTGTACTGGCACAGCTGAACAAGATTCTGGAACTCGAACTGGCAGGGGTGGTTCGCTACACCCATTACTCGTTTATGGTGCACGGTTTCGGTCGTATTCCGATTGTATCCTGGTTACGCGGTCAGGCAGACGAGTCTATGCTGCACGCCCATGAGGCCGGCGAGTTGGTGACTCAGCTGGGTGGTGAGCCGTCACTGGGTATCGGTGACTTGCTCGGCGAAGTGACTCACGACACCGGTAAGATTCTGCAGGAATCGCTGGAGCATGAGGAAGAGGCGATCCGGATGTACGCAGAGCTGCTGGAGCTTGTGAAAGACAAGTCGATTCTGCTCGAGGAATATGCCAGCCGGATGGTGGCTGATGAAACCCGCCACTGCGGCGAAGTGCAGAAAATGCTCAAGATGCCCGGTTAAACGGATCTCTAGTTGAAGCGAAAAAGCGGGCATTGCCCGCTTTTTTTCTGCGCGGGATCTGCCTATTCTCAAGCTAACGAGAAACGGGAGCCCTGCATGGCGAGCGAATCAAGCAAATCATCCGGCAAATCATCCGGCAAATCTGTATCCAATAATTCAGGCCCCGGTAACCCTACTGATGAGCAGATGGACGAGTGGATGAATGAGCAGGAGTGGCACATTGCCAATGCCACCACCGATTTCAGTCAGTTCATGAAGGAGCTCTCCGATGGGCAGCAATTGGACGATGTTGCTGTATTCACGGCTGAGGGTGAAGCGCTGCAACTGGCCTCGGTCTGGGCAGAAAAGCCTGCGTTGATTCTTACCGGGTCGATGACCTGCCCGCCATCGCGACAGTTAAACCCCGCGGCTAATGCGCTGCAGGAGCGTTTCGCCGATCAGTTCAACGTGGTCCTTTTATACGTGATTGATGCGCACCCGGATGGCGATCTGTGTCCTTATACCGGCACGGACTGGCTGACCAAAGACAATGAAGAGGCCGGCGTGCGTTTCCGGCAGCCGCTGACTCAGGATGACCGCAACAGCATGGCGCGTGACTACCGTGAGCGTCTGGGGCTTAAGGTGCCAGTACTGGTCGACAACATGGACAATGCCGCATGGATCGCGCTGGGGCGTTCACCTAATACAGCTGTGCTGATTAACACCGATGGCCGGGTGAGTCATTCGCAGGTGTGGTTTCGTCCCGAAGATCTGGTGACCGGTCTCTCCTGAATGATCCGGCATGAAAGGCTTTGCATGACAGGTATGGCATGACCCGCAGCGAAGCTGCCTGACCGGGTTGGCGATTTAACCTAAGCGGCTGTCGCCATGCCCTTAACTCCTTATCCAACAAGGGGATAAGGGGGCGATTGCACAGAACCTGCATATCCCTGACGTTATAGTCGAAGCAGTGAACTGAGACGCCCGCCGATGTAGCGGATGTCCGGAACGAGTGGGGGAGTACGTTGAGAGTTCTGGTTGGAAGTAGTCTGCGCCTGTTTGTGGCAGCCATCTCTTTTGCCGCGTTACCGGCCGTTGCTCAGGTGCCGAGCGCCGGTGCGACCTACTTGCCGGTTACCGGCGGTACTTTGGCCGAGCGTTCTGTGCCGTTTCTTACAATGGCCGGGCAGATGGCCCCCTTCGGCTATGTTGAAGACGAGTATGTGTTCAGCGGCGAAGCCGACATCTACGACTACGTTGATAACGACGCGCAAAGTCCGCTGGTTGGTGTGGTCGAAGAAGGCCTGCCTTACGCTACCCGGGTGCTGGTCCGCCGCCCGGCCAATCCTGAAGACTTTAACGGTACCGTCATTCTCGAAGTGGTGAACTCGACCCGCGGTTTCGACAGCGACGTGATCTGGCAATACAGCGACCAGATGATTATGGATCAGGGTGCCGTGTACGTTGGCATGACGTCCAAGACGGTAGCCATCGACTGGTTACGCGACAGCTTTGGCGAAGACTACATACCCCGTAACGGCGAGCGTTACGCCAGCCTGTTAATGGTGGATGACGGGCAGGTGTGGGACATGCTCAGCCAAACCGCAGCGCTGCTTAAAGACGATGAGAACGATGAAAACCCGCTGCAAAGCTGGGGTGTGGAGCGGATTATTCTGGCGGGGTACTCGCAGTCGGCCGGCTACGTAAAGACTTACATCAATTCCTTCCATAACTTCGCCGTCCTTGAAGACGGTCGCTATGCAATGGACGGTTACTTTGATGCAGGCGGAAGCTTCGCTTCGAAGCAGCCGAACCCCGAAGGCACCGGCGTCGAATTCAATCCGGGTTTTGACCCCCGCAACCGCGCGGTACTGCCCATTCCCGCACCGATTATCCGTTTCCAGACAGAGAACGAAGTGGCCTCTTTCTTCAGTTCCTGGCAAACCCGCCAGACCGAAGCAGAGAGTCCGCTGGTGCGCACCTATGAGATGACCGGTGGCGCGCATGTCGATGAATATCAGAAGGCGGCTGAAGAAGAGCAGAACATCGCTGAACTTGGTTTGGTGTCACCGTGGCCGGCGTGTACCACGCGGGCATCAACGTTGCGGGTCGAATATGTTCATTCAGCGCTGTTGCAAAGGCTTGATGAATGGCTCACCTTCGGCAAGGCACCGCCGGCGAGCCGGCTGATCGAATCGTACTTCGACGAGCAAAACCGTTTTCAGGTGGTGCGTGATGCAGACGGCATCGCGCTGGGTGGTGTCCGCTTGCCACAGCTTGATGTGCCGACAGGCACCTGGACAGGTCTCAACAGCGAAATATGGTGCATCCTGAACGGCAGCTATGTGCCGTTCAGCCGGGAAGAGCTGGATGCACGTTATCCGCGCCGTATGGGCTATATCCGCGCGAGTTTCTGGGCAATATTCGGTGCCTATCTGGATGGTTTCTTGCTGGGACGTGACGCATTGACGATTTACCGTGAAGCCTGGCTTGCCGATATCGGCGCGTGGCGTTGGGACTGGCGCGCCCGCGGGCGTGAGTAGCGATGACCGGTCCGGATGCTTCCGCCGGCACTGAGTCCGGTAATTCGAATGAGGATGAAGGGCGTCCTTTCGGACCGCGTTTTCTGAACATCCGCATCGCGCCGGGTATTAGCAACGGCAACATGTTTGCGTTGCTGTTCGGCTCGTTCTTCGGCATCGCGATGATGGGCTTCATCAACGCCAGTCAGCCGTATCTCTTCACAGAAGTGCTGAAGGTGCCTACCGAAGAGCAGGGGCCTCTGGCAGGTAACCTCACCTTTGTTTCCGAAATGATCGTCATTCTGACCATCGGCGTGATCGGTGCAATGTCCGATAAACTCGGTCGCAAGCCGATTTGGGTCGGTGCGTTCATTGTATTGGCGATGGGTTACATCCTTTACCCGCTGGCAACCTCTGTCGAAGAATTGACGATCTTCCGTCTGGTCTTTGCCTTGGGCCTGGCGATGAACACGACGATGTTGCCCTCGGTCATTAACGATTATGCGATGGACACTTCGCGTGGCCGCTTGGTTTCGAGTTGTTTCATGCTGAACGGTCTCGGCTTTGTGCTATTGCTTACGCCGCTGCGGCTGTTACTTCCTTTCTTCGAGGGCGTGACTGACGGCGACCCGGTCATGGCTGCGCGTTTATGGTTGTGGACCCCGGCAGCCCTGTGTCTCGTGGTGTCAACGGTGCTTCTGATTGGCCTGAAGTCGGGCGCCCCGGCACAGCTCGAGAAGCGTGAACCGCTGCTGTCGACGCTAAAAGTGGGCGTTGCTGCAGCTAAGAAAATCCGGGTGCTGCTGGCCTACACGGCTGCCATTGTAGCCCGCGGTGATATGTCGGTACTCAGCACCTTCTTTGTGTTGTGGTTGTCGCAGCAGGCCATTGCCGGCGGGCTTGAGCCGGTGGCGGCCAGTTCCTATGCACTGAAGTTCTACATACTGATTCAGGTGTTCGCGTTGTGCTGGTTGCCGTTCATGGGATTGATTATTGACCGTGTCGACCGCGTGCTTGGTATCGTCATCGCGATGGTCTTCGCCGGTGGCGGCTACTTCAGTTTGTATTTGATTGATGACCCCTTAGGTCCGGGTATCTGGGTGGCGTCGGTGCTGATCGGCATTGGTGAGATTTCGGCGAACCTCGCTTCGCTGACACTCATTGGTTCGGTTGCACCGGAGAAAGGCAGGGGTGCTGTGATCGGCATGTTCAGCCTGTTTGGTGCGCTCGGTATTCTGTCCATCGCCAAGTTTGGCGGCATGGCCTCGGGCGTCTACGGCACGATTGCGCCGTTTGTGCTGATCGCCATCGCCAATACCGCGGTGGGCATTTTCGCGTTGTTTGTGTACTCCGTTACCCGTAAAGAGAAGGCTGTCGCCTGAAGTTCAAAAGCGGCTCGACAAGCCGTCTAAAAAACAGAATAAAAACAATAAATTGCGCTAAATGTCCGGTCGATCGGACAAATTTGGCGGCGTCCCGCCATAGCCGTAATCTGATCACATTCCTAATAAAAAAAGATTGTGATGGAGCGGAGTGTAGTGATCGTTAATTTCCGGAATGTTTGGCCACAGGTATGCGGTGGCTTATTGATGCTTGTGTCACTGTTGGCTTCCTCGAGCGCAACAGCGCAGAACGTGACGCGCGGGCCGTATCTGCAAACAGCAACGCCTACCAGTGTCATCGTACGCTGGCGTACCGATGTACCGACAGATTCGGCGGTACGTTATGGCACTGCTGCAGACAGTTTGACGTCGACCGAGTCAGATGCGCTGGCCAAAACCGATCATGAGATCACGCTTACCGGTTTGTCACCGGATACACGTTACTATTACAGCATCGGTACAACTGCTGCGGCTATCGAAGGCGATCACAGCTATTTCTATTCAACCGCACCTGTTCCCGGCACGGCCAAACCGTTCAGGGTTTGGTTCCTGGGTGACTCCGGTACCGGTAACGCAGACGCGCTGAATGTACGTGATGCTTACGTTGATGTAACCGGCGGGCGTGCAACGGACCTGATGGTGATGCTGGGCGACAACGCCTACAACATCGGTTCTGACACTGATTATCAGAATGCGGTATTCGATATTTATCCTGAGCAACTGCGGCAGATGCCGTGGTGGCCGGTGCTGGGTAACCACGACGCGATTGATATTTTCTTCAATCCGCCGGGCGCTTACTACAGCATTGTGACGATGCCTACAGCCGGTGAGTCCGGCGGCGTGGCGTCAGGCAGTGAGCTGTATTACTCGTTCGATTACGGCGATGTGCACTTTGTGGTGCTCGACTCGCAGCTGAGCGACCGCAGTGCAGGTGGTGCGATGATGACATGGCTGGCAGCTGATCTCGCTGCCAATGACAAATTCTGGACCATCGCGCTCTGGCATCACCCTGCATACAGTAAAGGTTCGCATGACTCTGACGCGGAAACAGAGCTGGTCGATATGCGTGAAAACGCGGTGCCTGTCCTCGAGCAGTACGGTGTCGATCTGGTGCTTGCCGGTCACAGTCACTCGTATGAGCGTTCCGTACTGCTGAACGGTCACCACGATGTATCTACAACGCTGACGCCAGCCATGATGCTTGATAGCGGCAGTGGTCAGGAAGGCGGTGACGGTGCCTACACTAAGGCCGGTGCAGCGGGCACGCCCAACGAAGGTGCGGTGTATATCGTTGCGGGTTCGTCCGGCAAGATCGAGGCAGCGCCTTTGAATCATCCGGTGATGTACACCTCGCAGCTTGAGCTGGGCTCGGTTGCTATGGATGTGGCCGGTAACCGTCTTGAGCTGTCGTTCATTGACGACGCCGGCAATGTGCTCGACTTCTTCACCGTTGTGAAAAGTGCAGATACCTTTGCTCCCGGCATCGTCGAAGCGATCGAGCGCGGTTACAACCGCACCGACGTGGTGTTCTCCGAACCGTTTGATCCGGTTACTGCGGCAGACCCAGCCAACTATGCCATTCCCGGTCAGGTGATTATCGAAGCCATTCCCACGTCAGATGAGCGCACGGTAGTCGTGAAGACTCAGGATCTGATGAGTCCGGATACCACATACACAGTAACCGTCAGCAATGTGCAGGACGCTGCCGGTAACCCGATTGGCCCGTACAACCAGCAGTCGTTTACAACCATCCCGCCGTCGCCCGGGGACGTGGATGGCGATGGCAATATCGACTGGTGGGATGTGGCAAACATTCTGGCCCGCCTGAATACAGCAGCAAATGCACCTGATGATCCGGCGGACTATGACGGTAACGGAGCCATTAACGTGCTGGATGCCAGACGTGTATGGCTGGCTTGTGAGCTACCAAACTGCGAGCCGATTAATCCGCCGGCGTTTGCACCACTGAATTAGGTGTTTTTGAAGGAAGGGTATTCGGTCAAAGAAGCTGAGGCCCGAGTAGTAGAGCTACGCAGTAGAAGTTGTATTGAAGTAAAAAAGCGGTAAGAACCTGAAGAACGTCCAGAGGGAAAGATTGTTCTGTATGGTGAATCCTTCTATTGGCTGTCCTCCGAATTGCAAATGGACAGTCAATATTGGGGCATGCCCAAAAAAGGAAATACACAGAAATGAGTGAGACGAAATCCATAGCTAAAGCCACACGGTTGCGGAAGGCGGTTCTGCTTGCTGCCGCTATGCTGGTTTTTGGCGCGGCAATTATTGCGAGTCCGGCACGAGCTGCCACCTTAAGTTTTTCGCCGGTGAGCCAGTCAGTTATCAGTGGCGGATCAGTTGATGTGGAAGTTGTCATAAGCGGTCTGGGTGACGGCGCGGCACCGTCACTGGGTGCTTACGATTTCGATGTTCTGTTTGACCCCGGCCTGTTGTCTGTCAGTTCGGTCAGTTTCGGTGACCCGTTGAACGGTGATCAGCTGGACCTTGAAGGTAACGGTACCTATACCGAATCGCTGAACGGCGTTGGTGACGTCAATCTGGTGCAGTTGTCTTTCGATTCGGTCGCCACGTTGAACAGCAGTCAGCTCGATACTTTCGTGGTCGCTGTCATTACGTTCGATGCCTTTAGCGTTGGCGTCAGCGGCCTGAGTTTCGATAACGTGGTGCTCAGTGATGCGGCAGGTGCAGGGCTCTCTGCTGCCACTCTGGTCGCTAACATTGAGGTGATTCCGCTGCCGTTACCGCTGCTGCTGATGCTGTCCGGACTGATGTGTCTGCCGGCGTTCCGTCGTAGGCAATAAAGCAATTCTGCTACCGGTGAGCCGTTTACGTTTTATGACGAGAGCAGCCTGCGGGCTGCTGTTTACCTTTTGCCTCTCGTCGCATGCTGTTGCGCACTCTGATGCGCCGGTCGTAATCGAAAGTCTCGATACGCAAATAGAAAAGAACGATAAAGACCCGTTGCTGTACCTGCAGCGGGCCGAAATGAATCGCGTTGAGCGTCACTATGATGCAGCTGCGGAAGACTACGAGCAGGCCGCGAAGCTCGGGCTCGGTGATGACGTCCGCCCGTTTCGTGCTCAGATGTATCTCGATGCCGGTGAACCCGAAGCAGCGCTTGCCGAACTGGATCCGTTTCTAAAGAAGAACCCCGACAACGGCGTTGCTCTGAAAGTGGCCGCAAATGCCTATGGCGCTTTGGAGCAGTGCGAGGCAGCGGCGAAAACCATGGAGCACAGTCTGGAAACGCTGCCGGGTGCCAGTGCCGATCATTATCTTGCGTTGATGAACTGGCAGGAATGCGCCGGTGACACCGTTGCCGCCCTGAACGCTGCGGATGCGGGTTTGGAGCGCTTAGGGGTGCAGTTGGCGATTGTTTATAAGGCGATAGATCTGGCTCAAGCCGGGCATGACTATGAGCGGGCTCTGGGCTATCTGGACAGGTTGCCGGCAGCAGTTGCGCAGCAGACTCAGTGGCAAACGCGGCGTTCCGAATTGGAATGTGCGGCGGGTCGCTGCGAAGAATCTGCAGACTAGCTCAGCTGAAAGCCTTTTCAACTCACTGACATTGCTAATGCTAGCCAAAAGCAAGGGCCGCATAAGCGACCCTGGAATAAGTGGACTTTTTTGTCGTTATTAGGGCTCTGCAGAACCGGCACTGACATCCGTGGTGCCGCCCGCATTACCTGTGTTTTGCTTGTTCCCTCTGGTGCTTTTTTTGTCGCTTGTTTATTCCGCGTCCAGCAGTGGAATGGTGTCGATCACCCAGCCTTTCAATTCGCGGCGGGCCGGTGACGGAATCGCGTAAGCAATGTCACCGTCGTTATCACGCATGGTTCTCATGTCGACACGCCAGCCGCGCTTTTCCCATTCCTTCAGGTGTTTGCGGTAGGCGCCGATGCATTCGTCACCGGTCACCAGAATCTCTTTGGTGGTCGATTCCGGGGTGCGCACCGGATACAGCTCATGCACCACGTTGATGTCTTCCTGAGCGATCTCCATGTTGATCTCAATGATGCGCTGATCGCTTTCCGGGTCGAGCATGCAGTTGCGCATGTTGACGAAGAAGATGCGTGTGCGTTTTTCGCTGATCGGCTGCTCGAAGAAGTACTGTACGAACTGGTTCTCGGCAGACAGGCGGATTGCAGTAATCAGCGTGTTGGGCCCCCAGTGTGCCGTTGATGCACCAAAGGCATCGGGCTGGTCATCGGTGCGCAGGTTTTCCAGTTCGGTCGTGCCTTTCTCAGGCGGTACGGCACCGACATTAATCAGAGTGCCGAAATCATCTGTGTCTACCGTCATGGTTTCCGGTTTGAAGCGGACATTGCCCTGACGGTCGTGCACGAATTCGTTGTGCGCAGGGTCCAGACCGTTCTCCACCGAGCGTTCGTAGTACGCATCGATCTCGAAGGTCACCAGATCGTTGGCGCGCCAGCCTTCTTTATCGTACTCGGGGATGTCATACAGAGCAGGGCGTTCCGCTTCCGGCAGATCGCCTAAGAATGCAAATACGATGCCGTATTTTTCCTGAGTCGGATAGGCGTCAACTTTGGCCCGCTTGGGGATCTTGGCATCTTCGCCCAGTACCGGGATCTTCTTGCAGATACCTTCGCCGTCGAACTGCCAGCCGTGATACGGGCATGCAACGTTGCCGTCGGTTACTTTGCCTTTGCCCAGTGAGCCACCGCGATGCACGCAGGTATCGGACAGTACGCGGGGCTTGCCGTCGGCGTCGCGGAAGGCGACCAGGCGGACTTTCAGGATCTCGACACGCAGCGGCGCATCGGCGGTTAGTTCTTCAACGGTACAAACGGGGTACCAAAAGTTGATGTACATCAGCTGTTTCCTCGGGAAGCGGCGAGAGCGATTGCATCTGAAGGGCTCCGACGTGTCGGGGCCGGGGCGCGTATTTCAGCAAACACAGCCGCTTTCTCAAAGCAGGGCATTCGCGTGGCAATGAGTTTTGGATGCGCCTTATCCGAACCGTGGCCGCCCGTTTGTCATTCTTATCTGTCAGCAACCGGACATCAACCTGAGCAGTTTGGTGAGCGCTTGCTTGGCATTTTAATTAGCAATGTGCTAAATAAAAGCATGGCGGAGATTCATAAAGATGATATTGAAGCGGGGCCAAATGCCCGGACTGATGCCCGCTGGGAGCGCACCCGGCGCAAGCTCTTAGAGGGCGGTCGCGAGGTATTTGCAGAGTGCGGGGTGGAGGCGGCCTCGGTGCAACAGATTGTTCGTGCGGCCGGTGTGTCGCAGCCTTCGTTCTATAACCACTTCAAATCGAAAGATGAGCTGGCGCTGGAGATGGCTGCCGAGTTCTTCCGGCAGGACAAGCTTGCCAAGAAAGCTGTCTTTGATCAGATAGAAGACCCGGCGGAAGCAATCGCCATCAACGTTTATCACACGCTGATGATCGCGGTAGACGATCCCGTTATTGCCTGGGCGCTCATCCGCAGCAGTACGCTGCGTGATCTGATTATTTCCTCCGACAACGATCCGCTTGTCGGCATGATCACCGAAGGGGTGATCCAAAAAAGATTCGATGTCGATTATCCGCACACGGTGGCAGTGGCCATTCGTGCCGGCGCGCTCGCAGTTGTGCAAAAGATTCTTGCGGAGCGGGCCGAAGAGGGCGCGATAACCGGTTATCAGGAACTTGTTTTAAGAATGCTTGGTTTGTCGCCCGAAGAAAGTGCAACGGTAGTTGCCCATGCGGGTGAGCACCTGACCAGGAATTAAATAAAAAGATCTAACGGGAGAAATCACCGTGTATACGAATGTTTGGTACGTTGCCGCGTACGCAAAGGATCTGGGTAAAGATCCGCTGAAAGTCACCATCATGGGTGCAGACCTGGTGTTGTTCAGGGAGGTCGATGGCACGGCCCGCTGTATCAGTAATGTCTGCCCGCACAGGGGTGCCAGTTTGGCCGACGGCGTGCTCTACAAAGACAACTCGCTGGCTTGTCCCTTCCATGGCTGGCGCTTCGACGGCTCCGGTGACTGCACGCTGGTGCCGTCGCGTTGTGATCACGAGGTGCAGGTGGTGGCTCCCGGCGCGAAAACCGACGCTTATCCCGTGCAGGAAAAATACGGCTGTGTCTGGGTGTGCTTAGGTGACGACCCTGATGCGGCATCGCCCATCTTCGATATGCCGGAGTGGGACGACGACAGTTTCAAGCACACCACTAACGAAGAGATCTGGGCGTGTGATCAGCACACAGCGAAGTTCACGAATCTGGACTATGTGCATCTGCCTGTAGTCCACGGCATCATGTTTGCCGGCAACGAGAACCCGGTGCAGGCCCCCGAGCATCACGTCACGGTGAACGAGCACGGTTTTCAATCTGTCATGCGGGTTAACCCGGCGCCCAGCGAAGGCGTGTGGAGCGAACTGCGGGAGAAGGGTGAGCCGGTCGAATCAATCATGAAGTACTTCGTGCCGGGCTTTACTTTGCGCGGGCAGGTTGAGATCGGCGGTATCGGGTCAGGCGAGTTCAACATCTTCTATGAGTTCACCACACCCATCGACGAGCACCGCTGCGTCATGCGGCACCTGTTCTTCCGCAACTACCGCATGGAAGACGATTTCGATGCGGAGCACACGCGCCGCAACTTACAGAACATCCATCAGGACAAACATCTGGGTGAGCAGCAACGGCCGCTGGTCGCGCCGTCCGGCCCGCCGGCTAACGGCATTTACACCCACGACGAAGACAAGATCATGCTCACGTACTGGGGGCTGATGGAGAGCATGCGGGACAAGGGCTGGCAGATTGATCGTGAGGCGTTGCAGCCTGCGGACCAGGCGGTCCGTATTATTCCTTCACCCAATCGCAAGGCTGATCCGGAGGGCTGGGTGTATCCGGCCATGCAGCGGGTTGCACCGGGTGCGGGCAAAGAAGCGGTGGTGGCAGATTTGTCGTTTGTCGATATCGATAACGTGGTGCCGACACGCGCCAAAGACTACGGCAAGTCGGAACCCGTCGTGCCGCGCGATGCTTTGTCGAAAGCAACGCTCGAGTGGGAGGATGCGGCTCTGGCCATGGTCGACAAAGCGCCGGGCTTTGTGCAGCCGATGATTATCAAGAATGCCGAGAAAGCCGCGAAAGAACAGGGCACGAACTTTGTGACGAAGGCTCTGCTTGAAGAACTGCAGGCGAAAAACGCCGGTGGCGGAGGAGGTGGCTCCGGCGGTGGCGCGGCGAAGCCCGCAGAAGGCGACAAACCGAAGATGGCCCCCCGTAAGGAAGCAGAAACAAAAGGCGATGCGATGAACAACAAAGAACTCGACGGCAAAGTGGTGATTGTCACCGGCGGTACGATGGGTATCGGTTTCGGTATGGCTACGCGTCTCGCCAGGTACGGAGCAAAGGTGGTGATCACCAGTCGCAATGAAGATAGCGGTCAGGAAGCCTTGGCGCGACTGAAAGATGCCTCGGGTTCAGACGATGTGTCTTACTACCGTATGGATATCTGTGAGGAGGCGGACAACGAAGCTGTTGTGCAATTTGCTGTCGATACTTACGGCCGTCTTGATGCAATCATCAACAACGCTGTATTCCCGGGTGACTTCCAGATGCTGGCCGATGAGCCGCTGGACAGCTTTAAGCAGGTGGTCGATACCAATATCACCGGCACCTTCCTGGGAATGAAGGCGGCCATCAATCAGTTTCTGGCGCAGGGTGCAGAAACCGGCGACAACTATTCGGTTATCAACATCAGCTCCGGTGCGACCCGCGATACCGCTATGCGTATGGCGCCCTATGTGGCCTCCAAACTGGCTGTTGAAGGTCTGACGCAGGCTGCAGCACTGGAGTACTCGCGTCAGGGTATCCGGGTGAACACGATTCTATTCGGTGTGTTTGAAACAGAGAAGGCCAAAGAAATGCACGAAGCTATGCCGTTTATTCTGGAGAAGAATGCGGCCAAGCATCACGTGGGTCGATTTGGAGATTGCGAGCACGATGCCGGTGAGATGGCGACGTATCTCATTTCAGAGCGCAGCACCTTTGTTACCGGCACGACGTTGCACCTCGACGGCGGAATGTGTCTATAAAGCCGGTTAAGCGCTGTTGATTAATTATTCGCGCGAATAAATTCGATGGTTTTTTCGGCGAGCTGTTCCGGCACGTCCTCAATGATGAAGAAGCCGGTGTCCGGATAGGTCTGATGCTTCTGCCCGGCACAGCCCGGCATTTGCTCGTGAAATTCTTTCGGATTGAAGCCGCGTTTGGCCAGTGTTTCGCTGACCAGGGTCACTGTCGGTTTGGTCCACTTCACCAGTTTCTTCCAGGCTTCACGATTCGGGATGGTGGCTTCGTTCAGAAGCGTGGCCGGAATCATTGAGGGAAAGCGGCGCGGACCTTTCTTGTAGCTTTCATCCGGATAGGGTGCGTCCAGGCCATTGATGGTGGCTTCGTCGAGCTCGCGTTTGGTCATTTCATCGACCATGGCGCTGATCGGGAACACCTCGGGAGTCAGCACCTTGCGGCGCCACAGGGCTACCCAGATGGCACCGATAAGTCCGCGGGCGCGTGGCATCGTGGTGGTGCACAACACCAGTCGTGAAAAGATGTCTGGATTGGTTTCGAGGTTTTCGGCGATGAGGCGCAGGGCAAAGTAGCCGCCCCAGTCGAACAGAAAGCCGGTGGCTTTGTGCACGCCCAGACCTTCCAGGGTTTTGCCCAGCCACTCGGTGTGCTTTTCGAAACTGTGTTCAGCTTCATCCACCGGTTTGTCCGAACGACCGAAGCCGATCAGGTCGGGCGCAATCACGCGGTAGCCGGCAGCGGTAAGAATGGGGATGAATTTGCGGAAGGAGTAGCTCCAGGTCGCCTGTCCGTGCAGCAGGACAATGGTCTCGCCGTCTTCCGGGCCTTCATCGAGGTAGTGCACCCGCAGTGTGCCGAGTTGGTCATCGGTAATGTCGATGTAGTTCGGCTTGAACGGGAAATCGTTCAGTGCATCGAAACGTTCGTCGGGGGTGCGGAGCACGGACATGGTCTGTATCCCGTTACCTGGGTTCGTCGCGGGTGAACACCGGCTCAGTCGGTGTCGACATTTTGGCGTTGTACTTGTAGCCCGCCACCTTGAATTTCTTCAGCTCAGCCGGGTCTTCCACCTGATTCTGAATAATCCACGCAGTCATCAGTCCGCGTGCTTTCTTGGCGAAGAAGCTGATGATCTTGTACTTGCCGTTTTTCAGGTCTTTGAAAGCGGGGGCAATGATCTCGGCATTCAATGCTTTCTTGTCGACCGATTTGAAGTACTCGTTGGATGCCAGGTTAATGACCAGCTCCGACTTCTGTTTTTTCAGGTCTTTGTTCAGGTTGTCGGTGATCTTGCTGCCCCAGAACTCGTAAAGGTCTTTGCCGCGTTCGTTTTTGAATTTGGTGCCCATCTCCAGACGGTAGGGCTGCATCAGGTCGAGCGGGCGCAGCACGCCATAGAGGCCGGACAGAATACGCAGATGCTGCTGGGCGTACTTCAGTTCGTCTTCGCTTAAAGATTCTGCATCCAGACCTGTGTAGACGTCGCCTTTAAACGCCAGCACCGCTTGCTTGGCATTCTTTGTGTTGAACGGGCGCTGCCAGTCCATAAAGCGTTCGTAGTTCAGGTTGCCGAGTTTGTCACTGACGCCCATCAGCGAAGAGATGTCGGCAGGCGAAAGCTGTTGCAAATCATCGATCAGAATCTGTGAATCATCGAGGAGCACCGGTTGCGACTTGGTTTTAGTCGTTGGAGCAGTCTCGAAATCGAGTGTTTTAGCGGGGGATATCAGTATCAGCATGGAAGAGAGTGTCCAAGAAATAGGGCTGCCGGACAAGTGGCGCGGGTCGATACATGGGGTGGTGTTTGTCGCCGCGAAACCGGAAACGTTTGTCATAAGCGAAACACAGTGTCAGTCAGGCTTTCAGAGGCGTGCTGCGTTTGCTTATGGGCCCGTCGGGAAGCTAGTATAAACGCAAGGGGAATTAATAACTTATTCTGATCTTGGGGTGGGCTGAATGAACTTGAACCGAGCTGTTTTCGGACTCTCTTTGACGGTACTGCTGGCATGGGGGCCGGGCGCTGCATTTGCGGCCTTTACCGACGTTGACCAGGACAACATGGACGATGTCTGGGAAGCGGCTAACGGTCTTGATGCCGGCATTGATGACAGCGCGCTTGATCCCGACCTCGATAACTTCTCAAATCTTGCCGAATACCGCCTCGGCAGCGATCCGCAGGATGCTGCGTCAACGCCACCGCTACTCGGCAACTATTTCGAATCTTTTGAAGGCCCTGCGCCTTTGATGTGGTTTAGTCCCGGCAACTCCACCGGTTACGACTGGGGCTGGACTGACCAGGAGAGTTCGCACGAAACGGCTTCTCTACAGGCCACGGCGACCACGCTTGTTGCGGGCAATGAGCACGTTGTTGCAGCGATCGTGAATGTTGTAGACAGCTTCCTTAGTTTCGATCTGCTGCAAGACAATTGGCTTGCCCGGTACTGTGGGTTCGGCAGTTGTGTTTATTCTCCGAAAGGGCGTTTTACTTTGCGTGTTGATGGCGTCGTTGTTCTGGAAGCGTCGTCCACGAAATATCAGCCGGATTGGCGGGAGTTCAGAAACATTCCGCTGGTGGCTGGTGAGCACCTTATTGAGTTTGTCTTCACCGAAGAGGATTGGGGTAGCTGGAATAACGCTGCCGAGTGGTCGATGTGGCTCGATAGCGTGTCCATTGAGCCTGCTACCTCAGAGGACAACATTGATACCGACGCCGACGGTCTTCAGGATTATGAAGAAGCTTTCGTGCTGGGTACCGACAACCGTCATTGGGATACAGACGGTGACGGCATGTCGGACGGTTACGAGGTTCAGAACATTCTCGATCCGTTGGTTGATGACGGTGCGCTCGATGCCGACGGCGATGGTGAAGCGAACCTGCTGGAAGCCCGCGCAGGCTCGCGATCGGACGATCCCTTGTCAAAGGTGCCGGCGACCACCGCTTATTTTGAAAACTTCGATAGCTTTGACGGCGATGCCTTGCCTGATGGCTGGTACGGATACTCCGCTGCTACAGACGCCGGCGTTACGCGGCAATGGGGTGTCGGGCAGGTGCAGTGGACAGCCGAGGCGGACATCCAGTGGTACGGGCCTGCTGAACCGGTTGACGGCAATGGTGTAGTTGGCGGCTATGTTCCCGGTGGCGGACCGGGCTCGGTCGGGCCTTTAGGTTTGAGCAGGATCGTAAACCTGCCGGCTCCGGGCTACATCGAAGTGTTTGCCGCGCAGGCAGACGACTACTGCATCATTGATGTGGTATCGCCGGCTGGCCATACCACGCTTGTCGAAAACCAAACCTCAACCCGGCACTACTTGCCGGCGGGTTTGCACAGTGTTGATTTACGCTGGAACTGTCACCCTGACGGTGGACCGACTGCCTATGTAGATTGGTTTACCGCGCATGTCGATACGACCACCGATTCCGATGGTGATGGTTTAACCGACGGCCATGAGGCCTTCGAAGGAACGGATCCCTTGCTGGCCGATACTGACGGTGACGGTCGCAATGACGCCGATGAAGTGGCCACGAAGGCGGGTATAGACTCGTTTGGCATCAAGCCGGACGATTATTCCGATCCGCTCAACCCTGATACCGACGGCGACCTTATGCCTGACGGATTTGAGGCAGAGCATGGTTTGCTGACCAACAACGCTTACGATATTGGCGGTGACCCTGATGTCGACGGCTACCCCAGTATTATCGAGTTCTTCTACGACGCCAGCCCGAGTGACGCGGCATCGGTGCCGCCGATTCCTCAGTACATCGACGGACAGGTTGAATCCTTCGAGCCCTTCTTTGATGAGCGCTCGTGGGACCTGGGCAATTGGGAGATCACTGATCTGCCCACTTACGATGGCAGCTTTGCATTAAGGTCGAAGTGGGATGCCTCATCTGCAGAGGGAAGCTCGATCACTCTCTATGTAAATGCGCGTGCCGGCACGGTTATGGATCTGTCCTATCTGAAAAGCACCTCGCCGACGCGGCAGCTATTGATTCAAGCTAAGACCGGTATCGTGAACGAGGACCCGGCGCAGCGCTTCCACTGGAAGAACCCGCCCGCATTCGAGTTGAATGCAGGTCTGAACAAGATTCGCTTCTCTCTGGGCCCCCGTCCTGAAGGGGAGACTGCGGAAGGCTGTCGCTGCGTGGTTATCGACAACATCCGCTTCAGTGTTACTGACACCGATAGCGATGGCATGGGTGATGCCTGGGAAACCGAAAACGGTTTGAACCCCGCGGTTGATGATTCCGGCAGCGATGCCGACGGAGACGGTCTGACTGCCCTTGAAGAATACGAAGAGGGCAGCAATCCGAACAATTGGGATACCGATGGCGACAGCATCAGTGACGGCGATGAAGTGTCCGCTGGTTTGGGTCCGTTGGTTGACGACTTGATAACGGATTCGGACAGCGATGGGGTGTCCAATGCCGGTGAACACCGTAACGCTAGTGATCACCTTAGCGCCGGATCAACACCTGTGCCGCTGGGCGACTACTTCGAATCTTTTGAAGCCATTGCGCCGACCTTCTGGTTCAGTCCGGACAATCAATCCGGTTACGACTGGGCCTGGACGCCCGGCGAGTTCACGCACGGTACTGCGTCGGTGCAAGCCGTTGTCGGTCCGCTGGAGCCGGCCACTGAAGAAAACGTGTCGATGCTGGTCTACGTTGAAGACAGCTTCCTGGACTTCGACTTCAAAGCCATTAACAACGTGAGCTGGCCGGGTTGCAGCCCCGAACCCTGTGCGATTAATGCCGAGTTCGATGTGCTGGTGGATGGCGCTTCAGGCTATCTGTCCTATGTGTCTGGCGACAACCCGTGGGCATCTGTCGGCGGTATGTTCCTGCCGGCGGGTGAGCATTTGGTTGAGTTCGTGCTGCGCAATGCGGGTTGTTCCGGTGCCGGCTGCGGCACGGCCGATCCGGCACATGTTGCCAATGCCTTCCTCGATTCTGTGAACGTGCGTGCAGCTGATCCTGCAGACACCACCGACAGTGACGGCGATCTTGCCAGTGACTACGACGAGGTCTTTGTGCATGGCACTGATCCGATGCAGTTCGACGAGTTCTGCGAAGTGGGTGCTTCAGCCCTTACTGTGGAAACAGTGCTGGAGACGAGTCCGCTGACGGTTGTTGAGCTCTGTGAGGACGACGGCTGTCATCCCTAAATGTCTTCAGATGTTCTGGGCTACCGGCTGGTATCTGCGTTTCGTAAACAGTTTCGGAATGCCTGAAAGATAAGCAGCAGCGCTGTCCAGTGCGTTGCTGCCGTTTACGATCCGGATGCTGTAGCTGATGCTGTCGGTGAGGTTCAGAGTGGTGTGCCACCAGTTTGCAGGCAGTAGCAGCGCCTCGCCCGCGCTCAATGTGATCCGCTGTATGCGGGCGGGGCTGCTTTTAATAGCACCTGTGTCCGTGTCGACCAGATCGCTGTAGCGCAAACGCGAATTGCGCTCCTGCCACGGGAATTCGCGACCTTCGAACGTATCGAGTAGCGGTGCATCTTCCGGCGGCGCGACGATAAATTCTTTCGTGCCTTGCAGCTGGACAAACCCCACATGCACGCACACCTGATCCTGATGGAGGTTTCCGAAACTGGTGCCGGACTGACCGATAAACAGTTCAGGGCCACTGACACGGTCGAGCAGGGGGTGATTAGCCCAGTTAGGTTTGAATGCCTGAGGCAGCTTGAGCATGCCGCGCAGCGCGGGCATCGCCCTGTTGACAGACAGATGCCGCAAATAGGGAAGCGGGGTATTGCCCGACTCGAACGCTGTCAGATATTCACTCAGCGTGGAGATACCGATTTTTTCGTAGTCCTCGACCTGACGATAGCGTACCGACCAGCCGTAACTGCCGCCGAAGCTGTCCAGCGGGCGTGAACCGTAGAGGTCTGCAAGGGTCCGGCACAAAGGCGCGTCACCTGTCCAGAAGTTATCGCAGCGGAAGGTTGCCGGTGCCGGGCGATCCGGCGTGATTTGCACAGCTTGTTGTAAGAAGGTTTCCATGTTGCTGAAGAATTCGCGTCGTTAGCCGGCCCGGATTTGAATTCGGGCAACCAGGCTGTAACGAAGTGTAACGACAGAAATGCTGAGCAGGGTATAAGTGCACTGCTGGTTGTGCCGAAAAAAGTACGAATTATTTCCCGATTGTGACGGATAAACCGCGCGGGAAAGGTATGATTGGGCTATGAATCCGCTTCTGCTACCGGCGATCGCTTTCGCCGCCACGCTGTTGTTTATTCTGGCGCTCCGACCGCTGGCGATAGCGGTGTCTCTTATCGATAAGCCGGACGAGCGGAAAGTCCACAAAGGCGAAATCCCGCTGATCGGTGGTGTCGCTATCTATCTGGCTCTATTGGTGACGGTGCTGGCAGGTGTCGTGATCAGCGGCGATGCGATTGCTTCCGACCGCGTACTATTTTCCTATTTTGGCGCGGCTTATTTGCTGGTTGCAGTCGGTGTCTGGGATGACAAGAAAGGTTTGTCACCTTCGCTGCGTCTGGCCACTGAAACCTCTGCTGCATTAATCATGGTCTACGGTGCGCAGGTGTTGCTCACCGATCTCGGTGCGTTGTCGCCCAAGGGCACGACGCTATTTCTGGGCTGGTTCGCGGTACCGTTCACCATTTTTGCCACTGTCGGCGTGATCAATGCAGTCAACATGTGCGACGGTCTGGATGGTCTGAGCGGCATGCTGACATTGGTGATGCTGGCCGGGCTGGGTGCTGCCAATACGATGTGGGGCAGTGTTGATGAACTGCCTTTGCTAAACATCCTGTCCGGCGCGGTTGCCGGGTTTCTGGCATTTAATCAGCGCATGGCCTGGCGCAATAAAGCGTGGGTGTTTCTGGGCGATGCGGGCAGCATGATGCTCGGTTTCTCTTTGGCCTGGATGGTGATTGAGATTACGCAGGTCGATCTGGGCAGCGATATGCCGCGTATTCTGTCGCCGTCAATGGGGCTTTGGTTCCTGATGGTGCCTGTTATGGACACGGTGGCAATCATGCTCCGGCGTATCCGCAAGGGTAAGTCGCCGTTTCATGCAGATGCTGAGCATCTGCATCATCTGTTTGTGCGCTCCGGCTTTAGTGTCGGTGAAGCATTGGCGGCTATCTGTTCGCTGGCGTTTATCGGTTGTATCGCCGGACTGTTGTTCCGCTACTTTCTGGTGCCTGACATTATCGTCGCCGGCTCATTTGTGGCACTCGGTGTCGCGTACCTGTTTTTCGTCGACAGCTGCTGGCGCAAGAAGACCTTTCTGGGCCGCGAGATCGTTTAGCGCTTCTTTTTAACCATTCTTTTGAGCAATCTGCGTATCCAGCGCGCGCGGGAACAGGTGCTCATCTTCTTTATAGATGTGCTGCAAGGTGTTCTGTTCCAGTTCTGCGAGCAGACTGAGTAACTCAAACGTCGCTTCATCACCACCGGCAGGCATCTCGTAGTCGCCTGCCAGTTTCTTCATTTCTTCCAGATCTTTTTTGCAGTCGCCGTGCTCGCGTTTCATGCATTCGATAGGGCCCGCCACCTTGCTGCCACATGCAGTCGGTTGCACTTCGCCGCCGTCCTTCATATCCCGGCACATCGGAAACAGGGCTTCTTCTTCATGAGCTAAATGCTCAAGCAGTTCATTGGAAACCCTGATCAGCAGTTTCTCCAGTTCGATAAAGTCGGGTTCATCACGGCTTTCCGATACCTGCGACGCCAGTTCAACAATGCGGGGCAGACGGTCGCGGAGATAGTCGTGATGTTCTTTCTCGATGTGCTCGACCAATTCGACCAGTTCCATGTTCTGAATGGCCTGAACATCGACACCATCGGGGATCTCAACAGCTTTTGCCTGACCAAGCATGTTCAGGATGACCTGCGGGTGCAGTCCGAATTCATAGCAAAGGTCACCGATGCTGATGTCGGTATCTTTGCCGTCGCTGAAGATGCCGGTGGACTTCAATACGGCGAGCATTTCGGGATTCTGTGCCTCGATGTCGGAGACCTTGGTGTTGGCGGTTACTTGCAGCATGGGAGCGTCTGCCTCAGAAGTTTTCAACTGTCGGATTTTGGCGAAATTCAGACGCAAAGTCTGCAATTTGGCGTCAAATCAGGCTATAGGCGTATGTACGGAGCAGCTTTACGGTTTCTTTCAGCTTTCCGTGCATGACACAGCCCCTCAGATAGTGTTTTATAAGGCTGTCGGCAACATCCGCCGGTGCGGCAAGACCTTTTAAATAACACCAATTAAACGGGGTCCGTCATGAATTCGACCAGCAACAGAACGACCGGGTATCTGCTTCTAGTGGCCGTAGCAGTAGCGCTAGGTGCCTGCGGCCAACCTCAATCGACTCAGGAGGCAGCGCCGGAGTCCGCGCCTGCAGCTCCGGCGGCTGAGGCCGATGCGGCCACCACCAATCTCTACTGGGGCGATACTCATCTGCACACCGAGTATTCGTTCGATGCCGGTTCTTTCGGCAACCGGTTGGGACCTGAAGAGGCCTACGTCTTCGCCAAAGGCGGCGCGGTGCAGTCCAGCAACGGTGTCGATGCCGATGGCAACCCGCTTATGGCGCAATTACACGAACCGCTCGACTTTATTGTTGTATCGGATCACTCCGACGGCTTGGGTTTCTTTCAGGAAGTGCTGGAAGGCAGTGAGCGCGTTCTGGCGAATCCCGAGACCAAGCGCTGGAGCGAGATGATTAACAGCGGCGGTGCTGATGCTGTCGATGCGACGATTGAAATGATCGGCAGGTTTTCTCAGGACGATATGCCGATCAATCCGAACAACCCCGAGGTCATGCGAAAGGTTTGGGACAGCATTGTCGCCAATGCCGAGGAGAATAATGAGCCGGGTAAGTTCACGGCGTTTATCGGCTATGAGTGGACATCGCTGGTTGGCGGCAACAATCTGCATCGTGTGGTGATCTTTAAAGACGGTGCTGATAAGGCCGGCAAACTGCTGCCATATACGATGGGCGACAGCCCGGATCCGGAAGACCTCTGGCAATACATGGCGGATTACGAAGCTCAAAGCGGTGGCGATGTGCTGGCGATTCCGCACAACGGTAATTTGTCGAACGGCATCATGTTTGATGTCGAAACGCTCTCGGGCGGTGAGATAACCCGGGAATATGCAGAGACCCGGCAGAAGTGGGAGCCGATTTACGAATCCACCCAGATCAAGGGCGATGGCGAAGCGCATCCGCTGTTGTCGCCGGATGATGAGTTTGCCGATTACGAGACCTGGGCCTTCGGCAATCTTGACGTCAGCGTCGCGAAAACCCCCGATATGCTGCCGGGTGAGTACATGCGTTCGGCACTCAAGCGTGGGCTTGAGTTTGAAGACAAGCTGGGTGTGAACCCGTACAAGTACGGCCAGATTGGCAGTACTGATTCGCACACCTCGCTGGCTACCGCGGAAGAGAACAACTTCTTCGGTAAGCATTCCGGTGCAGAGCCCGGTCCCGAGCGCACCAAGCACGCTTTGTTCGACACCGAAAACGGTACGATCATGTACCACGAAATGACGTCATCCGGTTACGCAGCGGTCTGGGCGGAAGAGAACACCCGCGAAGCGATCTTTGACGCCATGATGCGGCGTGAAACCTACGCCACCACCGGCTCACGCATTCAGGTGCGAATGTTCGGCGGCTTCGGTTTCGACGGCACCGAATCTGATGCCGATTTGTTCGCTGCGGACGGTTATGCCAAAGGCGTGCCGATGGGTGGCGACCTGAGTGGCGGTGACGACAAAGCGCCCACCTTCCTCGTGGCAGCGATTAAAGACAAGCGCAGCGGTAATCTGGATCGTGTGCAGGTTATCAAGGGCTGGCTCGACGCCAATGGCGAATCGCAGGAGCGCATATACGATGTAGCCGTGTCGGATGATCGTCCGATAGATGCCGACGGCCGGTGCCGGGTGCCGGTAGGTAATACCGTCAACGTGGCAAATGCCAGCTGGACCGACAGCATCGGTGCGGAGAAGCTCAGTGCGGTCTGGACTGATCCTGACTTCGATGCCGCTGAAAGAGCGTTCTATTACGTGCGCGTTATCGAGATCCCGACCCCGCGCTGGACTGCGTTCGAGGCGAAAACCTACAATCTCGATCTGCCGGATGATGTGGAAATGACGACGCAGGAGCGCGCCTACACTTCACCGATCTGGTACACACCTTAAGGAAGTGCCGTTTGGTACCAAAGCCCTGCCTGACCAATGGTCAGGCAGGGCTTTTTCTTTGGTGTCCGGTACCCATCGTTAGACACTGCGGGCATCAAAACAAAAACAGAAGAATACAAAGGCGGGGAAGATGGGGCTTAACTGGCAGCAGATAAACAAAAAGGCACCCTGGGGCGTTCGGGCAATGCCCCGCGGCGGCGTAATGGACGGCTATTTCTACGTCATCAGTGGCCGCAAGGGTATGGTCAAGATCTACTCCGATACCTGGCGTAGTAAAGATGGAATTAACTGGGAGTGCATGTCGAAACAAGCCGGGTGGGGCAAGCGCTGCTATCCCGATGTTGACTGCGTCGACGGTGACCTGGTGCTTACCGGTGGCCAGAGTCTGAAAACCTTTTTTAATGATGTCTGGCGTTCGTCCGATCAGGGACGCACATGGGAGCAGGTATGTGCGGATGCGCCGTGGGCTGCCCGTGCAGGTCATCACAGTCACGTCATTAATGGCGATATCTATTTGTTCTGTGGTGGCAAGAATTCGACCGACCGGGTTTTTTATCCGGAACTCTGGGTGAGTAAAGACAAAGGCGAGAGCTGGGAACTGCGCGCTGAGTTGCCTGAAGATATGGGCCGCGCCGGGATGCAGGTGGTGCACATCGACGGCACGATCTATTTCATGGGCGGCGATCACGATAACCCTGTGTGGCTGCCCAACTGGCCGGGTCGCCGCAATGACGTCTGGAAGTCGGACGATCTGGGTGAAAGCTGGGAGAAACTCGGTGAGGCGCCGTGGGCCGCCCGCACCGGACAGCAGGCTGTCTCGCACAACGGTGTGGTGTATCTAATCGGCGGTCACAAACAGGGCGACAGCAAATACATTCAGGATCTCGGCTACGACCTGTGGACCTGGGAGCCCAAAGCGTGTGACGAAGGCATGGAAGGCTGGCAACTGGCCGATGAAGATGTCTGGAACATGGCATCAACCGGGCAGGGCAAAAGCGACTTCATGCTGGAAGTGCACGATAACAAGCTGTGGACCTTCGGTGGTGACCGGGAGCGCTTCTCTCCGTGGCCACAGGATAACGACGTCTGGGCAGCAGAGCTGACCTAGGACGTCTGGGCAGCAGAGCTTTATTAAGCTTTCGGTGCAGGCTTCAGCAGCTGTTTCGCACCGGGGTAGCCGAAGTCGCGCCAGACTTTAATCTTACCGTCGACGATCCAGAAGTAACCTGCCACCCGGAAACGCATCCGCGGAATTCTGCCGCCGACCGGCGGAAAGAAATCATCGACACGATCATTAATGACCAGCTGACCGATGGCGTGCTGGCGGGTGATCTGCCAGTCGATTTTCTCAAGCCCGGCGAGCATCGGAGTTAAGTGCTTCCGGTACGCCTCTATGCCGACAACCTCGGGCTGGCGTTCCGTGATCTGATAAATGATGTCGTCATGCACATAAGAGAGCAGAGTATCGACATCACGATTTGAATAATCGTTGCAGAAGTTGGTTACGAGTTCGGCGTTGGCTTTCTCAAGCGCCAGTTGCTCGTCTTCAGTTAAATACTTTTCTTTACCAGTGTGTCCGCCGGCCAGTGCGCTTTCGCCCATCATGGACATAGCACCCAGCATTCCGGCACCGGTGAGCAGCTGCCGCCGGTTAATCCCTGACTGCGGTGAGTTCAGCTCCTCAAAGCGCTGCAGCAAGCTGTCTAAACCATCTGCTGGCGGGGTGATGTCTGCCTGGTTGCTCATAAAACTGCTCCTGCCGGGTTTGGGCTGATTCATCCTACGCCTCAGGTTTCGCCGCAGCGCTGTAAACCGATGCACTGTCCATTTCTACTGTGGGTTCGCTGTGGGTCCACTGTGGGTCTGCTGTGGGACAACGCCGGAACGAATGTCCGTTAGCCATAAGCACAGGCCGAATGTGACGCAGCTCACACTTGCCGGGCACTTCAGTGTGACGCCCATCACCGCGATTTACATAACAGGCGCGTAGGCTTTGGTGCATATCTGTAAAGAGGGGTATCGGTTTTCTGCAATGTATCCATTCCGGACAGCAGGCAGGACCGGTTAAAGGCAAAACTTATGAGCAATATTTCGACGAAACGTGCGTTGTTCTACTGGATGTTCTTCGGTCTCTTCCTGATGGGTGGCGGCGCCATTATGCGCTCCGGCTGGACCATTCCGCCGATTGCACATGAGGCGCTTGACGGCCTGGCACTGTTAGGTGCGGTTCTGGCAACACTGCTTGCGACACGGGCATGGATGAAAACCCGCGCGGTACTGCTTGGAATCGTCGCGGCCGGTTTCGCAGGGACCACCTTGCTGGAGGCTCTGCACGTTGTAGCCGCGAATCCGCTGCTCGAGCCGTATATGACGGCCAGCGTCGAAAACTTTACCGAGTGGAGCTGGCATGCGACCCGGGTGTTCTTTGGCCTGATGCTCGTTCTCGCCGTGGTGCACTCGAAGAAGGACAACTTCGGTTCTGAGCCCACCGTTAAGACCGGTCGCCATCCGTCTTTGCGTATTGCCCTTGTTATCGCTGCGATCATGGCACCGGCCTGCGTCTTTGCACTGCTTGCCGCTGACCTTCGCTCTATTTACTACTCTTCAGTAGGTCTGCTCCGTCTGCCCGAGCTGATCTCCGGTTCACTGTTCCTGATTGCGCTTCTCGCCAGCATTCGACTGGGTAACTGGCGCACCGACAGCTATGGTCACTGGCTCAATATCGGCATTCTGTCTGCAGTCAACGGTCAGATCTTCTGCATGGCGTTCTCCCAGACTTACCTCGATGGCGGTTATGGCTTCGGTCACGGCCTGAAAGTCTTCGGTTACTTCGCTATGGCATTCGGTTTCCTGATGAGTCATCACATGACGGCGCGCGGTGTTATCGATGACACCAGCAAACCGCGTGGTTTGAGCCTGGGCGCCAAGGTGGCCCTGCTCTGCGGCTTTATCGGTTTTATCTGCGTTATCCCCATTGCGATCAAGAGTTCGACCAACCTGCATGACGTGTCGGAGCAGAACAGCTACGACGCTCTGAGTGCTGCCGCTGGCGATACTTCTGCCGCTATGGAAAGGCAGCGTCTGCGTGTTGACGGTGACCTGGACTTCCTTGTGGGTGCGGCTGTAGCACTGCAGTTGCAGGATACGAATGCTGACACACTCGGTGTTAATCAGGATCTGGTTAACATGATGAAGAGTCTGCAACGCTCGAACCCCGAGTATGTAGCTATCTCCTACGTTGATCCTGAGACCCGCAAGGCATTGTTCCGCACCGTTCGCACCGGTTGGGACAGCAAAGTTAATGCGCGTCTGTTCAAGACCAATGAAATGATGCTGACCAAGCGTGCTCTGGAGGCCGGTAGTACGGAAGACTCGGCTAACCGCTCCAAGCTGTACGATCTGCAGAGCGAATTCCGCGATTCGAAAACTCCGGTAGAAGCCGCTGCAAAGATTGTGAGCTCACCTGAGACCGGTCAGCCGGTTGGCGTGATCGTTGTGAACAGCGACGTGTCAGCAGCACTGGTAGGCAAGACTATTCAGGGCGTTGATGCTGACCTTTATGTGATTAATACCGGCGGTCGCTTCGTTGTTCATCCGGACAAGAGCAAGCAGTTTGCCCGCGGTGTGACTGTTGAAAGCGAGTTCCCCGGTCTGGACTTCAGCGATACTTCTGTTCCGGGCTATGCCTATCAGATGGTAGACGGCCCTGAGCTTCTCATGGGCTTCGAGAAGCCTGATTTAGGCAAAGGTTCCGGCGAAGCGTTGTTGTATATCTACACCGGCGACCGTGATCTGATGGAAGCCGACGCCACCCGTATCGGTAACGAACTGCAAAAAATCGCTCAGGTGAACCTGTTGGTTGCGGTACTGATTGGTTGGTTCTTTGCCCGTCGCTTCTCGAAACCGGTTAAAGAAATTTCTGCAGCAGCAATTGAGTTCGGTCAGAGCGGTGAAGTTGCCGAGCTGCCTGTCGACGGTCGCGACGAGATCGGCATGCTGGCTAAATCTCTGAAAGAGATGATGGAAGAGGTGCAGAGTCAGCGCGGCAAGCTGGAGTTGCTGTCATCAGCGGTAGAGTCATCTATCGATGGCACGCTGATTACAGATAAAACATCGAAAATCGTCTATGTGAACCGCCAATACCTGAGTTACTCAGGCGTCAATGAAGAAGACCTGCTGGGTATCTGGCTGAAGGACCTGCCCGAGTTCAAGGCGAACGAAGGCATGTTGGCCGGTTCTGCAGGTGATGAGGTCGATGATCGCGACAACGTCTGGTCAGGTGAAATGCGTGTCCGCCGTAACGACGGCCGCATGCATGACGAGGCCGTGACTGTCGCGCCTATTAAAGACGAAGATGGCAACATCATTAACCACTCTGTCGTTATCGAAGACATTACCGAGCGTAAGGAAATGGAACGCAACATCGAGCGCAAGAGTGCCGAGTTGCAGCGTTCTAACCGTGACCTTGAGCAGTTCGCGTATGTTGCTTCCCATGACCTTAAAGCACCTCTGCGTGCGATTGAGGTGCTGGTCGGCTGGCTCGAGGATGACCTTGAAGATTACGAAGAGGCAGAGGGCAGCGACGTTAAAGAGAACCTCGACCTGCTGCGTCAGCGCACGGGTCGTCTCAGCCGTCTGCTTGACGATCTGCTAGCGTACTCGCGTGCCGGTCGTAAGATTGGTGATATCAAGACTGTTAACACTGAAGAGCTGGTGCGCGATGTGGGCGTGCTGCTCAATCCGCCGGAAGGCTTCACGATTGAGGTCGCTGAAGACATGCCGACGATTACCAGTTACCACGCACCGCTTGAGACTGTGTTCCGTAACCTGATGGGTAACGCGATCAAGCATTCGCCGGTGCCGGCTGAAGGTGTGATCAAGGTGTACTGCAAAGACGCCGGTAACCGTGTGCAGTTTTCTGTGCAGGATAACGGCACGGGTATTGATCCGCAGTACGCAGAGAAAGTGTTCAAGATGTTCCAGACGCTGCAGGCCCGTGATGAGAAAGAGGGCAGTGGTATGGGTCTGGCCATCGTGCAACGAATCATCGACTGGCAGGACGGCAAGATCTGGTTCGAAGACGGTCCGGACGGCAAGGGCACGATTTTCCACTTCACCTGGACCAAGAAACCGGCTGTCGCACCCGAGATCAAGACCGATGAAGACGAAATGAGTCAGACGCAGGTGCTGCGTGCACAGGCACTGGCCGAAGGTCGTGTCGAAGAGGAAGACGATCCGAACGATACGCAGGCTCAGATCGCTTAGGCGGTATAAGTCTGCACAATGCGGAGTGAAGAAAGCCCGGCTTAGCCGGGCTTTTTTGTTGTTTCGCGATGTCGGGCGTATGATCAGGATAAGGTTGTGCAGTGCCAAGGGGGTAGATGTGAACGATATAACTCAGTTGGATCCGCATATTGCCTATTGCGGTTTGGATTGCTCGGGTTGCGAGGTTTATCAGGCAACTAAATTTGATGATGACGATATGCGTCAACAGTACGCAGACAAAGTGTTTTCGCAGTTTAAGGTTACTGTCGAGCCCGCCACCGTAAACTGTCATGGGTGTCGCGACGAGAGACCCAAAAGCGGCTATTGCGCGATGTGTGAGGTTCGCAGTTGTGCGATAGAACGACAGCTCGAAAACTGTGCATACTGTGAAGACTACGGTTGTGAGAAATTGCAAAAGGTTCACACGGCTATGATCAGCGTTGGTAAGGCAGTGGATGGAGTGGCCAAAGCTTCTTTGAATCTCGAGGCAATCCGCTCGGAAAAAGGCATGGCGTAAATCAGTTTTAGCGCACCCGTTGTGGCAGCTTTAGCTTGGGGTGACTTCTAGCACGTTTCCTAAGTATTTCCACTAGTTAACCTAGGCATAGGGCAGGCGCATACTAACCTCAAGGAGACCGGTTTTTAGCCGGTAACGAGAGGGATGGTTATGCGTTTGCTAAGGTTGTTTTCGACTGTATTGCTGAGCGTTATGGCGGTTGCTGCCGTTGCCTGGGAACCTTTGTCAGTAGAAGAAGATGAGTTGCTCAGAATGCCGGGTACTCAGCCCGGTGATGGTGTGCAACTGGAGGCACCTAATCGCTGCCTGAATTGCCATGCCGGTTACGATCAGGCGGTTGAGCCGGGTTTCATGTGGCAAGGCTCCATGATGGCTCAGGCCGCCCGCGACCCGATATTCTGGGCAACGATGACTGTTGCTGCGCAAGACTCTATCTGGGCGCTTGGCAATCCAAATGCCACCGATCTCTGCGAGCGTTGTCATTTCCCACAAGGATGGTTGGAAGGCCGGTCAGATCCTACAAATGCTTCACTGATGACCGGAAGCGACTTCGACGGTATTCACTGCGATGTTTGCCACACCCAATATGATCCTTTCTTTGCCGACACCCATGCAGGTGTTCGCGAAGGTGACGACTGGCAGGGCTATTGGGATGAATCCGGTAATACCGGACCGGGCAGCGGTACGGTGTCCCAGAACGAAGCAGATGCGACCAGAACAGCGGATGCCGGTCAGGCTGCGGCGCTGACACAGATGGACGGTGCATCTTTATACGAGAACGATCTTCCGGCGAATAGCGGCTACGACGAGGCAGCGTCCGGGCAATTCTATGTCAGTACCGGTGCCGAGAAGCGGGCAGGCTTTGCCGACGCCGGCGCGAAGCACAAGATGTACTACAGTCGTTTTCATAAGTCCCGCTACTACTGCGGCACCTGCCATGATGTATCCAATCCGGTATTGGCTAATCTTGGTGCCTCGGGTCTGCCGGACCTTGAGCCGGGGGCACTAATTACCGAGCAACACCCTGCTTATGCCTATTTTCATGTCGAGCGGACGTTCTCGGAGTTTATGTTGTCAGACTTCGGCCGTGGTTCGGGAGCACCCACTAGTCCCGAATTTCAGGCCCAGGGCGGCTCAGGCATTACACATGTCAACAAATGCCAGGACTGCCATATGGCGGACGCCACAGGTGTCGGTGGAAATAAAAACTCTGCTGTATTGCGTCCGGATGGCAGTACCGAACACCCGCAATCCGGCGTGCCAACGCATGATCTGATGGGCGGCAACAGCTGGATTACCTGGATTCTTGCTAGTCTTGATCCTAACGGCCCGGTTTACGATCCGCGCAACGTTGAGCTTCTGGATCAAGGGCCGGCAATACTGACGCTGGACCTGAATGCAGGTCAGTCACCTAAGGAGCACGGCGCTGCTTTGAAAGCTGCTTCCGACCGTGCGCTGGTTCAGCTGGCAATGGCGGCAACACTGAAGAATGTTGTGTACAACGCCGAAACCGGCAACGTGCATCTGCAGGTGCTGAACAATACCGGCCATAAGTTGATATCGGGTTTTCCGGAAGGGCGGCGTATGTATCTCAATCTTCGTGCATATGATTCGTCTGACAATCTGATTTTCGAAGTTAATCCATACGACTATGTTGCGGGTACGTTGAAGTCGATGCCTGCGAGCCCGGTATTGAGTGGCTCCGAGCGATATGTTGATGCGGTTGTGTATGAGGTTCATCCGAAGAGCAGTCTGACGGGCGAAGATCATACCTTCCATTTTGTGCTTGCCGATGGTCGTGCAAAAGACAACCGGATTCCGCCGCGCGGTTTCGATATTTCAGGGGCAGCAGCCAGACATTCGGTTCCTGTAGACCCGGTAACACATCTCGAGAATCCGGACTACTTCACTGCTGCGGAATATGCGGGTGGTTACGACGAGCAGGTTATTCCGGTAATACCGGGCGCGGCCAGGATTGACGTTACGCTTTACTACCAAGGCACCAGTCGCGAGTTCGTTGAGTTTCTGCGCGACGAAATAAACGGTACCGGAAATACCTTATCGAGTCCCACTCCTTCCGGTGAACCGCTTGCCTATGTCATTCAGAGTGATCCGTTCTTCTCTGCAATGAAGGCTTGGGGTGACACGATATGGGAGCTGTGGTGGCACAACCACGGTCTTGATGGCGCCGGCACTCCTGTGCCGGGGATAGTTCCGGTGGTCATGACCTCGGCGACTGCTATTCCCGAGCCTTTGGTAAGTGTGGCGATAGAAGTGAATGGCGGTGCAAGCGTTAACCCTGACGATACTGAATCTGTAGTGCCTGTGGCTGTTCTAACATCTCGCGTCGAAGACGGCGATCCGGTGGACTTCGATGCGCTGGATGTTAATCCAGCCAGTGTTCGCTTCGGCCCGGCTGCCGCGCCTGATCAGGATGGTGTTGCAGAGACCGGCGATGCAGATGGCGATGGGCATGATGATGCAAGCTTTAGTTTCCTGATGTTTGATACCGGACTGGTTTGTGAAGATGTTTCCGCGTCACTAACGGGTGAAACACATGGAGGTGGGCCGATCGCTGGTACAGCAGCGATTACAACTGACTGCGAAGACAGTTGCCATCCCTAGGTTGGCAGATCATTCTACAATTCTCTAATACAAGCATCGGCATCGACTACATTGATGCCGATGCTTCTCAGCTCCTGCCAGCCGTGCTCTGTGAAGTTGGAGATGCCATCCGTGATCGCAACGACCCGGAAATCACGTTCGCTGGCTTCATAAACCGTGGCACGAATGCAATTCGGGTAGTTGCAGCCCGCCAGAACAATCGTCGTCACGCCGAGCGAGCGCAAGTGTTCTTCCAGGCAGCTCTTGTAGAACGCACCCCAGCGTGATTTATAGACATACCATTCTTTGTTGCCGATTTCCTGAGGCACATTCGTCCACAGCAGTTCGTCATCAGGTTCAGCTGCGTTTGCGGGCAGCAGTTCGGGGGCGATGAGCCGGCCGGTGCTGCCGCTTAAGAACATCTGCTCGCCGTTTTTCAGTGCTTCGCGTCTGCACAGCTCCGCATTGGAGCCGTCGGGCTTGTACAGCCGGAGGATGTGTACGATGGGCAAAGACCTCGCACGGAATGCTTCGCACAGGTCCGCCATCTGCGGCAGCGCCTGCGAGGTGCCGCTGATCTCGAACGGCTGGCCGTCGAGTGTGTCCTGCTGAACGTCGATGGTGACGAGCGCCGCGTGTTCGTACTCAGGCTTTGTCCATTGATCGTGTTTAGTGTTCATGAGCCGCTTTTTATCACAGCTTTCCGGCTTCGCTATGGAGAGTGATTGGTGTCGCCATAGGACGGGCAGGCAAAATAAAAGGGCGGGCTCTTTGCGAGCCCGCCCTTTGCAGAAGCGACTTGTGAATTAGTCGAGTGCGCTTGATTCAGCCCAGGTCAGAACGGTAGACCAGAAGCTGGCGTCGTAGCCTGAGTGACTGCTGGTTGTAAGAACAGCCATCCGGTTCAGTGTAGTACCGCAGTCTCCGAACAAGGTGTTGCCCACCTGCGACTGATTGCTTATTGGACCGTGCCATTCACAGATTTGCAGGGTCGGTTCAGGTGCAACCATCCAGTCGAGCGCGCTGGTTATGTAGAAGATCGGACTCATCGGGTCGTTGTGCCAAATGAAAGAGTTATCCCATAAGAACGCAACTGTCGCGCTATCAACATTGTTTGAGTAGCAGTCCGTGCCGCTTAGTGTCAGGTTTGGAAATGTACCGGTTGAGGAACAGTTGTCGGTGCCGGTGTCGTTGTAATAGTCCTGCCACTGGTCAAGCGCGATAGACTCGCCGAGACCTGTCGTGACGTTTACGGTACCGAAGTCGAAGTCGCCGGCACCGAGTACGTTCGGATTATTACCGTTCAGCATCCAGTGGTCGTACATGACATTCAATGGTGCGTTCACAGGTACTATGGCGCGGATGTGATCTCTGACCCATTGGCTGCCGTAACGGCCGAGTGACATCGCCAGATGACCGCCGGCCGAGTGACCGCTTAGAACAAAGCCCTGTGCCAAGTCGACGTCGTACTCGCCCCAGTTTGCATGCATGATGGCCAGAGTGAATGCCTGCTGTACATCGTTAAACTGCTGGTCACGGGTTGTTTTCGTGCAGGGGTGGCTCAGCGTATTTTCACTTTCAACAGCCCGGTAGTCAGAGGAGTAGACGATATATCCGGCATCGACCAGCGCGGCGACACTGCCTTCGCTGATACCTATGGCGTCGCTCTGACGCCAGCCGCCACCACCATAGAAGAAGGCCGGTTTATAACCGGTGGCGGGTTCTTTGTCCGGGTCGTGGCTGATGATGAATGACAGGTTGCAGTTCTTGTCGCCAGCCGGTTTCCAGTTGATTGCCGGATCCGACGTAGCTGCGGCGAGCGCGTTGGTTGATAGTGTGATGAGTGCCAAGCTTGCGAGACTTCCCGCCAGGCCCGATTTAAGTGCTTTCAGATTCATTGCATCCCCTCGATGTCAGAATTTAATTATGTAAAAAGCGAAGCCATCCTAGCATGCAATGCAACACTGCCAATAACCGGTCGGAAGCTCTTGGAACGGGGCTTCTAAAGGTAAAAGCGCTGACTTAAGCTGTGGCGATGAGGATGATGAGGTTACTTCAGCTATCGGTTCTATGGTGCCTGCCGGTAATTTCAGCGGTGGCCACCCCGTTGCCTGCGCCGACAGACCCTGTGTTCTGTCAGGCAGCCCAGAAGTTTCTGGCAAGCACGGATGTCACCAGTGACAACACCTTGTTTACCGATATGCCGTCTTACCGTGCCTCCAAACCATCGGTTGATCCGTTGCGGACCTATCAGGTGGTGAGCTACG
>Ga0070729_10001574_pt1 | contig 33968 bp, 29 predicted proteins | sample tdDd472_FD_66725 | JGI IMG/M metagenome (GOLD analysis project Ga0070729, IMG submission 66725) | Marine sediment microbial communities from the Atlantic coast under amendment with organic carbon and nitrate - tdDd47.2 | ecosystem: Environmental > Aquatic > Marine > Coastal > Sediment | place...
CGGACCACGCGCGGATAGCAGTTCTCGAGCCGCGCGGTTCCTTCCAGATGCTGGCGCAGCACCGAATGGATCGCCATTAAAAGACTATCCGGCTCGAAGCCGGCGACGGCCGCCGCGAGGCCGTGATCCCTCGGCACGAACTCCCATTCCTCCGGGCCCATCACGGTCGCCACGTGGCCCGGCGCGATCAGGCAGTCGAAGCCCGGATCCTCGCTATCGAGCAGCATGGCGACGGCCGGCCAGGTCAGGCGGCCCGACAGCAGCACCGACAGGTTCTCCGGCAGGCCCTCCGCCAGCAGCGCCGCGACCGGGGCCGTCGTCGTCTCGAACCCGGCGGCGAAGAACACCACCTCCCGGTCGGGATGGTCCCGGGCGATCCTCGTCGCCTCGCCCGGCGAGGCGATCGGCCGGACATCGCCGCCCGCCGCCCGCGCCGCTTCCAGCGAGCGCGGCTCGTTCTTCGGTCCGTTGGTCGGCACCCGCAGCATGTCGCCGAAGGCAACGAGGATCGCATCGGGCCGCATGGCGATCCGGATCGCGGTATAGAGATCTTCCTCCGGGCAGACGCAAACCGGGCAGCCGGGGCCGGGGATCAGCTCGATGGTGTCGGGCAGGGCGGTTCGGATTCCGGAAAGCGAAATCGTCCGCTCATGTCCGCCGCAGACATTCATGATCCGGACCGGCGAGCTGAGCGGCAGGTCGCGGATGCGGCCCAGCCATTGCTTCGCCCGTGCGGTCGCCTCGGTCATCGTCCTACTCGGCGGCGTGCACGTGGTGGTGATGGATGTGGTGATGGTGTCCGGGGCTGTGATGCCCATCGCCGTGTTCGTGGTGATGGGAGTGTCCGCCCTGGCGGGTCCTTGGCCGGAGCGCCTCGCCGGCCCGGCAGGCGGCGAGCTTTTCCTCCAGCCACGCGATCCATGGCGCCATCGTCTCCGGCCGCCGGCTGGTAACCGGCATAACCTCGGCCGGGTTGGCCAGCGCCCGCACGTGGCCCTCCGCCTTCTCCGGCGAGAAGTCGTCGAGCACATCGAGAAGGTCCGCCTTCGACAGCAACACCAGGTCGGCGGCGCGGAACATTACAGGGTACTTAGCCGGCTTGTCATCTCCCTCGGTCACCGACAGCAGCACCACGTCGGCGTGCTGACCGAGATCGAAGCCGGCCGGGCAGACGAGATTGCCGACATTCTCGACGAACAGGATATCGACGGCGTCGAGATCGAGCTTGTGCAGGCCTTCGTGCACCATATGGGCGTCGAGATGGCAGGTCTGCCCGGTGGTGATCTGCACCGCCGGCACCCCCTTGGCGCGGATGCGTGTCGCGTCGTTCTCGGTTTCGAGATCGCCCTCGATGACCGCGATTCTGGCCCGGTCGCCGAGCGCCTCGATGGTCGCTTCCAGAAGGCTGGTCTTGCCAGAGCCCGGCGATGACATCAGGTTGATCGCCAGCACCTTGTGGCGGTCGAAATGCTCGCGGTTGTGCGCCGCCTCGTGGTCGTTCGCCGCGAGCAGGCTGCCGAGCACGTCGACGACCTGACCTCTGGCAACCTTGCCGCTGGCCTCCGCACTCTGGACCGCGCCCGTGGTGACGCCGCATCCGCAATCCTGGCACATTTCGCTATCCTCTCATGGCCGCCGCGACCGGCAGCGCTTCCCGTGCCGGGTCTCGCGTCCCGGCCAGTTCGACGCTCTTGAGCAGCAATTCGTCGCCGGAGCGCAATGCGACCATCCAGGTTCCGCATCGCTCGCAGACGAGCGCATTCACTTCGGCCTCGCTCTCCGTCCGGCACTCCTCGCACCAGACATTGACCGGCATGATCTCGATTTCGAGCTCCGCCTCCTCGGCGACGGTGCCGGCGCGGGCGATGGTGAAGGCCCGTTCGAGCAGCGGCGCCTCGACTCCCGACAATGGCCCGATGGCCAGCGTCAGTTTCGTCGCCCGCTCCGCGTCATGCGCCGCCGCCACCCGTTCGACTTCTGCGATCAGGCTCTGGCAGACCGAAAGCTCATGCATCGCCTTGCATCTCCGCCTCGCGGGCGAACATCTCGTCATAGAGGTTCCAGGCGCTGACGGCCTCTTCCTCGGTCATCTTCTGGATGGCGTAGCCGACATGCACCATGACGTGGTCGCCCGGGGCGATCTCCTCGTGCTGGAGCAGGAACAGGTTGACCGACCGCTCGATGCCCTTCGCCTCGCAGCGCGCGACGAACCCGTCCAGTTCCACCACCCGCATCGGCACGCCCAGGCACATGGTCAGCCTCCTCGAAAGTCCGACATCATTATTGCACAGCCTAGCCGGATTTTCACAGCCGCCACTTGATTCAGGTCACGGCACGTGCTCGCGGGGAGGAGCGTGTCGACCGACGAATCCCGTGCCGCGGCTCTCGGGCCCGAACCGGGCAATCTGTTGCTCCGCGACGACGGATTCGGCGCTCACGTTGTTCAGGCGCTCGAGCGCGAACGAACCGAGGACGATAGGCTTGCAATCGCAACGTCGCCGGCGCCGACACCATGGTCACCTCCCGCGCCAATTGCCGGCTGACCATGGACGAGAGCAAGACCCGTTTCGAATGGAAGCACGGCCTCGACAGCATCGTCGAACCGATCGCCGACCACCTGGAAGGCGCGCAGCAAGACTGACGACAGGCCTCAGAGGATCGGCGAGCCGAGCCGGAACAGCGCCTCGACCGCCCTCCTGATGCGCCCGGCCGGGCGAATGCCGACCGGGGCTTCGGCGAGCAGGCCCTCGGCCCAGCGGTGGAGGATCTCGACGTCCTCATTGTTGAACAGCAGCGCCGCCATCTCGAAATTCAGCAACAGGCTTCTGGCGTCGAGATTGGCCGAGCCGGTGAAGGCGAGGCCGTCCGCCAGCACCGCCTTGGCATGCACCATCTCCGGGTGGAGGTGAATACGGCAGCCGCTGTCTTCGAGGTCGCGCAGCCAGGCGCCGCGGGCGAGGTCGGCGAGCCGCTGGTTCGATTTCGCCGGGATCAGCAGCCGCACGTCGACGCCGCGCCGCGCCGCGATTGCCAGCGCTTCGGAAAGGGCAGGGGTCGGCAGGTAATAGGGCGTGACGATCCATACCCGTCGCGCCGCAGCATGGCAGGCGAAGACCAGCGCGTCGTGCAGCGGATCCTCGCTCACGTCCGGTCCGGCGGGCACGATCTGCAGCTTCGAGGTTCCTTTCTCCCGAGGAATTGGCGCGGCGCGACTTTCCATCCGGCCGTTCGCCGCTTTCCAGTCGGAGATGAAGATCCCGGAAAACGCTACCGTTGCCGGACCGTCTACAACGAAGGACAAATCATGCCAGCGGCCGGCGACCGGCTCCGGCCCGAGATATTCCTCCGCCACGTTGCGGCCGCCCGACCAGACGCGGGCGCCGTCGGCGATGACCATCTTGCGATGGATCCTGAGATTGAGGTTGCCGCCGCTCGGACTGTTGAGGATGGGCGAGTGCAGGCGCACCTCGCCGCCCGCCCCGGTCAGCTCGCGCAAGGCCCGGCGCGGGCGCCACAGGCTGCCGAAGCGGTCGAGAATGACCCGCACCGCCACCCCCTGCCGCGCCTTGTTGGCGAGCATCGCGCAGAAGGCGCGCCCAACGGGATCGTTGCCGAGTGCGTAGAGGGTGACGTCGAGGCTCGTGGTCGCGTCCGCGACCAGCTCCGTCAGAGCGGCCCAGGATTCCTCTCCCCCGGTCTGGAGCGAGAACCGGTTGCCTTCGGAAGCGGCGCCGAGTCCGTAGCGGCACAGCATCCTCTCGATCTGCGGCGCGTGCTCGCCGGGGCGCGGCGCGGCGGCGGTCTGGAACGGCGCCGCCGGCCCCGACTGCAGCCGCTTTCTAAAGCCCATGACGGCGAAGGCGGGGATGGCGACGTAAGGAACGACGACCAGGAACATCAGCCAGGCGATCGTCGCCTGCGGGCTGCGCCTTTGTTGCAGCATGACGATGGCCGTGGTCGCCACCAGCAATCCTGCAAGAACGACCAGCCCGTGCGCTTCAAGCCAGAACAGCATGTCAGGCCGCCGCCGCTTCGGCGGATCGTCGGAGTGTTCTGTTCATGCGGGTGACGATGATCCGGAATCGCACCCGGATGCAACCGTCCGGTCCTACTTCTTTTCTTCGTCCTTGCTTGCGCTGATCCGGATCGGTCCCTCGATCAGGTGCGGCTTGAACCAGTCTGGAGGCAGGAACTGCGAGAGCCCCTTGTCGCTGCGCGGTTGCGGATTGGGTTGCCATTCTTTCCGGTCGGGCACCTTCTCGATGCCGATCGGATAGATCGTCAACTCGTCCGGCGTCAGCTTGAGGCGCAGGAAGTTCTTGTAGCCCTCGATGCGCATGGCGCTGAAGGCGTCGTTGGTGTGCAGGCCGAGCCAGCGGCAGACGACGATCAGGTAGATCGACCAGATGATCCCGCCTGTCAATGCGCCGGCGAACACCATCTCGATGAAGGTAACCAGGCCGGAGAGATAGTGATTCGCCGCAAGGGCAAGCACCGAGCGCGTAAAGTGCGTCACGCCGATATAGAGCGCCCCGATGGCGGCGATATGTGCGATGGCATGGGCTATACCGACGACCGCCTTTTGCCGTCCGCGCGCGTCCGCGTAGAGGATCAGCGCGCCGATGATCGCAAGAATGCCTATCGGCAGATAGGGGCTATGAGAGCTTGCAATCAGAAAGGCTGCGGACCAGCCCGACAGGCTGTCGGGAACCTCTTTCCCTTCGCCGAGAAGTTTCTTGAAGAATTCACCATTGTCGCACAAAAGAAGCATCCACGAAAACAGCGCGTAGACGATGCCCAGCGTGACGGCGAACCACGGATTGCGCCCGATGAAAAGCCAGTTCCCCCAGAGCAGTCGCTTGGATTTGTCCCGTGACGGATAGCAGGCTTCTTCCTCCGATCCGTGCTGTGCCGGATCGTGCGCCAATGTACAATCGCAAAGCTTGTCCACCATCTTCCCCTTATTCTCGACAGTCCATTCGACCGTAATCGTGTCCTTGAGGGTGTGGGTGGGATGGAGAAACGCGCCGCCTCCGCCGGCGGTAATCAGATGGCAATCCTCGTCATCGTTGAAGACGTAGCGGTTGTAGTTGTGGATATCGCCGGCGATCAGCGCGCAAACCTTGCCAGTCTTCTCTTTGAGGACCTGCGACACCACATATTTCAGGCTGTTGAACGCCTCCTGCCCCACGTCTTCCGCCCGCAGCCAGCTCGGCTGCGCGGTGCACAGGATAACCTTGGCATTGTCCGCGAGCGATTCCGCGATCAGCCGGAAATAGTGGATCTGCGGATCGTCGATATATTCTGTGAGCTGGATGTCGACCCCCCAGATCCACCAGTCATGCGGCAGCCGGATCGCGAAATAGCTTCGCATCTGCTTGCAGCGCCAGTTTCCTATGCTGAGCCCGCCATGGTAGGGCGGCCGGTCGAGAAATCGGCAGAACGTTCCGAAGAAGGACTCCAGGCCGTCGTACCAGTCGTGATTGCCCGGGATGACGAACATCTCCGGGTGGTGCGAACGGCTCCTGGTATCGTCGGGATAGGCGAGCAAATAGGGGATGCGCATGCGCTCCCAATAGGCGTCGCGGGTCGCGGTCGGATAGACCTGGTCTCCGCCGAGGATCAGAAGGCTGCCGCGCGGCAGATTCTTGCCGCCGATCATGAGTTCGTCCTGGGCGAGCAGATAGGCGACGGCATAGGTCGAATCGAATCCGTCGCCAACGTCCGCCGTGTAGTCGACCCAGACGGCGCCGTCCTCGTCCGGTTCGATCTTTTCCGTAAGATCGTGCCGTTTGATCAGATTTTCCGGCGTTGCCGTGTCGAGCGCGGCCTGGACGATCCTCTGGTCGGCGAAGCGGCCGAACAGGGCCGACACCACCACCCGCCAGCCGATCTTCGTCAGCAGGACCGGACTGAACCAGCGGGTCATGTCCGGACGGTCGCCGAGATTTTCGATGGGGAGTTCGGTCCTGGCCATAAGTCCCTCCGTTGGCTCGACCAGGTCGGGCGAGCCTGTCTGCTTGGGACGGGCGGCAAGCGCGGATGGATATTGCGGTTACAGGCTCGTCTGCGTCCTGATCCGCATCACCAATAGTGATATCCGGATAGAAATGTTCGGCTTATGCCCCCGAAAAGCCAGAGAATTCTAGAGTGAAGCCCGGAGAAAGGCAATTACTTGTGTGGATATCCTTTCAGCCAGGAAAATCTCGCCGAAAAATACGCGGCCTGTCCGCGATCTTCCTTGTTGCGGAAGAAATCGATTCGTATGTGAGCGAATTCCGGCGGATTTCCTTGCGCACGGCCGGGCACGACCGCCGGTCAATGGCCGGCGGGGAGGGCGATCTCCAGCCTGAGCCCGCCGAGGTCGGAGCGGCCGGCGGACAGGGAGCCGCCATATTCGACGACGATGTCGTTGACGATCGCCAGACCCATGCCGGTGCCGGGTTTGGCCTCGTCGAGCCGCAGGCCGCGCTCGGGATGGCAACCGAAGGTTTCCGACGGAAGGCCGGGTCCGTCGTCCTCGAAAACCAGCAGGGCGACGCGGTCGTCGCGCGTTCCCGACACCCGCACAGTCGACCCCGCCCATTTCCGGCAATTGTCGAGAAGGTTGCCGAGGATTTCGGCGAGGTCGTCGGTTTCCACCGCGACCTCGAGATCCTCCGGCACCTCGACCCGCCAGTCGAGATCGCCGCCGCCCGGCAGCCGGGTGAGGGAATTGACCACGTCGCGGGCGAGCGGAGCGACCAGGTTCGACGGCTTGGTGCCGTAGGTGGCGCCGCGAATGCGGGTGCGGATCAGTTCCCGCTCGATCTGCCGGTTCATGATTTCGACCTGCCGCTCGATCGCCTCGCCGACCGGCTTGCCGGGGCCCGAGGCGAGCTTCACCGTCTCGGTCAGAACGATCGCCAGCGGCGTCTTGAGCCCGTGGGCGAGGCTCGCCGAACGTGCCCGGGCGCGCTCCATCATGTATTCCTGCTGGCTCAGGAGCGCGTTCAGTTCCTCGACCAGCGGCGCGACTTCGACCGGCTGGTCGGCGTCCATGCGCTTGCGTTCGCCCCGGTGGACGGCGGCGACCTGGCCGAGCATGTCGCGCAGCGGGCGCAGGCCGTAGGAAATCTGCAGGAACACGAGCAGGAAGATCACCGATCCGAAGCCGGCCAGGATGTACCACAGCTCCCTGGAGAACTCGTCGACGGACGCGGTGATCGTGTCGTGGCTGACCGCGACCATGTAGTCGTAGAAAGCGGTCTTTTCGCCGTTTTTCTTCGAGATCGGCTTGTGGACGAGGAGCAGCTTGCGGTCGTTTGGACCGGTAACCAGGTACTCGACGATTTCCGGCAGCGCCTTGTCCTTCGGCAGCGTCAGTTCCGTGTCCCACAGCGAGGCCGAGCTGTCGAGAACCGCGTTCGCTCCGTTGATCTGCCAATAGAGCCCGCTATATGGCTCGGAGAATTGCGGGATCATGGCGCCGTGGGCCACCTTGATGCCGCCGGTCTTCGAAAACCGCGTGTTGTTGATGAGCTGGTTGAGATGCGCCCGCAGCTCGCCGACGATCCGGCGTTCCACGTGCTGTTCGAAGAAATACGACAAGGCATAGCTGCCCGCCGTCAGCACCGCGGCGAGGACGAGTGCGGCGACGAGCGTGATCCGCCATTTGAGCGATGGTATCCGCAGTCGTGTCCTTATGGGTTCGCCTCCGCCGGCCCCGCCTCGTCGCGCTCGATCAGATAGCCGAACCCGCGCCGGGTCTTGATCAGGTCGGTCCTGAGCTTGCCGCGCAGCCTTTTTATCAGGGCTTCGAGCGCATTGGCACTGCGGTTCGAGTTGAAGCCGTAGACATGGTCCATCAGCTCGTGCGCCGGCACCGCTGTTCCCAGATTCTGCATCAAGTGGGCGAGTGCGCGAAATTCCAGAGGTCCGAGTTCCACCGGTCGGCCTTCCTCGATGACCTGCATGCGGCTGGGGACGACCGTCACCCCGTGCGCGGCGATCTGCGGCGCCGCGTGTCCCTGGCTCCTTCGGATGACCGCGTGTAGTCGGGCCGTCAGTTCCTCCATGTGGAAGGGCTTGGCGAGATAGTCGTCGGCGCCCATGTTGATGCCGTTGACGCGATCGAGCCACTGGTTGCGGGCGGTCAGGATCAGCACCGGCGTCTCGATGCCCTCGCCGCGCCACCGCGTCAGCACCTCGAGCCCGTCCGTGTCGGGCAGGGTGAGATCGAGGACAATGGCTTCGAAATCCTCGGTGCTGCCGAGAAACCAGGCGTCCTCGCCCGAGCCCGTCGTCTCGACGACGAAACCGCCCGACCGGAGGTAGTCGGCGATCGCGACCTGGAGGTCTCCATCGTCCTCGACGACCAGAACACGCATTATCGGCCCCTGATCCTGATGATCTTCTTGGTTCGCGGGTTGATGTAGACGTCCAGGAGCTGCGATTTGGCGGAGACGATCCGGAACCGATAGGTGAGCCGCTTCTTGCCGCGGATGACCTTGGCCCCGATGACCTTGCCGCCGGTTCGCGCCAGGACCGCCGCCTTCAGCTCCGGATAGGAATGCAGCGCGCCGCTCTTGCGCTGGGCGGCCAGGGTCCGGTGCGGCCCACGGCCGAACTGGAGCCCGTCGCGTCCGCCGCGCAGGCCGCTATTATAGGCCGGGTCAGTGTTCCGGTCGCTTCCGCCACCGGCGCTCTTGCCGCTCTTGCCGCCCGGGGACTTGCCGCCGCCATCGCCGCCGCCGCTCTTGCCGCCATCTCCCGAGTCGCCGTTGTCGCCGTCGCTTCCGCCGTCGTCGCCACCTTCTCCGCCGCCGTCGCTGTCCCCATCTCCATCGCCGCCTCCGTCTCCATCTCCATCACCGTCCCCATCTCCATCGCCGTCTCCGTCTCCATCGCCGTCTCCATCGCCATCTCCGTCCCCATCTCCGTCGCCATCGCCATCGCCATCGCCATCGCCGTCTCCGCCGTCGGCATGAGCGGGCGTCACGAAGAAATGTCGCGTTGTGTCTGCGAGCGGCGCGACCAGGACCAGGACCGATAGCAGGAGCAGGACGAGGAGCGGCCGGCGCACGCCCGGCAACCGCCCGGCGACGGGCGCCGCAGCGGTTCGGTTACGCGCTTCGATGGGGTCGACCCCGGGCGGTCTCGTCATATCCGGTCTTCCGGCATTCGATGGCACCACGCTTGTCCGGCGGCCCCGGCGGCGGCCGTCGCATGCCTCCCGGAGCAGCCGGCGACGCCTTGGCGATCGTTCCATCCGTTGATATCCCAATCGCCACACCTGCACCACTCAAGCTGACTTTTTCCTGACGCGTCAGCCAGACATCAGCCGAGGGCGGTTATCGACGGACATGTTGCATGGCAGGCTGTCGAGCCAGCCGCGACAGCCCGGAGCCGCAACGATGCTGCGAAACGCCCGAAAGTTCCTTTCCATCCTCAGGGGTCGGCCTGCGGCCGCAGGCAAGAGTTCCGACGCGGCCGCTTCGCTGGCGGGCGTCGAAGCGCAGCGGGTCGCCCGGATCGCAGCCCGAGCGTTTGCGGGCGGACCGGATGGGCCGGAAGAAGACGTCGAAACCGGCGGGCCCGTCTATATCGGTCTGCGTACCGCAGGAAAACGGTTGTGGGCAGGGTGGCTCGATCGGCGGACCCTCGCTGAAGTCTTTTCCGGGGCGCTCGCGGAGTCCGGTGTCGACGGTGCCGTGGTCGACGCGATCGAGATCTGCTCGTGCCACGACGAACGGCCGGTCCCGGTCAACCGTTTCGACAACGCCTTCCCGGGAAGCCGTCGCGGCCTCGATGGTATGACGATCCGTCACGGCGGGTCGGTCCGCCGTTTCGCCCCGACCGAGGCGATCGCCACCAATCGCGGCTTCGCCCGCCAGTTCGAGGTCACTCTCGCGGATCGGAAAGTCGGACAGGACGAGTTTTTCGAGACCGGCGGCGAAATCCTGAAGTTCCTCTCGCGCCGGCTCCTGGTTTTCCTGTCGGAGGAGGGCGCGCGGGCGGTCGAGCTTCACCGGGGAAACCGTGTCGTCGACCCGGGCTCGGTCGGACCCGAAACCGTCGCCGCCATGATCGCCGCCATGGGCGCCTGGATGGCGCGCAATTGCGGCGACGACGGCCGGATGACCTACAAGTACTGGCCGAGCCGCGGCGAATATTCGAAGGCGAACAACACCATCCGCCAGTTCATGGCGAGCGTCTGCCTGGCCGAGATCGCCCGCCGCGAGGGAACCGCCGAGGCGGCGAGGCGCGTCCGGCGGAACCTTTCCCACAATCTCGACCGCTTCCTCAGGGTCGCCGACGGCGTCGGGTCGATCGAGTATGACGGATCGGCCAAGCTGGGAGCCGCGGCGCTGGCCGGCCTTGCCATCCTCAAGCTGGCCGATCGCAGCGAATTCGCCGAGCAGTTCGACGCCCTGGTCCGCGGCGTGGCGGCGCTGTGGTGCCAGGACGGCTCGTTCCGCACCTTCCACAAGCCGGCGGACCGCAACGACAACCAGAATTTCTATCCCGGCGAGGCGCTGCTGTTTTGGGCCGAGCTCTACGGCGCGACCGGCGACCCCGAGCTCCTCGACCGCATCCTGCGTTCGGTCGCATGGTACCGGGACTGGCATCGCGACAATCCCAATCCGGCCTTCGTTCCATGGCACAGCCAGGCCTGCGTACGGCTGTTCGAGCTGACCGGCGGCGCCGGTCTCGCGGACCATGTCTTCGCGATGAACGACTGGCTCCTGTCGATGCAGCAATGGGAGGACGCCCCCTCGCCCGACCTGATGGGGCGGTTCTACGACCCGAAACGGCCGCAGTTCGGTCCACCGCACGCCTCTTCGACCGGCGCCTATCTCGAGGGTCTCGCGGCCGCCTGCCGGCTGGCGGAGAGGGTGGGCGACGAGGCGCGGCTGGACACCTACGGCCGCGCGATCTGGCGCGGCATCCGCTCCCTGCGCCAGCTCCAGTTTCTCGACGAGGTGGACTGCTTCTATATCAGCAAGCGGTCGCGGGTGATGGGGGGCTTGCGCACCGAGACCTACGACAACGAGATCCGCGTCGACAACGTCCAGCACGGCCTGATGGCGCTGCTCGCCCTCGATGCGCTCGGTCCGCGTTTCCGGTCGTTGGGGTCATAAGGTCGCCGGGGCCATAAAAAATGGGCAGGCCCCAGGGGAGGGCCTGCCCGGGTACACCGGACATCAATTGGGGATTGAATCGTACCGGCGCCTCTTACTCAACTCGAACGCGCGCCGATAGTCCGGTGGATCGGAAGAGCCGACGGCGGACGATCCGGTGTCGGAACGTCCGCCGTGGCCTTCGGAACCGGAGCGCCGGGCGCGGCGTCCGGTCCTTCAGACTTTAGCGGTGCTACCGCTCGACCGACATGTCGACGCCGGAATCGTCGCCGGCATCGTGACCGGCGCCGTCGTCGCTGCCGCCGCTGCTGCCGCCGCCGCCGTCGGAATCGTCGCCGGCGTCGTGACCGGCGCCGTCGTCGCTACCGCCGTCGGAATCGTCGCCGGCATCATGACCGGGACCGTCGTCGCCGCCGCCGTCGCCGTCGCTGTCGCCGTCACCGCCGCCGTCACTGTCGCCGCCGCCATCGCCACCGCCGTCGCTGTCGCTGTCACCGCCGCCGTCACTGTCGCCATCGCCGCCGCCGTCGCTGTCGCCATCGCCGTCGCCGTCCCCGTCCCCGTCACCGTCCCCATCGCCATCTCCCGAAGCGTAGGCAGGGTTGTCGAAGGAAATTCCCTTGGCGGTCATGCCGATCGGCATGGCGACCAGGCCGAGGGTGAGGACGCTGACGAAAGCCAGCAGCAGGGTCTTGCGCCTGGCGGTCGAGACCGGCCCGCTCGTCGCGGATTCCGGGTCGATTTCGAAGTCGGGTCGGGTTTCGCTGTCGTGTTCCATATTGGGCTCTCCGGTTCGATTCGTCCGATGCCCACAGGACTAACCGGCGCCGGCTGACGCCAAACTGACATCGACCCGGCAAGAACGGACTTCCCGTATCGAGCCGCACGAATTCGAGCCCGTATGGTTTCGCAAACCTTGACGGAAACGAACCGGTTCATACACTTCCAGCCAAATCCCGCCCCGGCGGGCTGCGCCTTGCGCGGCCGGCGGCGCGCCATTCGCGAAACACGCCAAAAGTCGACTGGAAACTCGAACTTAATCGGTTTAAAAGAATTGCAGGAAGGTTTCGGTTTCCGGAAGAACCGGCGACTGGAAGATCGGCTCGAAGCAACGAAGCCGGCAAGGCCCCACGGACCCGTCAAGCGTGGACCGGGGGCCGCGAGGAGAGCAGACAAGGGAGGAAATCATGCTCAACACCTTGACCAAAGTACTCGTGGCGGGCGGTATGGCGCTGTCCGTCGGCGCCATGGGCGCGACGGCCGCGATGGCGCAGAAGACCCATCTGAGGATACAGACCCACTACGCGCCGGAAACGCCTTCGGGCAAGCTGCTCACCGAATATGTCGAGAACATCAAGCTCATGTCGGGCGGCGAGATCACCGTCGAGATGTTCTACTCGTCGTCGGTGGTCAAGTCGGTCGAGACCTTCGACGCGGCGGCTACCGGCATTCTCGATTGCGACGCCACAGGCGGCGCCTACCAGACCGGCAAGAACCCCGCCTTCCAGTTCGTCGGCGACATCATGGGCGGCTACGCCACTCCGGTGCAGCAGCTCTCCTGGCTCTATTACGGCGGCGGCTTCGATGCCGCGCAGAAGCTCTACAACAAATACGGCATGCAGCTCGTCGGCTGGATCGTCTACGGCCAGGAATCCTTCGCCTCGACCAAGAAGATCGCCGGCGTGGCGGACCTGAAGGACTGGAAGTTCCGTTCGCCGCCGGGAATGGAGACCAAGATCTTCGAGAAGATGGGCGCCAAGCCGATCGTGATGGACTTCACCGAGATCTTCAACGCGCTGGAATCCGGCATCATCGACGGCGCCGACGCCTCTGTCATCGCCAACAATGTCGGCCTCGGCCTCTACGACATCGCCAAATACGCCAACTACCCGGGCTTCCATTCCATGCCGTCGGACCACATCGCCTGCAACAAGGCGGTCTGGGACGCCATGCCCGAGAAGCATCGGCGCATCATGACCGTCGCCATCGGCGATATCGCCCTGAAGACCATCCTGACCTTCGAAAAGAAGAACACCGAGGCGGTCGCGGGCCTGAAGGCCAAGGGCGTCACGGTTTCGGCCTGGTCGGATGAGGACCTGCAGAAGTTCCGCGACGCGGCCCAGGCCACGTGGCCGGAATTCGCCACCACCCCGGAAGCCAAGGCGCTGGTCGCGAGCCACATCGCCTACCTCAAGCAGCTCGGCCTGGTCTCCATGAAGTAGACCGGACCCCGGGGGCGCGGAGAACTCGGGGATACGGGCCGGCCAGCAGGTTGGCCCGTATCGTTTCCGCAATTCCCTGATCCGATACGACGTGAGGCGGCGGACCGTTCGACGGCCCGCCGCATCGGCGCCTTGCCGGCGGGCAGGAGGGGAGCGACATGATCGAGAACAAGCCGAACGGACCGGTCGAACGGATGACCTGGACGTGGAGCAGGGTGGCCATGTGGCTGCCCCTGTTCGTCATCCTCATCATCTCTTACGAAGTCTTCATGCGCTACATCCTGTTCAGGCCCACCTATTGGGTGAACGAGATGTCGCTGTGGGTCGGCGGCGCCATCTACGTCACAGCCGGCATCTACGCCATGCAGCAGCGCAGCCACATCCGGATCTTCATCCTCTACGACATGGCGCCGCTGTGGCTGCGGCGTGTCTTCGACGTCCTGTCCGTGTTGTGCGTCTGCATCTTCGTCGGCGCCGTCATCTGGGGCGGGTTCGGCGAGGCGGCCGCGAAATACTGGCGTTGGGAGCTGTTCGGAACCGCCTTCGATCCGCCGATCCCGGCGACCAACAAGCCGCTGATCCTGGTGACGCTGCTGGTGCTCGCGCTGCAGGCGGTCTCCAACCTCGTCCGCGACTGGCCCTCCCATCCGATCGTGCGCAAGCTGTTCGACGTCGCGGTGACGCTTCTCGTGCTCTTCCTCGCCTGGATGGCCCTGCCGGCCCTGCTCGCCGGTGCCGAGGAAGGCTCGAAGGTTCCGCTCGGCTGGCGGATCGGCCTGGGGGCGGCGTTGCTGGCGTCCGTGGTGCTGGCGGTATACGGCCTGGTTCGCGACTTCAATTACACGCCTGAACCGGTGACGGAACTCCACGACCCGGCCGAGGAGATGGAACTCCCGGACGAGGTGCTCACGGGCAGACCGCCGCCGGTCGACGAAGCATCCGGCAAGATCGGCGGAAACTGACGGGACGCGAGGGGGGGACACGCTCATGGATATCGGCACCATTTCACTGATCCTGCTCATCGGCATGCTGGTGCTGCTGGCGATCGGCATGCCGCTCGGCCTGGCGTCGGGGTTCCTCGCCGTCGTCGTCATGGTGCTGAAATTCGAACCGACGCTGATCACCGATCCGTTCGTGCACGGCTTCGATTTCGAGTCCTGGAAGGTCGGAGAGGGGATTCTCAGTCGTCGGTTCGGTTCCGGGCCGATGAACATCCTGGCGCAGCGATTATACGGGATCACGACCAGTTACGTTCTGATCTCGATCCCGCTGTTCATCTTCATGGCGACGCTGCTCGAACGCTCCGGCATCGCCCGCGACATGTACCAGACCCTGTCGATCTGGCTGAACCGCACCCGTGGCGGCGTCGCCGTCGTCACCGCGCTGATGGCCGTGGTCATGGCGGCGATGTCCGGTATCATCGGCGGCGAAGTCGTCCTGCTCGGCCTCATCGCCCTGCCGCAGATGCTGCGTCTCGGCTACGACCAGAACCTCGCCGTCGGCACGATCTGCGCGTCGGGTTCGCTGGGGACGATGATCCCGCCCTCGATCGTGCTGATCTTCTACGGGCTGATCACCGAGACCTCGATCCATGCCCTGTTCCAGGCCGCCTTCCTGCCCGGCTTCATGCTGGCCGCCTGCTACATCGTCTATATCCTCGTCCGAACCCGCCTCAATCCGGCCTTGGCGCCGTTGCCGGAGCCCTCGCCGGACGACATGACACCGGCCGAAAAGACCCGGTTCGGAACCGTGCTGCTCGCCGAGATCGTTTGCGTCGCCGCCGCGCTGATCTGCCTGCGCTACGGCTTCGTACACACGATCGGAAAGGTCGAGGACGACACCTGGTTCCAGGCCCATACGACGCCGCTCATCTACGGGCCGATCGCACTTGTGACAGGTTTCTGGCTCTATTTCGGCGTCGGCCTCGACCAGGCGGCCGAGGCCTGGCGGCGCGGCAAGGGGCTGGTGCAGCCGCTGCTGGTCGTCTTCGTGGTGCTCGGTTCGATCTATGGCGGCATCACCGGTATCACCGAAGCCGCCGCCATGGGCACGGTCGCGGTGCTGGTGCTCATCGTCCTGCGCCGCGAATTCTCCTTCACGCTGTTGAAGGAAGCCTCGATGCGAACTTTCAAGTCCACCGGCACGATCCTGTGGGTGACCTTCGGCGCCACCGCGCTTGCCGGCGCCTACACCATCGCCGGCGGCCCGACCTATGTCGCCAACCTGATCGTCGGTTATGACCTGCCGACCCTCGGCGTGCTCCTGGTGATGATGGTCATCTTCCTGTTCCTCGGTGCGTTCATGGACTGGACCGGTATCGTGCTGCTGGTCATGCCGGTCTTCCTGCCGATCATCCTCAAGCTGCCGATGAACGAGCTCGGACTCACCGGCGGGCTCGAAACCCGCACCATGGTGCAGGTCTGGTTCGGAATCCTGTTCTGCGTCAACATGCAGGTCAGTTTCCTGTCGCCGCCCTTCGGTCCGGCCGCCTTCTATCTCAAGTCGGTGGCGCCGCCGCACATCACCCTGCCGGACATCTTCAAGGGCTTCCTGCCGTTCGTCGGTATGCAGCTTCTGATCCTGACGGTGATCCTGCTGGTGCCGCAGATCACGACCGTGTTCCTGCATAAATAAGGGGTAACGGAGGCGCGCGATGCTGAGCGAAGCGCAAAAACAGGCCTATCGGCGCGACGGCTACCTGGTGCTTCCCGGCCTGCTCGGCGCCGATCTCGTTGCCCGCGCCAAGGCGGAGATCGAACGCCTCTCCGCCCCGGCCGCGTCGATGACGAGGAGCGACGACCGGATCGACCTCGAGGCAAGCCACACGCCGGCCGCGCCGCGCATCCGGCGAATCAAGCGGCCCGACCTGCAAAGCCGGTTCTTCGACGAATTGATGCGGTCCGACCTGATCCTCGATCCGGTCCGCGACCTCATCGGCCCGAACGTTCGGATGCACACCACCAAGCTCAACATGAAGAAGGCGGAATACGGCGCGCCGGTGCAGTGGCACCAGGATTTCGCCTTCTATCCGCACACCAACGACGACGTGCTCGCCGTCGGTCTCGTCTTCGACGACATGACGATCGAGAACGGCCCGCTGCAGGTGATCCCGGGCACCCATACCGGCCCGATCCTCGATCACCATCTCGAAGGCGTCTTCGCCGGTGCCGTCGATCTCGCGGCCTTTGGCCACAGTCTGGCCGAAGCCGTCGCGCTCACCGGACCGGCCGGCACGGTGACCATCCACCACGCCCGCCTGCTGCACGGCTCGGCGCTCAACCGCTCGTCCCGCGACCGGCAAATGCTGTTCTACGAGATGATGGCCGCCGACGCCTTCCCGATCATGGGCGCGATGACGAAGTTCGAGGACATCGAAGCCTACAACGCGATGATGCTGTGCGGCGAGCCGACCCTGACGCCGCGGCTGGCGCCGATCCCGATCCGCATCCCGCAGCCGCAACCGGCGGCGGCGGGATCGATCTACGAGATCCAGTCCCAGGGCGAGGACTGGGCGTTCGAGACCTACGAGGTGGCGGAAACCTGACCGGTCCTACTTGTCGGCCTTTGGCGGCAGGGTCCGCAGGTAACCGATCAGGGCGTCGAGGTCCGCGTCCGTGATGTGGGAATAATATGCGTATCCCATCGGCGGTTTCATGCGCGACCCGTCCGGCCGCACTCCCTTTGCGATCATCGTCTTGACCTGCGCTTCGCTGAACTCGCCGATTCCGTCGCCATGCGGGGTGATATTGGCCGAGATCGACACGCCCCACGGCCCTTTGAAGACGAAACCGCCGGCGCCGGTCCGGTTCTCGTAGTCCTGTCGCCCGTTCTTGCCCATCGGCGTGTGGCATTCAAGGCAATGGCCGATCGCCGTCAGATACTTGCCGTATGCCGCCCGATCGCCGGCATCGACCTCCGCCACCTTGCCCGGCGGCGGCCCCCAGGCCGGCGGCAGCGGGAAGCGGTAGTCAGATTTCGGCGTCGTGTTGGCGCTGGGCCTGACCTGCCGCAGATAGGCGACGATCGCCTTCGCGTCGCGGTCGGAGATCATCCGGTACCAGTGGAACGGCATCGGCGGGCCGATGAGGGTTCCGTCCGGCCGCACCCCTTCGCGGATCGCCTTGACGAGCTGGTCGTCGGTCCACTTGCCGATGCCCGCCGTCGGGTGCGGAGTGATGTTCGGCGCGTAGGCGGTCATCATCTCGCTCTTGTCGATCAACTGGCCGGCGAATTCCAGCTCCGCGATCGGACCGTTCGGTCCCTGCGGCGTGTGGCAATTGCCGCAGGCGACAACGCCGCGCACCAGATAGGTGCCGCGTTCGAGCAGGGTCTCGGCGGCGGCCGGGCTTGCGAAGGCCAGCGCCAGCAATGTCGCCGAGATCCGCGAGAGCGTGGAATTCATGATTTTCCCTCCTTGCGCGGGCCTGCACTCGGCCGCGCGAAACCGGACGCTAGGGCTTCACCAGTTTGCGGAAAAGAGGAAGCCCATTCAGATTCGAGATTATATGAACCCTATTCAGCGCGGCGCGCGCTTCGCGAGGATCCTCTGCAGCGTGCGCCGGTGCATGTTCAGCCGCCGCGCCGTCTCCGAGACGTTGCGGTTGCACAATTCGTAGACCCTTTGGATATGCTCCCATCGCACCCGGTCCGCCGACATCGGATTGTCCGGCGGCGGCGCCCGCTCTTCGGGGTTGCGGGTCAGCGCGGCGAACACCTCGTCGGCGTCGGCGGGCTTGGCGAGATAGTCGATGGCGCCCATCTTCACCGCGGTGACGGCGGTGGCGATATTGCCGTAACCGGTCAGCACGATGACGCGCGCCTCGGGGCGTTTGCGCCTCAGCGCCTCGACCACGTCGAGGCCGTTGCCGTCGCCGAGCCGCATGTCGACCACCGCGTAGGCGGGCGGTCGCGATTCGAGCTTGCGGATCGCCTCCTCGACCGATTCCGCCGTATCGGCCCCGAACCCGCGCGCTTCCAGCGCCCGGGCCAGGCGGGTCAGGAACGGGCGGTCGTCATCCACCACCAGCAGACTGTTATCCGCGCCGTCAATGGATGTTTCCGTCATCGCGAGTGCCCCTCCGCTCGCACGAGATTCGAATATTAGCCGTTTCTTTATACGAAGTTGCGCGCGTGGTGGCAAAGGGGGGGCGGCAAGGCCGGTTAATCGGTCGCCGCCGTCTCCGGCCCGGCGTTGTTGTCGGCATCGTTGCCAGTATCGTTGCCAGTATCGTTGCCAGTATCGTTGCCAGTTCCGGGCTCGATCTCGAATTCCCCGCGCGGCCATGTCACCGAGACCCGCGCGCCGGTGGCCGGCGGCTTGCGGTTGGCGACCGTCACCCTTGCACCGGAGCGTTGCAGCAGCGTCTTGGCGATGAACACGCCGAGCCCGAGCCCGCCGCCCGTCTGGCCGCCGCTCCTGTCGTCGTTGCGTCCTGTTGAGGTCCGAGGCCGGCTGGTGATGTAGGGATCGCCGATCCGGTGCATCAGTGCCGGCGGGAAGCCCGGACCGTCGTCGACGATGGCGATGATCACCTCGCTGTCGTTCCAGTCGGCCTCGACGCGCACCTGGCGCTCGGCGAAATCCACCGCGTTCTCGAGGAAATTGCTCAATCCGTAAAGCACCGCCGGGCTGCGCCGCGTCGCCGGCGCGCTGTCCGCCGGACCGTTGAGGTCGATGACAATGTCGATGCCGAAATCGCGCTGCGGCGCGACCACGTCCTCGATCAGGTGCCGCAGGTCCATCTCGGCGAACATCCGGGCGTCGGAAGAGGACAGGCTGGTAAGCTTGCCGAGGATCTCGCGGCACCGTTCCGACTGGGTCAAGAGCAGCCTGACGTCGTCCTGCAGCGGCGAGTCCGCCGGCAGCTCCCGGCCGAGTTCCTTGGAGACGACGGCGATGGTGCCCAGCGGCGTGCCCAGTTCGTGCGCCGCAGCCGCCGCCAGCCCGTCGAGGTCGGACAGGCGCTGCTCGTGGGCGAGGACCAGCTCGGTGGCCGCCAGCGCGTCCGACATCTCGCGCGCCTCCTTGGCGACCTGGAAGGTGTAGATGGCAAGGAAGCCGAGGGTCAGCACCATTGCCGCCCAGATGCCGGCGACGAACGGCAGCGGGAACTCGAGGGTCTCTCCCGGTTTCCACGGCAGCGGCAGGTGGTAGAAGGCGAGGATCGAGGTCGCCACCAACACCAGCCCTGCGAGCAGCACCGTCGAGCGCGTCGGCAGGATCGTCGCCGAAACGGTCACCGGCGCCAGCAGCAGGAAGGAGAAGGGATTCTCCAGACCGCCGGTCAGGTAGAGCAGGATGGCGAGCTGGCTGATGTCCCAGGCGAGCAGCAGCACCGCCTGCGAATCGAACAGCCGGTGATTGGCCGGGAATTTCATTCCCAGCACGAGGTTGAGGCCCGCCGACATCAGGATCAGCACGAAGCACAGGCCGGTCGGCAGCGGGAACTCGAGCGCCAGCGCCACGAACAGCACCGCAGCCGATTGCCCGGCCACCGCCAGCCAGCGCAGCCGGACCAGCGTGTCGAGCCGGATGCGGCGCACCGCCGGGCCGATCCGGGCTTCCACCATCTCCGTCGCGTTCTCGTCCGATGCCTTCATGCCGCAGTCCGGGTTCCCCGATGTCCCCGGCAAACGGGCCGGGGCGGGATGAAATTTCCTATTTCGGATCCATGTACTATATAGGGCGCGTAGATATAGCCCGTGGCGAGGACTGTGGCCACGGCGCTTCGATAATCGAACGAAACCGGCTTCCGGCCGGAGACGGGTCTTTCCATGCATGGCGACACGACCGGACCGGCGGTGCGCATCGTCGAGTTGACCAAGCGCTACGGCGACACCGCCGCCGTGAACGGCATCTCCTTCGAGATCCCGCGCGGCTCGATCACCGGCCTGCTCGGCGGCAACGGCGCCGGCAAGACCACCACCATCGCCATGATCCTCGGCCTGGTGCTGCCCACCTCCGGCCGCATCGAGGTGCTCGGCCACGACATGGCGACCGACCGCCACCGGGTGCTGCACCGGATGAATTTCGAAAGCCCCTACGTGGACATGCCGCACCGGTTGACCGTGCGCCAGAACCTCAAGGTCTTCGGCCGGCTCTACGGGGTGCCGGATCTCGACGACCACCTGGAGCGGCTTTCCCGCGAACTCGAGCTCACCGACTTCTTCGACCGCGGGGCCGGCACCCTTTCCGCCGGCCAGAAGACCCGCGTGGCGCTGGCCAAGGCGCTGATCAACGCGCCGGAGATCCTGTTCCTCGACGAGCCCACCGCCTCGCTCGATCCCGACACCGCCGACTGGATCCGCCGAAAGCTCGCCGACTATTGCCGGCAGCGCGGCGCCTCCATCCTTCTCGCCTCCCACAACATGCAGGAGGTCGAGCGGCTCTGCGACGACGTCATCATGATGAAGGCCGGCGCCATCGTCGCCACCGGATCGCCCGCCGAGCTGATCCGGCGGTTCGGCCGCTCCAATCTCGAGGACGTGTTCCTCGACGTCGCCCGCAACCGCCGCAGCGACACCGCGCTCGAGCCGCTCGATACGGACCCGGATGCGGCCCCGGGCGCGTCCAAAGGGGAAGAAAGCCATGTCTGACGGCGACGGCTTCCTCGGCGCCCGCCCGCCCGAGCTCGAATACCGCAGCCTCTCCCTGGCCCGCGTCTTCGCCATGGTGATGCGCTACTGGTATCTGCTGCGCTCCTCCTGGCCGCGCCTGCTCGACATCGTCTACTGGCCGACGGTGCAGATGCTGATGTGGGGCTTCCTGCAGCATTTCCTGGCCGAGCAGACCTCCTTCGCCTTCCGGCTCGGCGGCACCTTCATCGGCGCGCTGATGCTGTGGGACATCCTGTTTCGCGGCCAGATCAGCTTCTCGATCTCGTTTCTCGAGGAAATGTGGGCGCGCAATATCGGCAACCTGATGATCTCGCCGCTGCGGCCGGTCGAGTTCCTCGCCGCGCTGATGATCATGTCGATCATCCGCCTTGCCGTCGGCTTCGTGCCGGTCTCGCTCATGGCCATCCTGTTCTTCGGCTTCAATGTCTGGTCCATGGGGCTCGCCTTCGGCGCCTTCTTCGCCAATCTCATCATCACCAGCTGGTCGATCGGGGTCACGGTCTCGGGCATGATCCTGAGGAAGGGCCTTGGCGCGGAATCGCTCGCCTGGTCGGTGGCCTTCGTCCTGCTGCCGCTGACCTGCGTCTATTATCCGGTTTCCGCGCTGCCCGTCTGGCTGCAATGGATCGCCTGGTGCCTGCCGCCGACCTACGTCTTCGAGGGCCTGCGCGCCGTGCTGCTCGAAGGGGTCTTTCGCGGCGATCTGATGGCCGTCGCCTTAGGTCTCAACGCGGTCTATCTGTCGATCGCCTTCGTAATCTATCTGAAATTGCTGGATTCCGCCCGCATCCACGGGTCGCTGCTGCAAAGCGGCGAGTGATAGCCGCCCGCCGTTTTCCCCCGGGGAACCGGCTTGTTGCGCTTGCGAAGCCTTGACGGGGCTTTATTTTGCAGTGCAAAATAGATTCCCCGCCGGCCGGTGGCTGCCGCAAGAACTGGATCGAGCCGTGACCTTCTATCAATTGTACGAATTGAATCACGCCGCCCTGTCGCCTATGCGCGCGGCGGCGGATGCGACGAAGCTGTATTTCAAGAACCCGCTCAATCCCATCGCGCACACGCCCTACGGCCGCAGCATCGCGGCGGCGTGCGAATTGTTCGAACGGACCACAAGGCGCTACGGCAAGCCCGAATTCGGCCATACCGAAACCACGGTCCGCGGCCAGCGGGTTCCGGTCCACGAACGGATCGTCTGGCGGCGGCCGTTCTGCAATCTGCTGCATTTCGAGCGCCAGATCGCCGATACCGGCCATCGCGACCCCAAGCTGCTGGTCGTCGCTCCAATGTCCGGCCACTACGCCACGCTGCTGCGCGGCACGGTCGAGGAGCTGATGCAGAAGCATGACGTGTACATCACCGACTGGGTCGACGCCCGCATGGTGCCGACCTCGGAGGGCAGCTTCGACCTCGACGACTATATCGACTACATCATCTCCATGCTGCACATGCTCGGCGGCGACACCCATGTGCTGGCGGTGTGCCAGCCCTCGGTGCCGGTGCTCGCCGCGGTGGCGGTGATGGAGGAGAACGGCGATCCGTTCGCGCCCCTGTCGATGACCCTGATGGGCGGGCCGATCGATACCCGCATGAATCCCACCGCGGTCAACGACCTTGCCCAGAACCGGGATCTCGACTGGTTCCGCCGCAACGTCATCATGAAGGTTCCGTTCCCGCATTCGGGCTTCATGCGCGAGGTCTATCCGGGCTTCCTGCAGCTTTCGGGCTTCATGAGCATGAATCTCGACCGCCATGTCAGCGCCCATCACGACCTGTTCAAGCATCTGGTCGCCGGCGACGGCGATTCGGCGGAGAAGCATCGCGATTTCTACGACGAGTATCTCGCGGTGATGGACCTGACCGCCGAGTTCTACCTGCAGACCGTGGAGACGGTGTTCATCAATCACGACCTGCCCAAGGGAACGATGATGCATCGCGACCGGCCGGTCGATCCCTCGAAGATCCGAAACGTCGCGCTCTTGACGGTGGAGGGCGAGAAGGACGACATCTCCGGCGTCGGCCAGACAAAGGCGGCGCACGATCTGTGCAGCGCAATCCCCGAGACCAAGCGCGCCCATTACGAGCAGGCCGGCGTCGGCCATTACGGCGTCTTCAACGGCTCCCGCTTCCGCTCCGAGATCGCGCCGCGGATTTCCGATTTCATCCGCTCCAACCATCGCTGGCCGACTCCGGCCGCCCGGCCGAAGGCGGTGGTTGCCCCCGAGACGCCGGCGTCCGAGCCGACCCTGAAGGCGCCGAAGCCGGCCACCAACGGCGCCGGGAAGGCCGAGACCGTCACGTCCGCCCCCGAACCGGCTTCCGACACACTCGCGGCAATCGCCCGCAAGGCGCCCAAGGGCGCGGCCGACGATCTGCAGCGGATTTCCGGCATCGGCCCGAAGCTCGAGGAGCGGCTCAACGCCCTCGGCCTGTTCCATTACTGGCAGCTCGCCCGGCTGACCCCGGCCCAGGCCGCCGAGCTGGACGAGACCCTCGACCTGCGCGGCCGCATGGCCCGCGACGCCTGGTCGATCCAGGCCTCGCGGCTGGCCAACGGCTGAACCGGCCGGTATTCCGTCACGCCGCTGTAACGATTGCGGTTTTCCGCCGGTTTCGCAGGAATATCGCCGTGTCAAGCCTTGAAGTGGCGATTTTCTGTTCCCACTTCGAGTCCGTTGGAAGTGAACAACGGGAAGAGAAATGACACACACACTTGCCATTCGACCCGCATGGACCCCTTTGACCATCGCGCTGATGGTTCTGGGTTTCGTGTTCTTCTGGCCGCTCGGTCTGGCGATGCTCGCCTATATTCTGTGGGGTGAACGGTTCCACGACATGGTGGACGATGCCCGTGGGCAGATGCGGTGCGCGCGCTGGCGGCATTCCGAACGCCGGTCGCATCGCGGCGGCGGCGGCGGTGGTGGCTACGGCCGGGGCCCGGGCGGTTCCTCGGGCAATGTCGCCTTCGACGACTACCGGGAAGCCGAATTGCGGCGCCTGGAGGAGGAGCGGCGCAAGCTCGACGAGATGCGTGCCGAATTCGACGAGCATCTCTACAACCTGCGTCGCGCCCGCGATCAGGAGGAGTTCGACCGCTTCATGAAGGACCGCCAGCGCAAGGCGGCCCAGAACGGCGACGACGTCATCGAACTCTGACGGGCTCGCAAGCCTGGAAATGAACCGGGGGCGACCGGAAACGGCCGCCCCCGTTCTTTTTTCTCTCCGCAATCCCGCATTTTTAACGAGCGCGAATCGCCCCGCCGATGGCAAAAAGACGGGTATGTGGCGCTCCCGGCTTCCCGATACGATCAGCCTCGACCTGTCCGACCGGACGGTGGAGATCGCCTTGCGCGTCAATCCGCGCGCCCGCCGATTCATCCTGCGTCACGGCGTCGACGGCACCATCGCCCTGACCCTGCCGCCCGGCGGCAGCCTGCGCGACGCCCGCCGCTTCGTCGAAACCCATAAGGGCTGGGTCGAGAGCAATTTCCGGAACGCGCCTGAGGCGCGGCCCTTCGTTCCCGGCGCGCGGGTGCCGTTTCGCGGCGAGGAGCATGTCATCGTCCACCGGCCCGACCGGCGCGGAACGGTGCGGCTCGCCATAGCCGAAGGCGAGCCGGCGCTCGAGGTCAGTGGCGGCGAACCGCATCTGGCCCGGCGTCTGACCGACTGGATGAAGCGTTCGGCCCGCGAAACACTGGTCGAGCGCGTCGAGACCCACGCGGCGGAACTGGGAGTGAAGCCCGGCCGCATCCGCATCGGCGACACCACCTCGCGCTGGGGATCGTGCTCTTCGACGGGCAGCCTGTCCTTTTCCTGGCGCATCGTGCTGGCGCCGCCCGAGGTGCTGGACTATCTCGCCGCCCACGAGGTGGCGCATCTGGCTGAACTCAACCATTCCGCCCGCTTCTGGCGGCTGGTCGCGCGGCTCGACCCGGACTACGAGGCGAACCGCGCCTGGCTCAGGAGCAACGGTCCCGGCCTGCATGCGGTCGGTGGCGGCTGAAGTCGGAGGCCGCGCAAAAGATCGCTGGTTTGAAATGTTCAAGATTTTTTCTCTTTTGAAGTTCGGCGGAAAGGGCGATCCGCGGCGAGCGCCCCACGCGCACCCCAGACGCGGTTTGAGATACATCAGATTACAGGTCGAGGATCTGGCCTCGCGCCAGCTCGGGACGGCAAAGTCGGGCAGCGATGTGGTCCGCGGTGTGATGGCGGTCTACGAGCTGGCGCAGGGATTGACCGACGAGCAAACTCGCGATGCCCCCTCCGAAGCCGTCGCGTGTCAGGTCGGCTGCAACCATTGCTGCCACCTTCGTGTGGACACGACCCCGGTAGAGGTCGTCGCTCTGGCATCTTGGTTGAACGAGGGCCGAAGCGCGGAGAGGGTTTCGGACCTGAGACGGCACGTCGGCAAAACTGATGACAGCACAAACGAATTGACCGACGAGGCTCGGGCGGCGGCCGGGGTCGCTTGTCCGCTTCTGAGCGACGGGCGGTGCTCGGCCTACGAAATGCGCCCGCTCGATTGCAGGGGTTTCGAATCGCCGAACGTGGAAATATGCATGGCGCTTTCCCGAAATCCCGGCAATCTCGACCTGTTGCTCTCGAGGCATCGATATCAGGTATTGCTGCGTGCCCGCCTGGGTCTTCAGGCGGCGTCCCGCGATCTGGGCCTCGAGTATCAAACGGTGGAACTGACGGCAGCGCTGCGCATTGCCCTCGATATACCCGATGCCGCCGAACGATGGGCCAGCGGCGAAGTGCTGTTCGAAGGCGCCCGGTGGAATTCTCCGCCGACAACCGCTCCGTCCCCGACCGGAGGCCGATGAATCAGGTTACGGACCCATGGATATCATTTGTTCTGCGACGCCTCTTCGCGATCGAGTGCCCGTTTGAGCGTCCGGGCATAAAGTCCCGTCAGTCCGCCCTTGTCCGGTCCGGTGAAGAACCATGACCTGCGGATGTCCCAGGCCCGGCTTTCTTCGCTCTCGGGATCGTGGCCGGTATCCGCGATCAGGCCGGTATTGCTGTAGAGCGACAATTCGCAGAACCAGATATCCCTCTGGTTGGACACCAGATCCACGCGGACGTGATCGAACTTGCTGCCCAGAAGCCGGGCGATGGCCAGGGCCTGGTCCATATTGGCGACCGGCGGTTCGTCGCTTTCGGGGCAGGGGTCGCCATATCTCAGGTCCGACGCGGTCAGCCGGTCGTTCTCGCCGACAATCCAGAAATTGACGCGTTCCGGCCCCGTTTTCTCCTCGTACTGGACGATCAGGGTGGCCCGGGTCCCGAAAGTATAGATGTTGAGTTCGATCAGCTGCGGACCCAGGCCGTCGATCCCCTCCTCGACCAGCAATGTGCGGGGAATGGAAAAATAGCCCCATTCGGCGCCGGGTCTCCCGTGATCGAATTTGAGGAACCAGTTCGCCCGCCTGGCGATCCTGGCTCTGTCGATCTCGTCGTCTTCGACGAAGATGTTCATCGCGGCGGCGTGATTTGCCTTCACGACAACCTTGCGGTCGAACAGCGAAGGCGGGATTTCGGTGGCATCCGTCCCGGTCCACAGCAGCCTGGCATATTTGATGCCGAACCCTGTGTCCTCGATCCACTGCTTGACGGCGATCTTGTCGCTGACGACCGGAAATCGCGGATCCCGGTCGAAGACCTTCCGCCAGAAGAACTTGTCATTGACGCTTTTGGGAAAGGCCGGAATGGGAATCCGGCCGTGCGGCAGGCTGAGCCTGCAATAGCGGTAGAACTGGCGCGGATAGCTCACCGCGATCGCCAGGTTTACGAGCAGGAACAGGGCCTTTTCCGCCAGCGTTTCGATTATCGAAAGACCTCTGTTCACCGCATTTCCCGGACCATCGCGACCGAGGCCGAAGGATTACCGATTCAGCAATTCCCTGCAATCGGATCGATGGTGCCGCAGTCAGAGTGTGGGTATGTGCTTTCGAGCCGACGCTCTAGCCGCCGAACAGCGTGTCGAGAAACGCGTCGATCCCCGTGGCGCGGCGGGCGCGATAGTCGGGTTCGCGGTGCGGGACCACCGGCCGGCCGTGGCTTTCGCGCGTCGTCGAGACCACCTTCGGCGTCAGGTCGATCGGCCCGCCGGGTTCGGGCTCGCCGGGTCCGCGCTCGCCGAATTCGCGCTCATCCGGCGCCCGCACCCGGGTGCCGTCGTCGCCGAGCCCGGGCAGGTCCGCCACGTTGATGTCGTGATGGGCGATTTTCATCATCCGGGCGAACAGCGAGGCGGGAAGGCTGCCGCCCGTCGCCCGCCGGGTCGGCTTGCCGTCGTCGTTGCCGAGCCAGATGCCGGTGACATAGCGGGCGGTGAAGCCGACGAACCAGGCGTCGCGGAAATTCTGGCTGGTGCCGGTCTTGCCGCCGGCCGGACGCTCGCCGAGCGATGCGGCGCGGCCGGTTCCCTCGCTCATCACGTGGGCGAACATGGAGTTCATCATCGCCACGTAGCCGGGCCGGATCACCCGCCCGGGGCCCGATCCCTTGCGGCGGTAGAGCACCCTGCCCGAATCCGTGCGGATCGAGCTGATGATATGCGGCACCACCCCGCGCCCGCCGTTCGCGAAAGGCACATAGGCGGCGGTGAGCTCAAGCGGCGAAACTTCGGAGGTGCCGAGCGCGATCGACGGCGTCGCCGTCAGCTTCGAGGACACGCCCAGCCGATGGGCGACCTTGACCACCGCCTTCGGCCCTACCTCCTGGGTCAGCCTGGCTGCCACCGTGTTCAGCGACAGGGCGAAGGCGCGGTCGAGCGTGACCGGTCCGAGATATTTCTTGGTGTAATTGCGCGGTCGCCAGCCGCGGATCGAGACCGGCGCGTCGCGGCGCACGGTTTCCGGCGTCAGCCCCTGTTCGAGGGCGGCGAGATAGACGAAGGGCTTGAACGCCGAGCCAGGCTGGCGCCTGGCGGCGACGGCGCGGTTGAACTGCGACTTTGCATAATCACGCCCGCCGATCAGCGCCTTGATGCCGCCGGCCCGGTCGAGCATCACCAGCGCCCCCTGGCTGACGCCCAGCCGCTTGCCGTTCTTCTTCAGGCTCTCGCGCAGCAGGATCTCAGCCGTTCGTTGCAGGCCGAGATCGATGGTCGTCTCGACGACGATGTCCTCGTCGACCGAGCCGACGAAGCCGGGCAGCTGGTCCATGATCCAGTCGGCGACGTAATTGTCGGCCGAGGTCGCCTGGCGGCTGATCACCCGCGTCCGGTCGTTGAGCGCGGACTTGTACTGCTTGTCGGTGAGGAAACCGGCTTCGTGCATCGACTGCAGCACCACCCGCGCCCGCCTTGCCGCCCGCCTCGGATAGCGGTTGGGGGCATAGTTCGACGGCGCCTTGACCAGGCCGGCCAGCATCGCCGCCTCGCGTACCGTCACCTGCCGAGCCGACTTGCCGAAATAGCGCCGCGCCGCCGCGTCCACCCCGTAGGCGCCGGCGCCGAAATAGACGCGGTTGAGGTACATCTCGATGATCTCGTTCTTGGTGAACTTGGCCTCGAGCCACAGCGACAGCACCATCTCCTGCATCTTCCGTTCGAGCGTCCGCTCCGGATTGAGGAACAGGTTCTTGGCCAATTGCTGGGTCAGGGTCGATCCGCCCTGCACCAGCCGTCCGTGGGTCAGGTTGACGGACACGGCGCGCGCCATGCCCAGAAGGTCGACGCCGAAATGGTCGCGGAAGCGCCGGTCCTCGATGGCGATCACCGCCTGCGGCAGATAGGGGGGGAGCTGTTTCAGCCGCACCGTCAGCCCGCCGGTGTCGCCGCGATTGGTCAACAGCTTGCCATTGGCGGCGACGATCTGCACGTTGGGCGGCCGCTTCGGCACCTTCCATTCGCTGGTCTGCGGCAGCCGGGCGGCGTAGTAGACCATCAGGCCGGTGAAACCGATCAACAGCCACAGGCAGGCGACCGCGCCCCAGTAGCCGAGCTTCTTGAGCGCCCAGAACATGCCGCCGAAGAATCCGGGCGTCTTCCGCCCGCCGGAGGAGGATTTCTTCCGCGGCTTCCGCTTCGCGCCCGCCGCGCCCGCCTGTGCCTTGCCCGCCTGCGCCTTGCGCGGCTTGCCGGCGCCGGTCTGCGGCGCCCGCGGCGCGGCGTTTGCCGGCCGTTCGCGGAAGGTCGGCTCGATGCGCCGGCTGGTTTTTCTCTTCGACATGACGTCCGTTCGATCCGCTTGAACACGCCCCACTAGAGCACCGTACGGTCAAATGAATTCATGTGACCGTACGGTGCGCTTCAAGCGCGGAAGCCTTGGATCGACCCTAGCGACACGCCTTTAAGTTGACGTTAAGCGGAGTCCCGAAATGGCGCGAATTCGAAGGGTTTCTGCGGGTTTTCGTTAACCCTAACGGCAGATCGTTCCGCCCGGTTAGGCGGACTTGACCCGACGGTATGGCAGGATCGTCCCGAACTTCGCTTTTGGGGAAACGGGAACATGGCGGCAACGCCCGGACGCATCGACTGGGTCGATTATGCCAAGGGCATCTGCATCATCATGGTGGTGACGATGCACTCGACCCTGGGCGTCGAGAAATTTTCAGGCACCGAAGGCTGGATGCACGCGGTCGTCGAGTTCGCCAAGCCCTTCAGGATGCCCGACTTCTTCCTGATCTCGGGCCTGTTCCTCTCCCGTGTCATCGACCGTCCCTGGCCCGACTACCTCGACCGCAAGCTGGTGCATTTCGGCTATTTCTATCTGCTGTGGATGACCATCCAGTGCGTCATCAAATGCCCGTTCTACGCCGAGACCTGGACCGACATCCCCGCCCATTGGGCGTTTTCGCTGATCCAGCCTTTCGGCACCCTGTGGTTCATCTACATGCTGCCGATTTTCTTCGTCGTCTGCAAACTGGCCCGCACCGTTCCCGTCTGGATGATGTGGGCGGGAGCGGCGCTGCTGCACATGGCGCAGGTGGAGACCGGCTGGACAGTGATCGACGAGTTCGCGTCGCGCTTCGTGTTCTTCTATTCGGGCGCGATCTTCGCCCGCTACGTGTTCGAGACCGCCGCTTTCGCCCGCGCCAACCTCCTGCCGAGCATCGGCTTTCTCGCCTTGTGGGCCCTTGTGAACGGAGGCCTGGTGGCGACGGGCGCGTCGACGATCGCGCCGGTCAGCCTGTTCCTCGGCTTCGCCGGCGCCTTCGCCGTCATCCTGGTCGCGACCCTCCTCGCCGAGGCCCGCATCGCCGACGCCATCCGCTACTGCGGCGAGAAATCGCTCGTCATCTATCTGGCGTTCTTCTTCCCGATGCTCGCCACCCGCACGATCCTGCTGAAGCTCGGCATCGTTCCGGACACGGGCACGCTGTCGGTGATCGTCACCGCGGCCGGCGTGATCGGCGCACTGGTCGGATACTGGATCGTCCGCGGAACCCGGTTCGCTTTCCTGTTCCGCCGTCCCGCCTGGGCGATCACCGATCCGCGCCACGCGAGCCCACAGCCCGCCGAGTAGGCGTCAGATCCTTATGCCGCGCTCGGCGGCTAGGTCCTTGAGCCTGGCGGCCGGCCGGGCGCCGATATGGGAGATGATCTCCGCCGCCGCGATGCTGCCGAGCCGCCCGCAGACCGCGAGGTCGGCGCCGGCCGCGTAGCCGTTGAGGAAGCCCGAGGCGAACAGGTCGCCCGCGCCGGTGAGATCCTCGATCCTGTCCACCGGTTCGGCGGCGATCTCCACCGTCTCCTCGCCGCGTACGATCAGCGATCCCTTCTCGCCCAGCGTCACCGCCGCGAGCCGGCAATCGGCCCTCAATGCGGCGAGCGCCGTATCGAAATCCGCCGTCTGGTAGAGCGCGTGCAACTCGTGCTCGTTGGCGAACACCACGTCGACGGCGCCGGTCTTGATCAGGTCGAGGAACTCGTCGCGGAAGCGGTCGACGCAGAAGGAATCCGACAGGGTCAGCGACACCTCGCGGCCCGCGTCATGGGCGATCTTCGAGGCCTTGCGGAAGGCTTCCTTGGCGAGCGGCGGATCCCACAGGTAGCCTTCGAGATAGGTGATCGAGGTGGCGGCGACCACGTCCGGGTCGATATCGGCCGGGGTGAGCTGCTGGCAGGCGCCGAGAAAGGTGTTCATGGTCCGCTCGCCGTCCGGCGTGATCAGGATCATCGACCGGGCGGTGGGTTCGCCTTCGAGCAGCGGCTCGGTCTCGAAGCTGACGCCGGCGGCGCGGATGTCGTGGGTGAAGATACCGCCGAGCGGATCGTCGGCGACCTTGCCGATGAAGGCGGTGCGCGAGCCGAGCGAGGCGCAGCCGGCGGCGGTGTTGCCGGCGCAGCCGCCGGAGATCTCCACCGACGGTCCCATGTGCGAATAGAGCCGCTCCGCCTCGACCGCATCGATCAGCCGCATCGACCCCTTGACCAGCTCCTCCCGCACCAGGAAGTCGTCTTCTGTATGGGAGAGCACGTCGACAATCGCGTTGCCGATGGTCAGGACGTCGAAACGGTGTGATGTCATGGAAAAACCGGGAGCGTGAGGGCGGGAATTGGGGGCGGAGTATAGGCATAAGGCCGGTTCGCGCAATTGCGGAATTGGCCGGATTTGCCGCTTTTCCCGCCTATCGCCAACAGATCGGTTTTTGCTAGTCTGCGATCCGCTGCGCGAAAGAGCGTTTACCGCCAGGCGCCAGGGGAGAACCGGCATGAGCGACTATTACGATCTCGGAGACCACACCTATCCGGTCACCACCAGTTCGCCAGAAGCGCAACTCTGGTTCGATCGCGGACTTCTGTGGACCTTCGGCTACAATCACGCCGAGGCCGTCTCCTGCTTCGAGAAGGCGCTTCAGGCCGATCCCGGCTGCGCCATGGCCTATTGGGGCATCGGCTATGCGGCCGGTCCCAACTACAACATGCCCTGGAACCGGTTCGACGACGCCAACCGGGCGATGGCGCTGAAGTCTGGCCACGACGCCTCGCGCGCGGCGCTCGACCGCGTCGGCAGTGTCAGCGAGTGGGAAGCGGCGTTGATCCGCGCCTTGCCCGCCCGTTACCCGCAGACCGAACTCGCCGATAACATGCGGGACTGGGACAGGGACTTCGCCGACGCCATGCGGGATGCCTTCGCCGCCCATCGCGGCAATCTCGAAATCCGCGCCGTCTTCGCGGAAGCCCTGCTCAACATCACCCCGTGGAAGATGTGGGACCTGAAGACCGGCAAGCCGGCCGAGGGCGCCTTCACCGAAGAGGCGCGGGCGGTGCTCGAGGAGGCGATGGAGACCCAGCCGGCGGCAATGCGCCATCCCGGGCTGCTGCATCTCTATGTCCACCTGATGGAAATGTCGCCGTTTCCCGAAAAGGCGCTCAAGGCCGCCGACGTGCTCAGGACCCTGGTCCCCGATTCCGGCCATCTCGTCCACATGCCGACCCATATCGACGTGCTCTGCGGCAACTACCGCGACGTGGTCTACTGGAACCAGCAGGCCGCCCGCGCCGACCGCAAGTACTGGGAGCGCAACGGGCCGTTCAACATCTATTCCGGCTATCGGCTCCACAACTACCATTTCGCCATCTACGGCGCGATGTTCGAAGGCCAGATCGAGCCGGCGCTCGCCGCCGTGCGCGAGGCGGCGGAAACCGTGCCCGACGAGATGATCCGGGTCGAGAGCCCGCCGATGGCCGACTATTTCGAAAGCTATCTCGGCTTCGAGCCGCATGTGCTCGTCCGCTTCGGCAAGTGGCGCGAGGCGGCAACGCTGGAGCTGCCCGAGGACCAGGCGCTCTATTGCACCCACACCGCCAATGTCCACTACGCCCGCGGCGTCGCCAATGCCGCGCTCGGCAATGTCGAGACGGCCGAGGCCGAGGAGCGGGCCTTCCACGCCGCCAAGGCGCGGGTCCCCGAGACCCGGCTTCTCCACAACAACCGGGTGGTCGACCTGCTCGAAATCGCCGCCGAGATGCTGCGCGGCGAGATCCTCTACCGCAAGGGAGACTACGACGAGGCCTTCGCCGCCCTGCGCCGCTCGGTGGCGCTCGACGATGCGCTGCCTTACGACGAGCCCTGGGGCTGGATGCAGCCGGCCCGCCACGCGCTCGGCGCGCTGCTCTTCGAACAAAAGCGTATCGAGGAGGCGGAAGCCGTGTTCCGCGAGGATCTGGGACTGGGCGGCGGCCTCAGCCGCGCCTCGATCCATCCCGATAACGTCTGGAGCCTCAAGGGCCTGCACGACTGCCTCGAGACGCGCGGCGAAACCAGCGAGATCGTCCATATCCGCCAGAAGCTCGACCTCGCCAATGCCCGCGCCGACCGGCAGGTGGCCGCGTCCTGCTTCTGCGCCCAGGCCGCGCTCAGGGCCTCGATGCAGGCGGCGGAATAGGCGAAAAACAATCTAAAGCAAACGAAAGACTTCAGGAGACGTCCATGACCGCGCTCGCCGCATCCCTCGATCAATCCCGCTGGTCCATGTTCGAGGGCCGCGACGTGCCCTGGCTGCTCAGGCAATGGGTGGAACGCACGCCGCATAAGCCCTTCCTCGTCTGGGAGCCTTTCGACCGCGACCCCGAGACCTGGACCTATGCGGAACTCGACCGTGACGTCGAGGCGGTGGCCGGGGCCATGTACAAGCGTGGCGTCCGCCCCGGCGACCGGGTGATGCTGCATCTCGACAATTCGCCGGAATTCGTCATCGCCTGGTTCGCCTGCGCCCGGCTCGGCGCCGTTGCCGTTTCCACCAACACCCGTTCGGTGGCCCGCGACATGGCCTATTTCGCCGAGAATGCGGGCATCGTCGCCGCCATCACCCAGCCGAAATTCGCCGATCTGGTCCATGGCTGCGCCGAGCGGCTGAAATTCCTCGCCATCGCCGAAACCGACGCCGGCGAACCCGCCGATGCGCCGGCGGTCGCTCATGTGCCCTTCGCCGAGTTCCTCGCCGAGACCGCACGCTGCCCTGAGCGCCCGGCCGATCCGCGCGCCAATCTCGGCATCCAGTTCACCTCCGGCACCACCTCGCGGCCGAAGGGGGTGTTGTGGACCCACGC
>Ga0070729_10001575_pt1 | contig 33960 bp, 23 predicted proteins | sample tdDd472_FD_66725 | JGI IMG/M metagenome (GOLD analysis project Ga0070729, IMG submission 66725) | Marine sediment microbial communities from the Atlantic coast under amendment with organic carbon and nitrate - tdDd47.2 | ecosystem: Environmental > Aquatic > Marine > Coastal > Sediment | place...
TTGGAAGTTGGTAATTCTTGTGTAAACAAAGCCGGGAGCAAGGAATTCTGCTTTAACAGATTGGATCGGGATGATTTCACGCTTCAGCGTTACTATTTTGAGATTATCCCAGCCCTCTCTGTGAATAGAGAGGGTAACTTCACTGCCAGCAGGGCCACGAAGTTTTTTGATAGCCTCATAAGGGCCCAAATTCTTGGTGTTTACTCCGTCAATTTCAATGATAGTATCATTGGCTTTTAAGCCTGCCAGATCCGCTGGTGTGTCTACTATTGGACTGACAACAGTTAAAAGATCGTTTTTGATTGTGACCTCAATACCAATACCAGAAAAGGAGCCTCGCGTTTCTTCTTGAAGGCTTTTGAAGCTCTCCGGGGGCATATAAGATGAATGAGGGTCCAGGGAGAACAGGAGACCACGGATAGCACCATTCAACACTTCTTTTGTATCAATTTCTTCCACATAGTTATCTTGGAGAATGCTTAACACATTAGAAAAAATTTCCAGTTGTTTATACGTTGCAAAACTTTCTTCCTGAGAGATCTCGGCATTAACTGGAGAAGCGGAAGAAGTAGTTAGGAAAAACAGAAACAAGATCAACGCGCGGCAGAAGTTAGTAAGGGGAAACATGTTTTTCCTTATCTAAGCAAAGTGTTAGTGAGGTGATTTAAGTACACCAGCCTAATCGGTTTGGTGCTCATGTATGATTGAGAGCCTGTTAGGATTTAACCATAATAACGGATCTAAAGATTCTCGACCATGACGAATTTCAAAATAGAGGCCATCTTCAAAGAGGCTTGCTGTGTCGCCCATGATGCCGATAATATCTTCCTTACCGACTTTTTGTCCTTTCTCAACCAATAATTTTTCGATTCTGGACGTCACTGTATAATATTGAAAGCCATGGTGTATTATAACCGTATTCCCATAACCGCGCAAATATTCGGAAAAAATCACTTCCCCGTCACTTACTGATACGACTTTTGTACCGTCGGGAGCCTTTAACTCTATTCCTTCGTAATTGTTTGATATGCCAAGCTTATTAGTTTTTACCTGATGGAAAAGAGTGATGAGGACACCGTCGACTGGTGGAGGTAGGCTGCCTTTATCAAAGAGGAAATTTTGCTCGAAGATCTGACTTTTATTTTTTATTGATACGATTGATTTAGCAAGATGCTCAGATGCCTGCTGCATTTCAACAATAGCCTGTTTGTGAAGCTCTTCCTGGGTACGTACATGGGTGAGGAGTGCATTCTTTTCGGTCTTAGTCTTCTGAAGCACATCCTTTTCTTGCACGGTTTGGTTGAAAAAGTCTTGCAGTACCGATTTTTCCAAATCAAGCGCTACTGTAACACGCACAAGTTCCTCGATGGTGTCTTGATAAACTGTGATAACGTCCTGGTCATATTTGATCAGTGCGTCAAAAGCATCATGGAAAGTGAGAAGTTCCGGAAGGGTCTTGGTGGAAAAAGTTACATTCAATAGGCCAATATCTCCCATTGTGTAATATGCCTTAATCCTTTTTTGCAGGTGATCCTGGACTATAGTTTTCTCTGAACGTATCTTGTGAAGCGCATTTTCCTTTCGGTCAATCATTGCCTGTTGTGTTCGTATTTTAACTCTCAATGACTCGAGTTTTTCCTGTTGAGTAACAATTTTTGTATCGAGGACTTCGAGTTCGGCTAAAATATTTCGTTCTGTGACCTGGGTCTCGGTAATCTTTGTTTCCTGCTCGATTATTCCCTGTTGGAGGCGATTTATTTTACCTCGGAACTCAGTTACTCCTTTCTTATAAGTTGAAGGAGTCTGTTGATCCCGAGCAATAAGTGGAGAGGTCGTGGCAAAAAAAACTGAACACAATGCAAGAATGAAAAAAACAAGGTGAGAGTATGAAGGTAGAGATTGTTTATAGGGCAAAGAACCGTCAATGTTTTTGTATGAGATTGTTGAGAAATTCCTCATGATCAGTTTGTTGTGTAAAAGATACAAGGAACTCAAATACGCAGAAATTTTTGCATGGTAGAGTAACTACCAATAGTGCAAAGGAGAATGGAGACACTAATGATGGTTAGACTGACTACCGGAGGAAAGAAGGAAAACTCAAACAGGTTTAGAAAGCCGGGGCCGGAAAATCGGAGTTTAATCCATTGGAAAAGTATATAAAGTGATGCAATTCCAAGAAAAGAGCCGAGCAAACCTTGAAGTAAACCTTCTAGTAAAAAAGGAGTTCTGATGTAATTGTTTGTGGCACCCACGAGTTTGAGTAGTTCTAATTCAGCCTGCCTACCAAGAATCGTCAGTCGAATGGTATACGCGACCATAAAAATTGTTGTTAAAATAAGAAGCGTGCCACTGAGCAATACAATGATTGAGAGTAGTTTGGTGAAATAATAAAATCGTTCAACCCAATCCTGGCCGTATTGCACTTTAAGTGTACCTGGCAGGCGCGCCAAATAGGAGGAGAACAATTTTACCTGGTTGAGGCTCCTCAGGTTTTTCATTGGAACCACCTCAATGGATGGTGGCAGAAAATCTTTTGGCATGTCAGTGAGGACATCCTGATTCTTCCCCAACTGGTTGGCAAATCTTTCATAAGCTTTGGCTCGGGTAATAAAACGAATTTCTTCAACTTCATCAAAAGTAGTAATCTTTTTGATTAATTGCTGTCGAAGTTCAGGGCCAGGTTCTTCTTCAAGGTATACTATCAAGCTAAGGTCGTCGCCAAGTTTATTACCAAAATTGAGCATGTTGGCATAGATGAGATAGAAGAAAGCGAAAATCAAAACAGAAAGACTGACGGTCAGCAGGGTCATTAGCTGCGACCCCCAGGTCATGCGTAAGTTTCGACCAACCTGCCGGATTACAGTGAGCCAGAAGCTCATATGGCGCTACCTCCTGCCAGATTGTACAACTGTCCTTTGCGGAGTTCCATTACGCGATGGGAGGTGTGTCGGTAAATTGATTCATCATGGGTGGCAATGACAACAGTTGCACCACTCTTATTGCAACTTGTTAGCAATTGCATAACCCTTTCTGTCGTCGTTGCGTCTAAATTTCCGGTTGGTTCGTCGACGAGTATCATTGTCGGTGAGTTGGCGATAGCTCGTGCTAATGTTACCCTTTGCTGTTCACCTCGGGAAAGTTCCCCGGTGATAGTATCATGTTTATCAGCAAGGTTTAGTCGATCAAGCAGATTTCTAACTCTGTTCCTGATCATTTGAGGCTTCTTGTAGGAGACCTCCATTGAGATAGCAATGTTTTCAGCAGTGGTTCTGTCTGTCAAAAGCTTAAAATCCTGATAGGCAACACCAATTTTTTGACGAAGTTTGGCAAGCTTGAAGCCTTTTTGCTGATGAATGGGGACTCCACCTATCTCTATCAAACCTTTACTGGGCGTTTCCATGCTACAGAGAAGTTTGAGTAAAGTAGTTTTTCCGGCACCGCTCATACCAATAATAAAGAACATCTCCCCGGTACCTATAGAGACAGAAACATCATCTAAAGCCATTACATCAGGAGGATAAATCTTTGAAACTTTGATCATTTCGATCATCGTTTCTGTTTGAGTCTTTAGGGGTTTGTTCATCAAATTTGTATTTTTTCTGGGCAGGAAATTAACCGGAGCAAACAATTGTGTCATTATGTATTTGATTCAAGAAATGGTCAAAGAAATCGAATGTCTGTAAAGAGTATTTTAATTCTATAAAAAATATATAGTAAACACAAAATAAACGCAATGTATCTCGATTAATTAGTCGGCTTTTAAGTTCATTGGTTGAATTTTTATCGCAAAAGCGATCCAAGGAATACCCCTAGAAGGAGAGCCCCGGCTGATCTATTAAATTACTCTTGCAACTTCACTCGCAGTTGTTATTGTTGTCTGTTTTACTGCGTGAAATATTATTGAAGCTATAATGTAACTAAATCGGGTGTTTTGGCTGCAATTGCACAAATTGTTAAGGCCATTAGAAATATATGAAGGAGACGAACATGGATTATAGGGATACCCTTAATCTACCCAAAACCGGGTTCAAGATGAAGGCAAATCTCGCCCAGAAGGAACCACTCATTCTCAAACAATGGGATAAAGAGAAGCTTTACTTCAGGGTTCAGGAAAATGCCAAAGATAAACCCCTTTTTGTTCTTCACGACGGCCCTCCATACGCCAACGGAAATATACATCTGGGCACTGCCTTCAATAAAATCCTTAAAGACATAATTCTTCGTTCCAAGAGGATGGCTGGTTTCAATGCCCCGTATATACCAGGTTGGGATTGCCATGGCTTGCCAATTGAGCACAACGTAGACAAAGAGCTTGGAGAGAAGAAAAGAACCATTCCGATTTTATCTAAAAGGGCGGCCTGTCGAAAATATGCCAACAAATGGATAAAAACGCAGAAAGAACAATTTAAGCGGTTGGGGGTTCTGGGAGACTGGGAGAATCCTTATCTCACTATTAATTATGCATATGAGGCAAGCATTGCCAGGGAGTTCAATAAATTCCTGCTTTCCGATGCAGTTATAAGAAATCGTAAACCGGTATATTGGTGTTCAACGTGTACAACTGCGCTTGCAGAGGCTGAAGTAGAGTATCATGATCATACTTCGCCTTCCATTTATGTAAAATTTAAATCAGAAAATGATCTGAGTGGTATAGATACATCGCTTAGCGGTGATAAGGTCTTTTTCGTTATCTGGACAACCACACCATGGACCCTTCCTGCCAATCTGGCAGTTGCTCTGCACCCAGAATTTATCTACGCTGCTGTGGCAGTTGGAGAGGAAACCTGGATTTTGGCTCAAGAGCTGGTCGAAAAAGTTATGGCAGAAGTCGGTATAGAAGACTTTACGGTCAAAGCAACTTTTGGTGCCAAAAAGTTCGAGAATATGAAATGCAGACACCCTTTCATGAACAGGGAGTCTCTTCTTGTTCTCGCAGACTATGTGACTGTTGAAGCGGGTAGTGGCTGTGTACATACCGCTCCCGGTCATGGAGCTGATGATTATCAAACCGGCTTGAGGTATGGCCTGGATATCCTTTCCCCTGTTGATGCAGATGGGATATACACGGCAGAAGCTGGCAAGTATGCAGGGCAAAAAGTTCCGGCTGTTAACAAGGTTCTAAATGCAGATATGGCAGCATCAGGGGCACTTGTTCATGAAGCTGCCATAAACCACAGTTATCCGCATTGCTGGCGATGTAAAAAACCTGTTATGTACCGGGCTACGCCACAGTGGTTTATCTCAATGGATAATAACCAACTGCGTAAAAAGGCCCTCTCAGCAATCGAGGCAGTTGAATGGACCCCAGCATGGGGAATGCAGCGGATTTATTCCATGGTGGAAGGGCGGCCAGACTGGTGTCTTTCACGTCAACGCAGTTGGGGGGTTCCCCTGACTGTAATTAGTTGCAAGTCCTGTGGTGAGGTTGTTAAAAGCAAGGCCGTTGTTGATAAGATTGACGAACTATTTATGAAAGAGGGCGCAGATGCCTGGTTTAGCCATGATGTCATGGACTTTTTGGCTGATGGGTGCACATGTGCGAAGTGTGGTTCAGCAGAATTCGAGAAAGAAAATGATGTTTTGGACGTGTGGTTTGATTCTGGTGTTAGCCATGCCGCCGTCTGTGAAGAACGAGAAGAGCTGAGAGCACCAGCAGATCTCTATCTGGAGGGGAGCGATCAGCATCGTGGCTGGTTTCAGAGTTCACTTCTCACTTCTACTGGAACCAGAGAACGAGCACCTTATAAAGGGGTTTTGACTCATGGGTATGTTGTCGACGGCCAAGGCAAAAAAATGTCTAAATCCGTTGGGAATGTCGTCGTTCCTTCAGAAGTTATTGAAAAATATGGTGCGGAAATTCTGAGACTTTGGGTTTCCAGTGAAGAATACCGGGATGACATAAAAGTCTCGGATGAAATTCTCAGACAGGTTTCCGATTCCTATCGTAAAATTCGCAACACCATACGCTACTTTCTTGGCAATCTTGATGATTTCCAACCGGAGACACATAGTGTGTCTTTGAGTGAATTACCGGAACTAGATCGCTGGGCACTGGCTAAATTCGAGGAACTTAAGGCAAAGGTGACAAGGGGTTATGAAAAATATGAATTTCACGGGATCTATCAGGCGCTGAACTATTTTTGCGGCACCACTATGAGTTCATTCTATCTTGATATCCTGAAGGATCGTTTGTACACCTCGGGAACAAATTCACACCTTAGGCGCTCTGCTCAAACTGTGCTCTATACAATCTTGGATGGTTTACTTCGTTTAATGAACCCAATCCTATGTTTTACAGCTGCAGAGGCCTGGAATTCTCTTCATAAGGTTGCAGAAAAAGAGGCTATAGACAAAAGTATTTATTTTACTGAATTTCCACCTGCAAATAAAATCGAGTGCGATAAGCAGATGATGGACAAATGGTCACAGCTTATCAAAGTGCGGTCAGATATAACTAAAGCACTGGAAATTGCCCGACGTGAAAAGGTTATTGGCCATCCTCTGGAAGCAGAGGTCCTTTTAAATGCAGAAGGGGAGCTCGCAGATTTTCTAAAAAGCGAATGGCAGACTGTTAAGGAAATATCTATTGTTTCTGAATTATCTGATTTAAAAGCTGATACTCCAGAGGTCGGAGTACGGTTTTCCAGCGAAGAGGTACCCGGTTTTATTATTCAGGTTCAGCCCGCATCAGGTGAGAAATGCCTAAGGTGCTGGATCCGATCGACTACGGTTGGGGAGGATGCGGCACATCCTGAGATTTGTAGCAGGTGTTCAGAAGTCCTGGCTGAAACTGCTGCACAGATTTAAAGGATAATCGTGGTCTATTTTGCAGTCATAACTGTGGTAATTGTTTTGGACCAGTTGACTAAAGCGATGGTTGTTGATTCATTGAGTTTGTACGAATCAAGAGAAATAATCCCCGGTTTTTTTAATCTGGTCTATGTCACAAATAGTGGTGCCGCTTTTAGTCTGCTGGCTGATGTTAATTCGCCTTGGCGTCACTACTTCTTTCTTACTATTGGGTCGGCCGCTCTCGTTGGACTCACTATAGTCTATTGGAAATTAAGGAAAGCCAACTGGTTGTATAGTTGGGCCTTGGCTTTGATTGCCGGAGGAGCTGCAGGAAACCTGATAGATAGAGTGCGATTCGGGTCTGTGATTGATTTTCTGGACATATATATAGGTAACTATCACTGGCCTGCATTTAATATTGCCGATTCGGCAATATGCATTGGGGCTGGTCTGTTTTTAATAATTAATATCTTTGATACAAGAAATCAGGAATTGAGGAAAAATTCATGAAAATAGCTATTCTGTTTCCTGGGCAAGGGTCACAATATTTAGGTATGGGCCAAGAGTTTATTTCGACCAATCCTTCTTGTGCAGCCCTCATGGCCATGGCCGAAGCAACATGTGAACTGCCTCTTGGTAATTTATGTGAGAGTGGGCCGATGGAAGACTTGATACGAGGTACCAATCTCCAACCGGCAATCACGATCACCAATCTTATCTGCTGGGAGGCCTTCAAAGAGGCGTTGAGCGATGAAGTCTCCATAAGTTGTTTTGCCGGGCACAGTTTGGGAGAATATTCTGCTCTTTGCGCCGCTGGGGTAATTAGTGCAGAGGAAACCATTCGGCTTGTCAGTAAGAGGGGCGCGTTGATGGAAAGGGAAGGAATTGCAAATCCCGGCGGTATGCGCGCGGTTCTTGGTCTGGATATACAGGTAATTGAAGAAATTGTTGGCAATTATAGTGGACCGGGCGTTGTAACCGCAGCAAATCATAACACTCCACTGCAGGTGGTTATATCTGGTTCGATGAATGCGCTTGATGAGGTCGGCCGCATGGCTGAAGAAAAAGGGGCCAAGGTCATTGCACTTAATGTAAGTGTTGCCAACCATAGTCCGCTAGTAGCTGATGCTGTACCAGATTTCACTAACTTCATGGCCGATATTGACTTTAAACAACCTAATATCCCTGTATATTTTAATGTTTCTGCAACAAAGGAAACTGACTCAGGGAAAATGAAAGAGATGATGGCAGGTCAAATTGCATCTCGAGTTAGATGGTGTGAGATAATTGAAGCGATGCTCGCAGAGGGGGTCGATACTTTTATAGAAGTGGGCCCTAAACCTGTGCTTAAAGGGATGATGAAAAAAATTGTGCCTAAAGGGACCAAAGTTACCTCTTTGCAATTTGACACACCGGCCTCTCTGTCTAAATGTGTAGAAAAGATCAAAAACGCATAATATGACGCTTTTAACTTTAGGAAAGTTGCTAATTTGTTGTGGAAATAGCTCACTCTTATGGGGCAGATAGAGTTGCATGGAGTATCACGTAATACAAAAATATATGGATCGGGTGTTGGCTGGCCACGACCTTGAGTTTGGTGAAGCACTGGAACTTGCTACCAAAGCCGATCCTGCTGAACTCTATCAAGCTGCAGATGAATTGAGACAGAAGCTGCATAAAAACAGTCTTGATATGTGTTCTATTGTTAATGCTAAATCCGGCAAATGTACGGAGGATTGTAAATTTTGTGCCCAGTCAGCACACTATGAGGTCGAGTTAGCGACCTATGATGTGGTTGATGTGGTTGAGGCAGTAACACTGGCTAAAGAAAATGAACAATTAGGTGTTCAGCGATTCTCCCTCGTAACTGCTGGAAGAGAAATATCGGAAAAAAATCTTGAGGAGTTTAGGCTGATATATCAGCAGCTACAAGAAGAAACTCAGCTTTCGCTCTGTGCATCAATGGGATTTCTTACTCCAGAAAAGGCTGTAAAGCTTAAAGAAATGGGTGTAGTACGTTATCACTGCAACCTTGAAACGTCTCGAAGCTTCTTTCCGAAGGTCTGTACCAGTCATACCTGGGATGAGAAGGTTGCAACAATAAAAATTGCCCGCGAGGCTGGGTTGGAAATATGCTCCGGTGGCATAGTCGGCATGGGGGAGAGTTTCGAGCAGCGTCTGGAGCTGGCATTTGAACTACGTGAGCTTGAAATACTATCCATTCCTTTGAACATTTTAACACCTATTAAAGAGACGCCATTCGAAGATATCACTGCTTTGAGTGTTGCAGAGGTACTCACCTGCGTTGCCATGTTTAGGTTTATTAATCCAATGGCTGTCATTAGACTGGCCGGTGGAAGAACACTCTTGGGAAAGGAACACAAAAGATGTTTTTCTTCAGGAGCAAATGGTGCGATTGTCGGAAATTATCTGACCACCGGGGGGAACAGTCTGGGTGAGGATATAGCAATGTTTCGGGCACTGGGTTTTGACGTTGAAGATGAACAAAAATAGTGATAGCAAGGCGGCATTGTGAAGGGAGTAAACAAAATCTGTTTAAGTTGTAAATATTTTCGCTTGAAAACTGTGGATGCAGGTATCTGTCGCGTCATGAAAGACAGTGATAAAAACTATCCGGTAAAAAAACAAACAGACGACTGTGTCAAATGGTTGGATTGTGGACAACAATATTACATCCGACTAGGCTGGATCAAGGCGCAGACTGCTAGTACTGAATAAGTTATCACAGACATCTTTTTTTTAAGACGGCAATTCGAATCGATTGCCGTCTTTTTGCGTTTAATTGACAAGTAAGGTACGGGGGATGATAGTACAATCAAAAGTTTTATGCTTGCAGTCGGAATAATCCAATTCCTTTATGTCTCCATCATATATTTTTCTAGGGTGAATGAGTGTTTCATTTTGATCAAAACATTAGAGTCTTTCAGAGAAGGGTTATATTTCTCTTTCTGATAAGTATTCTCATATCGTTTCCAGTTACCAGTCTCTCATGCAACGAAAACACTTCGGACGATTGTTTTTCAACAACCTGGCCTTCTGATCAAAGTCAGCTGACTCCCGATCAATCCCTGATTCGTGGAAAACTGATAAATGGCTTTCGGTATGTCATAAAGAAAAACAAGGAACCGGAAAATAGGGTTGCTATTTATCTTGATGTGCAGGCAGGATCATTGCACGAAAAAGATAACCAACAGGGCGTTGCACATTTTCTGGAACACATGCTGTTCAATGGTTCTGAAAATTTTCCACCGGGAAGCCTGGTTGATTATTTTCAATCTCTAGGAATGAGCTTTGGTGGAGATACTAATGCACATACTACCTACAATGAGACAGTCTATAATATCATTTTGCCGAGTGGGTCAGCTGAAGAGGTTGATGCGGGATTGCTTGTCATGGCAGACTATGCAAGGGGCGCTTTACTTCTCGACTCAGAAATTGATAGAGAGCGGGGGGTGATTCTCGCAGAGAAACGGGCTCGGGATTCTGCCGGATATCGAACACATGTAGCAAAGGCAAAGTTTTCCTTTAGCGGGACTAAATATGCTGAGAGGATGCCAATTGGAAAACAAAAAATCTTGGAGGACGCCGACCATAGCTTGCTTAAATCTTACTACGATGAATGGTATAGACCGGACAATATGGTTCTCGTGGTTGTGGGTGACATGCCTCCTAAACTTGTAGTCGGTCTAATCGAAAAACATTTCACAAAGCTTGTCTCAACTGGCCCCCCTCCATCATGTCCTGACTTTGGAAAACTGACAAAAGAGGGTGTCGAAATATTTTATCACTATGAACCAGAACTTGGCAAAACCGATGTTACTCTTCAGACTTTTTGGAATAAACCCGTTGAGAATGATTCCCTTAAATTAGAAAAAAAAGAATTACTCCAAATCATGGGATCTATGATTATGGGTCATAGATTGCAATTGTTGCAAGAAGAAGGTGAGGTTCCATTTGCCCATGCAAGTTATTATGCCGATGATATCGTCAATCGTATCGGGTATGGATATTTATCCGCACAGACCGATTCTGAAAACTGGCTGGAAACTCTTGAATTTTTAGAGCAGTTTCTTCGACAGGTGCAACTGTATTGGTTTAAAAAAAGTGAAGTAGACCGAGTCAAAAAGGAAATCCTTGCTCAACTGGATGAAAGAATTTTGACTGCTGGTTCCGATGATTCTAGAACTATTGCCCGCCGGATTATTAACCATTTGAATAATAATCGAGTTTATCAGTCAGCCGAGCAGGAGAAAGAATTGTATGGGGCAATCATAGAAAGGATCACAGTTGCTGAAGTAAATGATGCATTTCAGGGTGTATGGAACCAAAAATACAAATTGGTGTCTGTAACGGGAAATGTTTCTCTTGGCGAAGAAGCTATTGATGAAATCGCCAAGACATATCGGAATTCCACTCTTGAGCCGGTTTTTAGTCCGGCTAACGAGGACATACATGGGTTTCCCTATTTGTCACCTTCTCCGCCTGCTGTGTTACAGCCTAAGACAAAATTTTTAAAGGATATTGATGTAGATCAACTGGTTTTTACAAACGGACTAACAGTAAACCTTAAAAAAACACAATTTGAAGAAAATAGAATCCGAGTAAGTGCTGATTTTGGAGCAGGGAAGCAGAATGAAAGTACTCCGGGGATGGCCATGCTTTTACAAGCTGTTGTCAATGGATCTGGAAGTGGAAAAATTCCTCAATCAGCAATCGAAAAGTTGCTTGCTGGCAGCTCAGTAAATATGTCCTTTCGAGTCGAAGAGTCTGCATTCTCATGGAAAGGGACTACTCTAGCTAAAGATTTTGAGCGTTATTGTCAGATTTTACATACTTTACTTATGGATCCAGGTCTCCGTGAAAATATTTTTATAAAAGTAAAAGAAAATTATGAAATGATGTACCAGGGGATCAGTCAGGAGATTGAAGGGGCCTGGCCACTAGCTGTCCAGCCGTTTTTAGCCACCTATAACTATCGATTAGGTTTACCAGCCTGGGAAGACGTAAGTAAACTAAAATTCGATGCTCTGGTACAGTGGGCTAATTCCCTTATCAGACCCGAAGACCTGGAGATTTCTGTAGTAGGTGATTTTAACCGTGATGAAGTGGTAACTGTCCTGACAAAGTATTTTTCCGGTCTGGAGCTTTTTCCAGTTGAAATACCACCCTCATCGCCTATGTATTTTCCCATTGGTAAAAAAATTGAAGTAAATGTTGATACTTCGGTTGAAAAATCCATGGTTGTTGTGGCTTGGCCTACAGACGATTTTTGGAATATACACAGAACAAGACGATTACACTTACTGGCCAATGTTTTTGGGGATAGGTTGAGAAAAACAATCAGAGAAAAATTAGCTGCCAGCTACTCTCCGAATGTTTCAAGTTTTAGTAGCAGAGTTTTTAATAATTACGGCTACATAATTACACAAATGTTTGTGAAGCCTGGTACTGAAGATTTGGTGATAGAAGAAATATTGAAAATAAGTGATCAATTAAACCGTGAAGGTATTACAGCTGACGAACTCGTTCGTGCCGGAGCGCCCCTTATAACCTCACTTAAAGAGGGTATTCGGACAAATCAGTACTGGTTGAATTCAGTGCTTTCACGTTCTTCAAGGTATCCTCAGCAACTGGAGTGGCCCAGAACACTGATCAGCGATTATAAAGAGATCAGTGAAACTGAAATCGATGAGTTGGCCACCAAATATCTGCTAAATAAAAACGCTGCTATTGCCAAAGTGATTCCGCACAAAGGAAAAAGAGAATTATCATCTGAAGAACTAACCAGTAATGGGGAATGAAGAATCGATTTTATTCTGACGGTTATATTTTCAGTGTGAGTGCATGTGAAAGCAAGAATGCTGGGTTATTACCACTTCAAATTCACAAGACATTGGGCATAAACACCACGTGGATCGTTAAGGAGCGGGATTTCATTGAGTCGGTTTATTAAATTGTCTTTCATCCTTAATACGATTGGATTAGTCATGAATGATGTATTGCCCAAATCATGAAGGCTCGTGGTGAGCAATTGTAAAAAATGCTCTCTAACTGAGTCCGGGGGGCGAATATACTCTGTCGTAAAAACTTCCATATTGGCAAGTTCTGCAGCGGCCTCTATGGCATCTTCAAGAGAGCCAAGCTCATCAACCAACCCCAGGCTCTTGGCTGTTTGACCATCGTATACTCGTCCCTGAGCAAGTTCAGCAACTTTTGATAACTCAATGTTTCTGCCGTTGGCAACGATTTGAAGAAATTGATCGTAATTGTAGACTATTGTCTGCTGAATTACACTTTTAAGCTGTTCTGGTAATGCCTGGGTGACATCAAGGCCTGCAGCAAGTGGCGTGGTCCCAACCCCATCACGATAAACACCATATGAGGCTAAGGTTCTCTCAAATGTGGGAATGGCACCGAAGATACCGATCGAGCCAGTGATTGTAGCAGGAGATGCCCATATTTCATCTGCGTCAGCTGCAATCCAGTAACCACCTGATGCTGCTACAGATCCCATGGATACAACAACAGGTTTGTTGGTTTTTTTCAGTTCTAGCAGTTCTTGTCGTATGATTTCGGATGCAAAGGCAGAGCCGCCCCCCGAATTAATTCGCAACACCACCGCTTTTACATCTTTATTTTCCCTTGCTTTTCTTATGAGCTTTGCTAGGGAATCACCTCCGATTATACCAGGAGGCTGTTTGCCTGGTAGAATGTTTCCTTCAGCAATTATGAGCCCAATTTTATCTTGTTCAGAGGCCCCTTCAATGTATGAAGGTGTAATGGAATCAAGATAATCCCTGGATGAGAGTATATGAGGTGTGCCGGAAGAGTTTTTTGTCAGGGCTGCGAGATATGAACTGGTTTCTTCCCTCGTTGAAATTTGGTCAACAAGGCCAGTCTTCAAGGCAAGTTGCGCAGTATTTCCTTTTGTCGAAATGAGAGCTTCTGCGATATTGTCTGTGTAATAATGAAGAGCATCTAAAGAGATATTACGCTGGTTGGCAATTTCATTTGTAAAGAATTGCCAGAGGGCTGATAACCATAGTTCACTTTGCTGCTTATCTTCCGGTGACATGGAGTCGCGGGTAAAGGGTTCAAGGGCAGATTTATAGGTACCAACCTTGAAGACATTGTAATTAATTTCTAGTTTATCAAGTGCTTCTTTAAAATAGAGACGGTAGACGCCAAAACCATGAAGATCTACACCTCCCATAGGGTTCAAGATGATCTTGTCTGAAAAGGATGCGAGAAAATATTGCGACTGGGTATAATAGTCTTCTGCGGCAACAACTGTTTTGCCTGTATCTTTGAAAACTTCGAGGGCCTGGCCAATGCTTTGAAGCTGATTGATTCCTGCATTGCCCATGTTTTTAAGATCAAGGAGTAGTGCAGCAATATTATCATCTTCCGCGCCTTCATTTATACTGTCGAGAATGTCCTGGAGCGTCGTTTCAGGCGCAGGTGCATCAGGAGTAAATGGTCCTCCCAGCAAAGTCTCTAAGGCACCTTGTAATTTTTTTTCCTCTACGATATCACCTGAAATTTCCAATTTGAGCACAGTACCACTTGGAATTTCAGATACTTCTCTAGGAAGAAAAGCAAAAATAATTATAACCAATACTAAGACTAGTAGTAGATTCAGGAAGATATTTCTAAGGTAGGTGAAGAATCTGCCAATATATTTCAGTATGTTAAAGACAGATATTATGAGGTCTTTCATAGTATTAAAGATAATCCTGTGAGTTAGAAGTGGTGTTGAATTAAGACTTGGAGCTAAGAATAAACATATTGGCGGGCAAGTACAACAAGTTACAACCTGTCTGGAGGCATAAATGGTAATAAGAGCTGATAAGGACCTTTTTTATCGCCAACCAGCTTTGAGATGGAGAGACCCAGGAGGCGTACTTTTTGTGTTCCAATGTTAGTGGCGGCTACCAATCTCGGCAAGATAGTGCTAATAGTAGCAGGGGAGCAGATTGGGGACCTGACAGTTTGTGACCGTGTTATTGTGGTAAAATCCTGGTACCTGACCTTAAGAGTGAGAGTGTAACCGCCGACACTCTTTTTTGTGAGCGAATGCCCAACCTGTTCTGCCAGATGTTTTAAGATTGCATCTATTTCACTTAAATCTTTTGTATCATATGAGAGAGTCGTTTCGCTTCCTATTGATTTACGAACACGAGATGATTCAACGGGTCTATCATCAATTGCTCGCACAATGTTATAAAGGAAAGAACCGCTTTTGCCAAAATGGAACATTAGGCTTTCTTCTTTAAATTGTAGGAGGTCTTGCCCGGTTTTGATACCCAGGTTTAACATCTTTTGTTCAGTGACTTTACCCACTCCAAAAAATTTCCTGATAGGGAGAGCTGCAAGAAAATCGAGGGCTTTTTCTGGGGGTATTGTTGTTAACCCATCTGGTTTATTGAAATCCGACGCAACTTTAGCCAAAAACTTATTAAAGGACACACCTGCAGAAGCAGTTAACTGTAACTCTTGATAAATCTGTCCTCGAATTAACTCAGCAAGTATGGATGCTGATGGATTGTTATGACTATTTGATGTTACATCAAGAAAGGCTTCATCTAGTGACAGTGGCTCAACCAGAGAAGTATAACGACGAAAAATATCCATCACTTGCGTTGAAATCTGCCGGTATCTATCCATACGGGGTTTGGTAAAGATGGCGTGTGGACAAAGTCTAGCAGCTTTAGAGCAAGGCATGGCCGAGTGAATCCCGTAACGGCGTGCTTCATAGGAGCAAGCGGCAACAACACCTCTATTTTGAGGGCTTCCTCCAACGATCAAAGGTTTGCCTCTGAAAGAAGGATTATCCTTTTGTTCAATAGATGCAAAAAAAGCATCCATGTCGATGTGAACAATTTTTCTTTTACTATACATGTGAGGTGTTCATAAAACTATACCATTTGAATCAAAGAAAGACTTTTCGGAGGCATCATTACTTTACGAATATTGGACTTCTCACGCAACTGTTGTGATCATATCTTTAGCAGTACTTGATTTTGTCATTCATTTTTTGAGATCTATGGTAATTAATAAAATTTTGGATATAGGCGTTCTGAAATAGTTGAAAAGAGTGTAGTGTCTTTAAATTACTGGCAGTGTCACAATCATCAAAGTGAATCAAGAAATTAATTATCTTTTCGTTTTTTGTTTAGCTGAATTGAATTTTATAAGACTATCCCGAAAAGTACTAATATGAATAAAAAAGAGATTATCGGATCCAGTATTCTTTTTGAAGGACTTCCAGAGCAGCAGATTTTCGATATTACTAACATTGCTGTTTTGAAAACCTACCAGAGGGGTGAGAGTATATTTTTTGAAGGGGATGAAGGCAACGGTTTTTATATGGTCGGAGAAGGTCGGGTAAAAATATTTAAAGTCTCTCCGTCAGGAAAAGAACATATACTCCATATCTTTGGGCAAGGGGAACCTTTTGGGGAGGTCCCGGTTTTCCACGGGCGGCCCTTTCCTGCTAATGCAGAAGCAATTGTTAAAAGCAAAACTATTTTTTTCCCAAGGAATAAATTTGTTTTGCTGGTGGAGGCAAATCCCTCTATTGCCTTAAATATGCTCGCAGTTTTGTCGCAAAGATTGCGCAGATTTGCCAGTCAGATTGAAAACCTTTCTTTGAAAGAAGTTCCGGAACGTCTTGCTGGGTATTTGGTTTATCTCAGCCATGAGCATGGGGATAGCGACATAGTTGAGCTCGATATTTCAAAAGGCCAGCTCGCTAGCCTGCTTGGAACTATTCCGGAAACTTTGTCGAGAATATTTGCAAAGATGAGTGAAGAGGGACTTATTAAGGTAAATGGAAGAAAAATAAGTCTACTCAATAGACAGGGCTTGATGGAAAAGGAATGATGCTCCTCTCTGGATTGAGCTGGTCCTGGAATGAACAGGTTATTCTGGGAGAAAAGTGTTGTGACCTTTCTCAGCCAAGAACAGCTGTTATTGTCTGGCAACTATTTCCTTTTTCTTAAGAGATAGAGGCGACTCAGGATTCCCTATGTCTCAATGTAGTCTGCAATGACTCTTAACTATAGTATTGATAATACTTAACGTTTTATCGGTCCGGCAATAATTCTTTTGCCATTGGGGTGGAGCTTAAATTGTCGGTTTGACACGGTCTTGTCAAGTTTCAGAGAGCGATTTCCTATTCTTATTGTGGTGCCAGCAAAGACTGATCCAACAATATCGATTTTAATATTCTCTATAAGGATACCGCCCTCACTGTTGTAGTCATCATCCTGAGCCTCCACCTTTGGAACATCGTCAGGCCCTGCAACTCTAGAATATTTTCCGGTTCCCGGAATAAGATTGACCCTCTTAAGAAGAATTTTTGTTTCGGCAAGCTGCTGTTCCATATGTCTGATTTTCTTCGACTTTGTGCTGCCGCGATATCTTTGTAGCCACTGAATTATTGCATCCTGCTGTTCTACCACACTTGTTTTGAGTTGTTGTAGTAATGCTAGTCGATCTGCAACCGTCCCGGCAGCGATCAGGGAAGGGGTGCTGTTTTCTGAGCCGACACTGCCAACTGTGATGTTTCCATTGGCGATGAGTTGGCCTCCCATGACTACACAGGAACTTGGGCAGTTGATATCGGAACCTGCAAAAACATCACTGTAGTAAGATTGTTTTCGAATGACGGCAATTCCTCCGCATTTCAATGATCCCTGCTCAATAAAATTGATGTCTGCGTCACCTTTTACCTGAAGTTTACTGTTCTTCCCTGTAGTGCCGCCACGTACAACTAAATTACTTTCACATGTTGCTGAGGCGGACATGATACTACCGGTAATCTTTAAATCACCTGCTGCTGTGACATTAAATCCAGGTTGCACTGAACCAAGAATGGTTAAGGCATTCATGCTCTCCACATTGCCAGTTTCATAGTCGATATCACTGGTTATTGTTTTGTGAGAAAGAACCTTGATTGTATTGTTATTGACAATGGAAAGTACGCCGTCTCTGGTGGCAGTCACCTGCATAGTTTCTGTTGAGTAACGCGCGTCATTGAGAAGTTCTATCTTTATATCTTTTCCTTCAGGCGCTGCAGTCGTCTCACCATAAATATTGATTCCAGGTTCTCCCTGAACCGCAGGAATTTTCGTGGCAATGCATTGGCCACTGCTGACCCCAACCATTATTCTTCTGTCACGGAAATCGATGCGACCATCTTCGAGAAGACTACCGGCAATGGGTCCAATTTCCATATCAAATCTGAGATAGGCATCCTTGCTTTCACCTACGTTTTGTCCGTGGGCGATGGTAAACTTTTTGAATTCTTTTTCATCCTGTAGTAGAAATGCCTTTGCTTTTTCGACTGCTTCGAAGTCGATCCCAAAAACTATAGCTTCGTCCTCAAGGAGTCTCTCGAGATTTTGGGTGAGCAATGAATTGGCACCCTCTAAAGGAGGGTGGAGAGCAAGACTTACCTTCATCTTATCAGGTGAAACTACAAAGAGCGGTTCTACTGACATCACTATAATGGGATCAGGGTTATCCGGTCGGCGAATATTTTTAATTTTTGGATATCCCGGCACTGTGGCAAGGATCGATTCTTCATCTTCCGAGTAATGAGCAAAATCACCAGGCTCGATAGCAGTTTTCACAAAACCCTTGGCGGCAAATCTATGAAAATTAGGGAAATTTGCTAGGAGTTGTCCTGCAAGTACAAGCTCAGAAACTGATATTTTATCTGTAGTGTAATCTTCGCCGATTTTTAGAAGTTGCGATGTGTAATGATAAGTAGGGTCTAGAAATTTTGTTTTATCTTGTTTTTTAGGTGATGATTCCATGTCAACTTCCTGTATTGAGTTGGGCGTTTGGTTTTAATACAATATCACATTGATTCTCTTGATAAAAATATTTTTTTCCTTTGTACCTTAAAGCAAACGAAGGAGACATTTAAGGGATAACGGGTAATGAAGGATAGGTGAGGGAAGTAACAATTGAAAATTATTTACTTTTGGTTACTTGGAACGTACTGTGAAAAAATGAAAAAACAGACAAAAGCTTATATCTATGCCTTAATTACGGTTGGCTTGTGGTCAACAATTGCCAGTGCCAGCAAGCTCACCCTTAGTAGACTAGCCCCTGCCGAACTGCTTTTGTATGCCTCTACTGTCTCCACCGTGGTTCTCTTTGTTATACTGACTGCTCAGAAGAAACTAAAAGATATATCCTTGTTGTCAAAAAAACATTGGCTGATATCGATTGGATTTGGATTTCTCAACCCCTTTGCCTATTATTTAGTCCTGTTTAAAGCCTACGATATACTGCCGGCTCAACAGGCTCAAATAATTAATTACACTTGGGCCATAACACTTTCCCTGCTTTCAATTCCTTTGCTTGGCCAAAAAGTAGTTGGGAGGCAATGGTTAGCAATAAGTGTTAGTTACATCGGTGTTCTCGTTATAGCGACTAAAGGCGAATTGTTGACCTTACATTTCGAAAACCCTTATGGGGTTGGTTTGGCGCTATTTTCTACTGTGTTATGGGCGTTTTATTGGATATTGAACACCAGAGATAGGCGTGATCCGGTAGTCGGACTCTTTCTTAATTTTTTGTGCGCATTGCCTTTTATCGCAATTTACGTATTTTTTGTTGAAGGATTTCGAACAGTTCCAATTGAAGGGCTTCTAGGTGCTGCTTATATTGGTTTCTTCGAAATGGGAGTGGCTTTTGTTCTTTGGTTAAAGGCACTGAAGTATACAGACAACACTGCTAAAATTGCCAATTTAATCTTTATTGCACCTTTTGCTTCCCTGATTTTTATTCATTTCCTGGTGGGGGAGGAGATCTTTCTGTCGACGCTGGCAGGTCTCGTGTTAGTTTTGACTGGACTGGTTATACAAGCATGTTGTAAATCATCTAAAGGTTGATCGGGTAATTTCTGTAAATTTCTGTAAGGTTCAAGCGGAAGGAGTATTGGATTCTTCGCCAGAGGTTTTCGCGTATTCTTTTTCAAAAAGAGCTATTTCTTTTTCCCGGAGGCAGATTGTACTTTCCTTCTCAGGATATTTACCTGATTTTCCTTGGTAAAACGTTTTGATTACCTCGAAGTCAGCAACGATATCTCTTGTCGGTTTCAGAGTAGGTCCAAGGCCTATGGTTTTCGTTGGGTAATCTATGTACCCCAAACATATTTTGATGTTTGCCCTAACGGCTATGTGGTAAAAACCTGCCTTCCAGTGATCTTTTTTTGACCTCGTACCCTCAGGTGCGATTGCCAATTTGAGTCGATCTCTTGTGGAAAAAGCATCCACCATTTCGTCAATAAAGTTAGTTCTCGCCTTTCTGTTGACCGGAATGCCACCTATTTTTCGGAAAATAAAGCCTAGGGGACCTTTAAATATTGTGTGTTTACCTATCCAGGAAAATCGTAGACCTATTGCAGATAAGCCGAGAAGTGTTAACGGAAAATCCCAATTACTGGTATGGGGCGCCCCAATTATTATGATTTTGCTATCTTCAGGTATCGTTTTATCGACATGCCAGCCAAAGAGAGAGAGGAAGGATGCTGACAGGATCTGGAGCATATGAGGATACCTTTTGTAGAGGGTTGTTGAAGAGACAATTCAGGATATCTGGTTAGATTTCAATGGATGAATATCTTCAGAGGTCCTGTATATGCAGACAAAAAGTTCGCCCTTCCACTATTGTAGTTTAGTTCTTTTGACATCCACAAAAAAAATAAGTGATTGAGCTTTTGTATCTTATTGTTCTGATTTAAGAACAGCCAAAAATGCAGTCTGGGGGATATCAACATTGCCGACAGTTTTCATCCGTTTCTTGCCGGCCTTCTGTTTCTCAAGCAGTTTTCGCTTCCGGGAAATATCGCCACCGTAACATTTGGCGGTTACATCTTTTCTCAGTGCAGAAACTGTTGTTCTGGCGATAACAGAACCGCCAATTGCGGCTTGTATGGCAATTTTAAACATTTGCCGTGGGATTTCCAGCTTAAGCATCTCGCAGGCATGGAGACCTCTTGCTCTGGAATTATTTCTATGGACAAGCTGGGATAAGGCATCGACAGGTTCACTGTTCACCAGGATGTCAAGTTTGACAAGGTCGCTTTTTCGATAGTCGAGCATTTCGTAATCAAATGAACCATAGCCCTGCGTCACTGATTTCAGGCGGTCATAGAAATCATAAATGACCTCTGCCAAAGGCAGTTCACATTGCAACTCGATTCTTCCGGGGATGGGATAATTAAAGGTAGTGTTTTCTGCACGCCGTTCCATACAAAGATTCATGACAGTGCCCATATATTTTTCTGGCATCAATATGGTCGCTTTTATATACGGCTCTTCAATATTCTTAATATGAGCAGGGTTAGGGAAATGGGCCGGATTGTCAACATGGTTGATACTGCCATCAGTAAGGTAGAAAATATACTGTACTGAAGGGACAGTAAGAATAAGTGAAATATCAAACTCACGTTCAAGACGTTCTTGAATGACCTCTAGATGGAGTAACCCTAGAAAACCACATCTAAAACCGAACCCAAGGGCAGCAGACGAGTCCTTTTCGAAGGTGAGTGCAGCATCGTTGAGCTTGAGTTTTTCCAGCGCTGCAGCCAGGTCTTCGTATTCGTCGGTGCTGATAGGGTAAATTGATGAAAAAACAACCTGCTGTACTTCTCTAAATCCAGGAAGAGGCTCTGGTGCTGGTCGGTCGCACAAGGTAATTGTATCACCCGGCCGTGTATCTTCAACAGTCTTTATGCCCGCCAGGATGTAACCTACCTGACCTGCGCTAAGTTGTTTTTGTGGTTCACGATTGAGTTTAAACAGACCAACCTCATCGACCTTGTACTCTTTACCGTTGGCCATAAAACGCATGAGGTCTCCAGATTTGATAATACCATTGATAATTCTGACAGATATAATGGTACCACGGAAAGGATCGTAATTAGCGTCAAAAATAAGGGCCTGAAGAGGAGCCTGTGGGTCACCTTCTGGTGCTGGCAGATGGTTCACAATGGTTTCGAAAATATCTTCAATTCCGATACCATTCTTGGCTGAGCAGAATTGTACAAGGTCACTGTCGAGGCCGAGATCTTCCTCAATTTGCAGTGCTATTCGTTCTGGTTCCGCAGATGGGAGGTCAATTTTATTTATAACCGGGATGATTTCGAGATCATTTTCCATAGCCAGGTACAGATTGGCCAGAGTTTGAGCTTCAACACCCTGGGCAGCATCAATTAGGAGCAGGGCGCCTTCACAGGAGCTGAGAGCTCGTGAAACTTCATAGCTGAAATCTACGTGGCCAGGGGTGTCAACGAGGTTAAGTTCATAGACTTTCCCGTCTTTAGCAGTATAAGGCAGACAGATCGTCTGGCTTTTAATAGTGATACCCCTTTCCCTCTCTATATCCATACTATCTAATAGTTGGTCCTTGAACTCCCTGTCCGTGACAAGGTCACAAAGTTGGATCATACGGTCAGCGAGGGTTGATTTCCCATGATCGATATGTGCGATTATGCTAAAGTTTCTAATATTATTCATTTTTTGTATGTTGGAGTGGGCTGAGAAGAAACAGGTTATTTTCAGTGATACCGGGCTCTGTACCCGAGGTAATGGTATTTAGCATATCTCGTTCACTAATAAAATAGAATTTTCTATATGTTGTGTTCTATATAAGGTACAGTAGGAGCAAGAAGTCAAACAGATTTACCTTTTTGTTAAAAATAATATGATTGCACTTTAATCTTGGTAGAGTATTATCATAGTTTTTCTAAATTTTCTGGGTATATTTTACCGGAGAGACAAATATATGAGTAAAAATACTACAATCGCTCCTGATAAAAAAACAGATTCTGTGGATAAGGTGATTGAGTCAAAGAGCAGAGGTATAGACGAGGCCTACGAAAATCCTTTGGTTTCAGTGTCAGAGGAGGAAAACCTACCGGCCCTCAGTAATCCGGCTCTTCATCGATACCTGCAAGAAATCAGTCAATATGAACTTCTAACAAGAGAAGAGACCGATGAATTGGCTGTCCGTTTCCGTGAGGATGGTGATCAGGACGCCGCATATCGACTGGTGAGTTCTAATCTTCGCCTGGTTGTGAAAGTGGCCATGGATTTCCAAAAATACTGGATGCAGAACTTTATGGATCTGATTCAGGAAGGCAATGTCGGTTTAGTTCAGGCAACCAAAAAATTTGATCCATACCGAGGGGTTAAATTTTCATATTACGCTGCTTACTGGATTAGGGCATATGTGCTCAAATTCATTATGGATAACTGGCGACTAGTCAAAATCGGTACAACCCAAGCGCAACGTAAGCTCTTTTTTAGTCTTAACAAGGAACGGAAACTCCTCGAAGGACAAGGTTTTGCAGCTGAACCCAAATTATTGGCAGAACGTCTCAACGTTAAAGAGCGTGAAGTCATTGAAATGGGGCAGCGTATGGATAACTGGGATGTCTCCTTGGAAAGTCCTGTTCGTTCTGATTCCGAAGATGAACAAAAAAATTTCCTCCCCAGTAACGGCCCGGGAATAGAATCAACGGTTGCCGGTAAGGAGATTAAGGCTAAACTGACCGAACTCCTTGATACACTTAAGGTTAAACTTAATGACAAGGAGAGGATGATCCTGGAGAAGCGGTTGTTGACAGATGAACCGCTAACATTACAGAATATTGCTGACAGGTTCGATATTTCCAGGGAACGTGTTCGTCAGATAGAAGTTAATCTTCTGAAAAAAATGAAGAAGTATCTCGAGGCTGAAATGCCTGATATCGTAGATTATTTTGATGGCGAGAAAATCGTTATCAATTCATCATCCTGATTCAAGACAATGCCCCCCAAGGGGGGCATTTCGTTATTCCTCCTATAAAAAAAATCCAACACAAATATATTTATTATGAAAGTACCTTTGCTCGATCTCCAGGCGCAACTGGAGTACCTCGAAGATGATCTTATTGAAGCTGTTACTCGTGTCGTTAAATCTACACGTTATATCCAGGGACCTGAGGTTGAGGCTTTTGAGAAAGAGATTGCTGAATACTGTGGAACGGCTTACGGAGTTGGTGTGACGAGTGGCACCGATGCACTATTGATATCCCTGATGACCCTTGGAATTGGACCTGGTGATCAAGTTCTGACCACACCATATTCTTTTTTTGCAACTATGGGAGTTATCCTAAGGGTTGGTGCAACACCTGTTTTTGCAGATATTGATCCGGTGAGCTTTAATATCGATCCGACTCGGATGGAGGAGCTACTGGCTGCCGATACTGAGCGTAAAATAAAAGCCATTGTACCTGTCCACCTTTATGGTCAATGTGCGGATATGAAAGCCATTATGGAGCTGGCAAATCGATATGAGATACCAGTCGTTGAGGATGCCGCTCAAGCTATTGGGTCCGAATATCCAATGCCCAGTGCAGGGGAAATCGACTGCAAACGTGCAGGCTCTATGGGGATTGCTGGATGTTTTTCCTTTTTCCCAAGTAAGAATCTTGGTGGTGTTGGAGATGCAGGTATGGTCGTAACCCAGGATAAAGAATTTGCTGAAAAACTGGTTTTGATGCGAAATCATGGTGCCCATCCTAAGTACTATCATAAAATTGTCGGGGGGAATTTCCGTCTGGATCCGATTCAGGCAGCAGCACTGAGAGTGAAATTACCTTATTTAGAAAGATGGCATACACAACGAAGCGAAAATGCCAGCAGATATGATAGACTGTTTACTGAAACCGGCCTTACTGCTTCTAAGCAAATTGTTCTACCTCGAAATGTTTATTCCGATATCTCTGCCGGAGACGATAGAACCCCAAATTTTCACATTCATAATCAATATGTTCTTCGTGTTGATCGCAGAAATGAACTAAGAGATTGGCTTGGTAAAAACGATATTGGCTGTGAAATTTATTATCCGGTTCCTCTGCATAAGCAGGCATGTCTTGGTTCTAGTGGAACCGAGATTCATTGCCCTGAAGCAGTAAAGGCCGCTGACACAACCATTGCTTTGCCAATATATCCGGAACTCACTGAAGCCATGCAGGCTTATGTCGTTGATAAAATAGTGCAGTTTTACGGCTAAAAGGTTACCATGAGGGAGTCATTTTTAGACGTTTAATCTTTTTTCTTATTCAATGCATAATGATAGATTTGTGCACCTCATTCACCGAATACGAAAATTTGATATATGGAAATTGTGGATGGTTGTCAGATGCAGATAACCATCCATTCTCATATACCCTCATTTGCCAATGACCACACCTAGGCTGAAAACAATCAAAGCCTGCCAATTATTATTATTTATTCTTTTCCTTGGGCTTGCTGTATCTGCCTCTATTTCTGCGGAAAGAATAGCTCCTGATCGAAATATTTCAATGGTTCAAAGTGAGCCTGGACAACCTGAATGGAAAGTTTTTTGGGATCAGGCAAGGATGTTTGCCCGTAACGGAGAATACTCACTGGCAATCAAAGCTTATTCTGATTTGTTCAGGCTTAAACCGAACATTGAAGAAGCTAATTGGGAATATTGTAAAGTTCTTTTGCTAGTCGAAGATTATTCAGCTGCCACAAAAATCATTGGGGGATTGTTGGATAGGGGACCAAGCAATAGCGATTATCTCCTCGCTGGTGCGGTTGTTGCGACTCATTGGAAAAATTACCTTACCGCGATTCGTTACTACGGTAAAGTTTTTGAAAAGGACCCTGCTGGAATATATTCCGATACTGCTCTTTTGGGGCTTGCAACTAGCCTGAGAAAACTTGGGAAAAAAGAGCTAGCATTTTCCCTTTTAGAGCAATTCAGTTTACGTCATCCTGAAAATGATAGGATAGTACATTACCTGGCTTTAGATGCTCATGCTCTTGGGATGGAAGAAAAATCCAGAAAACTTTACACAAGATTGCTTGAGAACATAGACGTCGAGGATCGTATAATATTTCAAGCCATAGAGAGTTTTGATGTACCTGGCTTTGAAAAACAATTAAGCATCCTTTGGCTGAAATATCTTGAACGGAATCCAAGATATATGCCATTTCGTCAAAAATTAGTAAAATACTATGCGGAGAATGGAGAATTCGAAGCTGCACTACTACATCTTAGGTATCTTGCTGATAATAATGAAATAAACGATGTTTTTCTCTTGGAAGCGGGTGTGGTTTGTGAGCGTGATTTAGGCAGGCCTGATACTGCACTTTACTATTATGACAGATACTTACAAAAACACCCTGATAATCTAGTTATAAGACAAAAAATTGCTACTATTCAGACTTCATTGGCAAATGACTTCCTTCCGATAGTTGAAAATGGTGGGGCAATGCAACTTTGGAATGATTTAGCAGAAATTTCGCTTAACCGTCTGGCAATTTTTCATCAGATGGCGGATATTTTCGAAAAAAATAATCAAACCATAGAATTAACCGAGGTCCTGACCATAATTTACAATAATTCACCTCGCGAGGATGGAATCGCCTTAAGAATTGCGCGTCAATATTATCAACTAGCTGATTACAGGAAGGCTCTGGACTATCTCTCTGCTGTTACCAAGGAAACGAGTAAAACAAAGTCCTACTATCTGGATAGAGGAGACACAGAAGAGAAACTTGGTTTAGAAACTGAAGCTCTTAATTCTTTTGAATTTGGGTTATCACTTGATCCAATAGATTTACAGCTCAGAACTAAATGTCTTCATTTGGCTGGAAGACTCGGTAACTCTGCTAAGCTAAAATCTCTTTTTAACAGGGGATTGAGAGAATTCGATGATGCCATGTCTTTTGAATTTGTGTCTTCCTATTTAGAGCTTCTTACCTATAATTTTATGTTTCACGAGTATGAAACTGTATATCACTGGGCTAGAGATTATTTTTCCGGCTCAAAGGGAAAAATCACCCGATTAGATATGCAAAGGGCGCTTTCTTTGCGAAAAGAAGGAAAAACGAGACGCGCGGAACAACTTCTTCGTCAACTTCTCAATAAGGAGGTGTATGTCGAAGATATACTTTTTCAGTTGGCTGAGAATGCCACTGTTGATAAGAAAATCACAGATGCTGAGGTATGGTATCATGCTTTACTGAAAGAATTAAATCAGAATGATTCTAGCTTCTCCATGGATCCTGTTGGATGCAGGACGCTTTTGCTGAATGTGGATATATTAAAAGCTCAAGGAAAATATGGAGAGAGTCTTGCGATTATTGATAATTATCTGACTTTATCTGAAAATACTGAGATTTCACAAAAGCTCGAGCCTCTTCTAAGAAGTCTTGAGAGAAAACGTTGTTGGCTGAGTTTTCACAATGGAAATTATCTGGATGCATATAAGCAATGTGAAGAAATGTGGACTCAATGGTCTTTTGACCCAGAGCTGCACATTTTGAGGAGAATCTTAACTCGAAAATTAAAAATTGCTGAGCAGGTACAGGATGCTGACAGCAAGATATATATTGAGGGTAATCCAATATTAACGAGATTGCTGGCATTAGCAGACAAAGAGCTTGGTTTTCAGGAATATGATGCTGCTGAAATACATTTAAGGATAGTGCTTGACAGATTTCCTGACTCTGTTGCTGGCCGTGCAATTTTGGCTGAACTAATGATCGTTAGAGGAAGGAGTGATAGCGCTGCTGAATTATTGTCCTTACTTGTACGACAATTTCCGGAAGAACATTATTTTTATAAGAAACGAATAGAAGTTGAAACACGCAGAGGTCGTTATGATAATGGATTGGTTCTCTTGAAAAGAGAACTGAGTGGCGCTGAAGTTGATGAACAACTTGAAAAAAATGAAATACTTAGCGAAGATGTTGAAGAATCCCTCATCTTAGCCAGATTATTATGGGGCGATAAAAAGCAAGAAAAATCACTACTTATTTACCAACATTTATTGGCTCCTCCAGTCTTGGAACTGGTGAGTGAGAAGTTTAGGGAAAAGCAAATAAACTATCATTCACTTACTAAAGAGAAAAGCTTCTGGGAGTCGATGATGCTCATGTTGCAGTCTGAACCTAATGTGCTCAAGGACTTGATGTCACCTTCGTTTCTTATTGATAACCAAGGCAATGAAGCAGGGGCAATTGTATCTGATTTGTATGAAAAATACAGTTGGCAGCAGTTAATCACCAATGAATATATGGCTCGAAAAGCTATCTTTGATCGCAATTATTATTATGCCGAGCAAAGTTACAAACGACTTCTGGAAGATGATCCTTCTGAAGGAATGATCGATCTTGCCAATATTTATAGTAAAATAGGTAAATATCGTAAGGAAGCACAGGTTTATGAGGCTATGCAAAAGCGTGGGGCCACGTCCCCAGATATTGAGGAATCAAGAGAAAGAAACACCCTGCAGATCAGTCCACAGAGTATTGTTAATGCCTCTTATGATGAGAAGGATGGCAGGGATGGGGAAATAGATGTGGCGACGACAAGCTTTGGAACGTCTTTTTGGTTTACTCCGGATCTTGATACAGATATTCGTCTTACCTATGCAAACAATCACTTCGAATCTGTTCATACTGATGAATCGACCAGAAGCAATTTTTTCTATGGTGTTACAACCTATGAATTCACAAGAGCTTATGAATTAGTATTTGGAGCCGGAGCAGAAAAACTAACTGATGGTAATGATGACACAGATTATCAATACGAAGTCGCCATAAAAGGGCAAATTGATGATTATGTTAGCGCTTATATTCTTTTTGAAAAAAGACCCGTGTACGATACAATTGCTGCAATTCAGCAGCAGATCTCCTACCATGCAATAGAAACAGGGTTGGGAATTGAAACTCAAAGTGGGTTATCTTTCGGAGGGGACTTGGAGCATCGTGATTATAGCGACGATAATTCTCAGAATAAAGTTCACGTGTTTTCATCGTACAGTATTTTTGGAGATTCTTTGCAGATGGCATTGAAATATGATTACCAATATTTGAATAACGACCATGAAAATAGATCCGAATCAGATGATGTAAGCAATGAGTTGGATGATCCACTTTACTGGAGCCCTTCTTCTTTTACTGATCATCTCCTTACTTTGCATTTTCAACATGATTTTCTTGGCTTTGAGCAAGGTCCCAAAAGAGGAATGAGTTATTACGCGTTTGATAATGCGATTGGTCTTGAGGAAAATGAAAACGTCTCCTTTACAACCAAATTGAATATTTTCCTTGAAATGAGTCCGCATTTTTTATTAAAAGGCAACTTTACTTTTTCAAAAAGCGATGAGTATGAGGAAAAAGGACTATCAATGTCTTTGCACTATCGCTGGTGATAACAACTTTGTCTGTATCTCCTGTCAGGGGTTCCGCAGTTTGGGGCCTTTTCAGGATTTTTTTATGGAGGTTTTAAATGATTCAAAGAATCCCGATGTCGAAATCAGGTAATAAGAAATTAAGAGAAGAACTGCAACATCTTGAAAGGGTAGAACGGGGTGTAGTAGTCAAGGCTATTGAGGTCGCACGGGAGCATGGTGATCTAAAAGAGAATGCCGAATATCACGCAGCTAAAGACAGACAAGGCCATATCGAGGGTCGAATACTCGAATTAAAGGATAAGTTATCACGTGCGGAAGTCATAGATTGCTTAAAGGTGAACACCAATAATATAGTATTCGGTACTGTGGTTCAACTGCTTGACTTGGATACAGACGAAGAGGTCACCTATCAGTTACTGGGACCGGAGGAAGCAGATGTTAAAAAAGGCTCAATCTCTGTTCTGTCTCCACTAGGGAAAAGCATGCTCGGTAAAGAGGAAGGGGATGATGTTCTGGCTGTCACCCCTGGTGGAACGAGAGAGTTTGAAGTAATGGCGATTAGCCCGTCAACGTTTTCTTAAGGCCGGATGTGCTGTAGTCTTGTGGGATAGCTACCTTCTTTGCTTTAAGCGGGTTTGTGAAGAATACCCGCCAGGAACATAGAAAGGACATGATCTGCAATTTCTTCAACAGTGTAATGAGTTTCAAGTGATGCGTTCCAGACTCTTGAAACTTCATCTAAGGCACCAAAATAAACCCGTTTGGCTATATCCGGTTTAATATCGGTTCTGTAGATACCACTATTTTGACCTTCTTTTATTATATTTGCTATTATTCCAACGTACTCACTAAACTTGTTGTTTCGATAATCTCTAATAACCTTGTTAGTTTGTCGCAGTTCGATTTGAATAACTTCAGCAAGGTTTTTATTTTTTTTCATGGCCATGAGGTGCTGAATAGTATAGATTTCCAGCATTTTTTGCGGATCTTCCTCTTTACTGATTAATTTTTCAGTTTTTTCGACGATTTTCCCTACCTCTTCTTCAAATACGGACAGCAGAATATCGTATTTGTTATTGAAATAGAGATAAATTGTTCCATCAGCAACCTTGGCTTCTTTGGCGATATCGGATATTCTAGCTGTGAAAAATCCTTTTTTTGCAAAGACTTTAGTGGCAGCTGATATAATTTTTGAATGTTTATTTTCTGCTTTCATTCTCTAAATAGAAAGTTCGAAAGTAAAACAATTAAAATACAGAAATATGAATGACTATTCATTCATGTAATATTTCGCATCCCTTTTGTCAACGATCAATCAAAACGACAGGGATGATTGTCCTGTTTTCTCGACGCAAACAAACTTTTTTAAATAACAAACTGACTGGAGTAGCCTATGAAGATTCTTGTTGTTGGTTCAGGTGGAAGGGAGCATGCACTTGTCTGGAAGATCAAGCAAAGTGAAAAGGCCGAAAAAATATTTTGTGCTCCAGGCAATGCTGGAATTAGCAGAATGGCAGATTGTGTTGATATTGCAGTGACTGATGTCAAAAAATTACTGAAATTTGCCAAGAAGGAAAAAATCGATTTGACGGTTGTTGGGCCAGAGTCATCTCTGGTCGCAGGTCTCGTTGACACATTCGAAAAGAATGGTCTCAGAATTTTCGGTCCTACCAAGAAGGCTGCTGAACTCGAAGGCAGCAAGGTTTTTTCTAAAGAGTTCCTTCAAAAATATAACATTCCCACCGCTGCATTTAAAGTTTTCAAGAACAGGGACAAGGCAAAAAAATATATCGATTCTCAGGGTGCACCTATCGTCGTTAAGGCAGACGGTCTTGCTGCAGGCAAAGGGGTGATAGTTGCAAAAACTATTGAAGAAGCCAAACAAGCCGTAGATCTTATTATGGCTGACAAGGCTTTTGGCGAGGCTGGTGACACGATTGTTATCGAATCATGTCTCACAGGTGAAGAGGCCTCTTTTATTGCCTTTACTGATGGTAAGACCGTTCTCCCGCTGCCTACTTCTCAGGATCACAAGGCTATATTTGAAAAAGATGAAGGTCCCAATACTGGTGGAATGGGTGCCTACTCCCCAGCACCGGTGGTGACAGATGAAATAGCGGATTTTGTCATGAACAGGGTCATGTTGCCTACTGTAAAGGGGTTGGAGGCCGAAGGACGACCATACAAAGGGATGCTTTATGCAGGGCTGATGATTGATGGTGATAAAATTAACGTTCTGGAATTTAATTGTCGCTTTGGTGATCCTGAAGCGCAGCCACTGTTGATGCGACTTAAAAGTGATATTATCGATATCTTTGAGGCTGCTATTGATGGAAAGCTGGATCGTGTTGAGATGAAAATTGATCCGCGACCAACGGTCTGTGTTGTCATGTCTTCGGGTGGATATCCTGGGCCATATGACAATGGTAAGGTCATTAAAGGATTGACTAAAGCGTCTGAATGCCGTGGGGTTGAGGTCTTTCATGCTGGCACATCAAGGAAAAATGGACGAACCGTTACTAACGGGGGGCGGGTGCTTGGAATCACTGCTGTAGGCAACACTTTGAAGGATGCTATAACCAGGGCATATAGTGCCGTAGATGAGATTAAATGGACGAACTGTTATTGTAGACGTGACATTGGTGAGAAGGCATTGCGGCGTAATTTGGTTGCTGCACATAAGCCTCTGGTTGGAATAGTTATGGGGAGTGATTCAGACCTCCCTGTTATGAAAGCCGCAGTCGATTTTTTGAAATCAGTTGATATCTGTTGCGAGATGACAGTTGCGTCAGCACACCGTACACCAGAACGAGCTGTTGAGTATGCGCAAAATGCTCAAAAAAGAGGATTGAAGGTAATAATTGCCGGGGCAGGTATGGCCGCCCACCTGGCTGGTGTACTCGCTTCGCAAACTGATCTTCCTGTAATTGGCGTGCCGTTGGACTCTTCTTCTTTAGGTGGATTGGACGCGCTTCTGTCAACAGTGCAGATGCCCCCTGGTATTCCTGTAGGTACAGTTGGAATTGGTAAAGCAGGTGCCAAAAATGCAGGAATATTTGCCTTGAAAATTCTTGCATTGAACGAACCAGAGCTTGGTAAGAAACTTGTTAAATTGCGCCAGGACATGATCGCAGAAGTGGAAGAAAAAAACAGAAAAATACATGTGTAAAAATCGTTCCCCAAGTTGTATAGGGAAATCGATCAACAACGCTGTAGATCATTTACGTCAAGGGGGGGTTGTTGCTTTTCCTACCGAAACTTACTATGGCTTGGCTGTTGATCCCTCTTGTTCTTCTGCCGTCACGAAGGTATATGCGATGAAAAAGCGACAGAAGGATAAGCCCTTGCTTTTGCTTATTGAAAAAACAGAGCAACTTGGTTTAATCACCCAGATGATACCACCAGTCTATTTGGCGCTCATTAAAAAATATTGGCCAGGGGCACTGACTCTCATTTTCCCGGCTAAATCGACTCTTAATCATCAGATTACAGGGGAAACAGGAACAGTTGGGGTGAGGATCTCGCCACATCCTGTCGCACAGGAACTTGTAAGGCGGATGGGGACACCAATCACCGCAACGAGTGCGAATATATCAGGTCGTCCTCCAGCTCAATCGGCAAAAGAGGTGGAAGCAATGTTTGGCAATGCTGTTGATTATATACTTGATGGCGGGAAAACTGCTGCTGGACTTTGTTCGACCATTCTTGGTATTCACAACAGTAACCTCACCCTTATTCGTCCTGGACAGATCGATTTGTCTAGAGAACTCGCTAGGAGTGTGGAAAATAATGAATAATCAATACATTATTGATTATTCATTATTATATTTTCAATAATATCTGAAGTAGTTGCACTGTTAGTAGCAATGAGGATTTGAAAAAAATCTCGATTGCTTCAGCTGGGTACATTTGACAGGAATGGATATGGATAAATTAAAATGGGACAAAGAATTTGCCTTAGAGCAGGCCGCCGATGACACTGAATTATTGGAGGAATTACTGGAAATATTTAAGAATTCCTTTAAGTCGGATGTGCAACTCATAGATCAAGGCATTGGTGAAGGATCAGCAGCAAAGGTTATGTCTGCAGCCCACTCAATAAAAGGTGCCGCTGCCAGTCTCGGAATTCTTGGTATAAATGAGGTTGCAACACAGATTGAGGAAGATAGTAGGGCTGGGGGGTTGGAGGTTGCCCGTGATAAAATGGACGATTTGCGGTCTTTGCTTACTGAGCTCCAGGGCAGTTGAGTAAAAGAATATAACAGTCCTAAGCATCTTACAACAATGCTTAGGACTGTTATATATTTACTAGTTATTGATATCTGTTAATCCCTGGTCAGGTTCCTGTATTTAATGCGGTGAGGCTGATCGGCTGCTGCACCAAGTCTATCTTTCCTATCTTTTTCGTAATCTGAATAGTTTCCTTCAAACCAAACAATTTGTGAATCCCCTTCAAAGGCCAGGATATGGGTGGCAATCCTGTCAAGAAACCACCTGTCATGACTAATTACTACAGCACAGCCACCAAAGTTCTCAAGTGCTTCTTCTAGTGCCCGCAAGGTGTTCACATCCAGATCATTAGTTGGTTCATCAAGAAGTAGAACATTACCACCTTCTTTTAAAGTTTTAGCCAGGTGAACGCGATTACGCTGTCCGCCTGATAAAAGACCTACCTTTTTTTGCTGGTCAGATCCCGAGAAATTAAATTTTCCAACATAGGCACGACTGTTTATCTCTTTAGTGCCAAGCCAGACCGTGTCCTGGCCATCGGAGATGGCCTGCCAGATGGTCTGCTCGGGATCGAGTACATCGCGGCTTTGGTCAACATAGGCAAGTTTTACAGTATCCCCTAGCCGTATTGACCCCGAATCAGGTGTTTCCTGGCCGATAATCATTTTGAAAAG
>Ga0070729_10001577_pt1 | contig 33927 bp, 26 predicted proteins | sample tdDd472_FD_66725 | JGI IMG/M metagenome (GOLD analysis project Ga0070729, IMG submission 66725) | Marine sediment microbial communities from the Atlantic coast under amendment with organic carbon and nitrate - tdDd47.2 | ecosystem: Environmental > Aquatic > Marine > Coastal > Sediment | place...
AGGAACCGTGAAAGATTCACCTTAGATGACGGACTTTCTGATGCTGTTCGCAAAGTCTTTGTAGACCTTTATAATAAAAATCTCATCTACCGTGGTCGAAGAATCATCAACTGGTGTCCGGTTTCACAGACAGCACTTTCCAATGAGGAAGTGATCTACAAAGAAAAACAGGGGCAACTCTGGTATTTCAAATATCCTGTGAAAAACAGCGATGAATTTGTAAAAATCGCAACCACTCGTCCGGAAACAATGCTTGGAGATACAGCTGTAGCAGTAAATCCTAAAGACGAACGCTTTGCACATTTGATCGGCAAGAAATTGATTCTGCCAATTAAGAACCGTGAAATTCCGGTAATTGCTGATGATTTCGTTGATCCTGCTTTTGGAACAGGTTGTGTGAAAGTAACTCCGGCTCACGATCCTAATGATTTCGGCATGGGACAGCGACACAATCTTCCTCAGATCAATATCATGAATCCAGATGCAACATTAAATGAAAATGCTGGTGAAGAATTCATTGGTATGGATCGTTTCAAAGCACGCAAATTGATCGTGAAAAAAATGGAAGAATTGGGATTCCTTGACAAAGTTGAAGATTACACAAACAAAGTTGGTTTCAGTGAACGTGCCGACGTAATGATCGAACCTTACCTCTCTTCACAATGGTTTGTTAAAATGGAAGATTTGGCAAAACCAGCTCTTAAAGTTGTAGAAGAAGGTAAAATAAAATTCCATCCTGAACGATGGACAAAAACTTATAATCATTGGTTAAATAATATTCAGGATTGGTGTATTTCCCGTCAATTGTGGTGGGGACACAGAATTCCGGTATTTTACTGCGACAGTTGTAATTGGACTGATGCTACATTGGAAGATCCAACACAATGTCCAGAATGTGGTGGCAAAGTTCGCCAGGATCAGGACGTTTTGGATACATGGTTTAGTTCCTGGTTGTGGCCTTTCTCCACAATGGGTTGGCCTCATGATACCGAAGACCTGAAGAAATTTTTTCCAACTGATGATCTTGTAACTGGTCCGGATATCATCTTTTTCTGGGTTGCCAGAATGATCATGGCAAGTCTGGAATTTACTGGTGAAATTCCATTCAAGAATGTTTATTTCACAGGAATTATCAGGGATGAACAAGGTCGCAAAATGAGCAAGTCGCTTGGTAATTCTCCTGATCCGCTTGTATTAATTGACAAGTATGGTGCTGATGCATTGCGTTTTGGTGTAATGTTGATCGCTCCTCAGGGACAGGACATCATGTTCGCAGAGAAACGTCTTGAAGTTGGTCGTAATTTTATGAACAAGGTGTGGAATGCTTCCCGTTTTATCCTGATGAATGTTGAAGATGACGGAATTTACAATGAGGATTTTGATCCAAATACAGCAAATCTGACATTGGCAGACAAATGGATTTTTGGTAAACTGAATCAGACAATTGAAAAGGTTGAAAAACACTTCAAAACTTATCGCTTTGATGAAATTGCACGCGATATTTATGATTTTGTCTGGAGTGATTTCTGTGACTGGTATATTGAATTAATCAAAAATAGATTGTATAAAAATACACCGGAAGGCAAAAAAGAAACTTTGAAAATTGCCATCTTTATGTTGAAAAATATATTGAAATTGATGCATCCATATACACCTTTTATCACTGAAGAAATCTATCAGATTATCAAAAATACTAACGAAGATGATTTGATTGTTGCTCAGTGGCCAGAAGTGAATGATGCATTAAACAATGATGATATAATTAAAGAATTTGCGACATTGCAGGAGATTATTACTTCAGTAAGAACGATTCGTAGCGAACTAAATGTTGCACCTTCCAAGAAATTACAATTGATGGTCAAAGGTAATGATGATCAAACTGTTGTGAAAATTCTCAATAATGTAGAATTAGCACAGAATATCAAGAGTTTGGCAGGAATCGAAGAAATTACAATTGATGTAGAATTGGCAAAACCAAAAGCCTCATCATCAATGGTAATTGATAATGCTGAACTTTTTGTACCACTTGAAGGTTTGATTGACCTTGATGCAGAAAAAACAAGATTGGAAAAAGAGATCAATAGTCTCAAAGGCCGTCTGCAAGCTGTACAAGGTAAACTTGGAAATCACAATTTTGTAAAACGTGCACCAAAAGATGTAGTAGAAAACGAAAGAAGCAAAGAAACAAGATACAAAACAGAACTGAAAAAATTGGAAGACAATTTTAAGGCGATGTTTAAATAGAATTATTGGTTGAACTGGTTGAACTCGTTTAACTATTTGAAATTGTAATTAAAGCCTCCTGATTTTCGGGAGGCTTTTTTTTGTACAACAAGTTGCCGAACCTGTTTATCAATATTTTCTGATAAGAAAATTTGATATCGAAACTTATACAATAGCAGGAGTAATTTTCTTTTCTGTCAAATTTTTTAAACAACTTGATAAGTTGTTGTACAAAAAATCCGTTCTAATCTGTGTAAATCCGCGGCAAAAGAATTTTCTCATTCTATAGAGATAATTATTTGAAACTTTCTCCATTCATTTCCGTAAATCATTTATTATATTAAGATAAATAATTCATGGAGGCTATAATGTCATCAGTCAAAAAAATCTCATTACTTTTAATCATTCCATTATTCATATTTTCAAGTGATGTCAAAGAAACAAATATCACAGTTTATAATAACAATCTAGGTTTGATACAGCAGGTTCTGGATGTTGAGGTTGAAAAAGGTAACGATCTTTTCAAAATCGAAGGTATTTCATCTCATGTCGATCCAACAACTGTTCATCTTTCCTTTCCAAAACAGAAATCCAAAATTCAGGTTCTGGAACAGAATTATCTCTACGATTTGGTGAATTCCAACAAAATTTTCGAGAAATACATCGGTGAAAAGATTATATGCAAAACAAATGATGGCAACACTTTTGGTGCTGAACTTCTCAGTATTGAAGGAAATAATTTAATTGTTCGTAAAGAAAATAACGGTATCAGAATCATCAATCGTAAAGAGATTTTTGATTATAGTTTTCCGGAACTTCCAGGTGGATTGATTTTGAAACCGACTTTACAATGGCAATTAAAATCCAGTTTTGCTGGCAAAACCGATGCGAAATTAAGTTATCTCACTAGTGGAATGAGTTGGCATGCAGAATATATTTTGATATTGGATGAAAAGGATGAAAATGGATCACTCTCTTCATGGGTTTCTCTGGAAAATCATTCCGGAGCATCCTTCGAAGATGCAAAATTGAAATTGATTGCCGGTGAAATCAATAGAGCGAGAGTCCAAAGTCAATATCAACCGCGTATGGAAAAATCCTTTGCCATGGCAGCACCAATGATGGATGCTGAAGAAAACTTCGAAGAACGTGGATTGATGGACTATCATCTTTATGAGTTACAACGAAATGTTGATCTGAAAGACAAGGAAATCAAGCAGGTTTCCATGTTTGACAATCTGGATTGTAAAGTGGAAAAACAATACATTTTCTCCAATCATAATTACGGTAGCAATGAAAAGCCGCTTACTGTTCAAGTAAAAATTCCAAACAGCAAAAACAATAACCTTGGTATTCCACTTCCAGAAGGTGTTGTAAGAATTTTCAAAGAAGATATTGATAAAACACTTCAAATGGTCGGTGAAGACAATATTAAACACACGTCAAAAAATGATACTTTGAAACTCACTGTTGGGAAAGCCTTTGATGTAAAAGGTGAAAAACTTATCATGAATCGCGATCAGTTTAAACGTTCCGAAGAAGTGAAAGTCCAGATCAAAGTGAAAAATAGTAAAGATGAAAAAGTATCAGTGGTTGTAGAAGAATTGCATAGTAATGATTGGAATGTGCTTGAAGCTTCAGACAAATATGTGAAGAAATCCAATTCCAAATTGCATTTTTATGTGGATGTCAATGCGAATTCAACAAAAACAATAGTGTATAGATTTAGACGTAATTGGTGAAACCAAAACCCTTCGGAAGATTGTACTTTTTGAAGGTTGATAATTAGCATTATCAAGCAGGACTTTTTGGGGATATCTTCCGAAGGGTCTATGGGATGAAAAAGAACCTTCCGAAGATAATTAGAATAAATATTTGAAAAGGAACAATGAATTACCCATCCGAAAGTTAAAATCTTCGGAAGGATTTTAAAGGCAATGACTGGGGAACAATACTTAAATTTTAAATCGGACTTGCAATATGTCAAGGGAATCGGACCTAAACGTGGTGAAGTTTTATCTGTTGAAGGTATCCGAAATCTCTATGATTTGCTATATCATTTTCCCCGAAGATATCTGGATCGTTCTACTGTCTGCAAAATCGCAGAACTCAATACATCCCATCAGGATATCGAAGTTACAATAGTCGGTAAAGTGCTTTCGGGAGAATATGTCCGTAAAGGCAAACGTGGATTCTACCAACTTTTGCTTAGTGATGATTCCGGTACAGTGAAATGCACCTGGTTCAATGGCACAAAATTTATCAAAAAAGTTTTTGAAACTGGTGATCATGTAGCAATTAGCGGGAAACCGGAATTCAAATTTGGAGTTCAATTCGTCCACCCTGATTACGACAAACTTGATCAAGATGAATATCAAGGTCAAAATACAGGACGAATTATTCCTCTCTATGGTAGTTCCGCAGAAATGAAATCCAAAGGTCTAGACACTCGTGGACTTCGCAGAATAATGAGTAATCTATTCAATAATTATAAATTGGCAATTCCAGAAATCCTGCCATTGAATTTATTGGAAGAATATAAAATATTATCAATCCATGATGCCATCAAACAAATTCATTTTCCTGAAGATAAAAATCTACTGACTAGAGCACAAACAAGATTCAAGTTTGAAGAACTCTTTTACATGCAGTTAATTCTGGCAGTGAAAGCCATGGGTATCAAAACCATATACAAAAAATTTAAGTACGATAGGGCCGGAGAAAAACTCAAACAAATCTATGAAAAACTCCCTTTTGATCTAACTAATGCTCAGAAAAATGTCATCAAGGAAATTTGGGAAGATATGAAAAAGCCGGCAGTGATGAACCGGCTTTTGCAAGGTGATGTTGGTTCTGGAAAAACAGTGGTAGCGTTGTTGGTCGCAAGTATTGCAGTGTCATCTGGATTTCAGGCAGCAGTAATGGCTCCGACAGAAATTCTCGCCAGACAACATTTCAAAACATTACAAGAACTTGGCAAACCAGCAGGGATTGAAGTTTCATTGCTGATTGGTGGACAACGAAAAAAAGAGCGGACCGAAATTCTGGAAAAAATCCAAAATGGTGAATCGCAACTTATTGTCGGCACACATGCACTGATCCAGGATAGTGTAGTGATGGATAGACTTTCACTAGTTATTATTGATGAACAACATCGTTTTGGAGTGGAACAGCGTGGGAAAATTATCAAAAAAGGGTTGAATCCTGATGTGTTGATAATGACTGCTACACCAATTCCACGCACAATGAGTTTAACAGTTTTCGGAGATATGGATGTATCTGTTATTGATGAATATCCAAAAGGAAAAGGCAAAGTTACAACTCGAATTGTTGGTAAATCAAAGTTGGATGCAGTATATGATTACACTCGAAAACAAATCGAAGATGGAAGCCAGGCCTATATTGTTTATCCTTTGATTGAAAAATCGAAAAAATTGGATCTCCAGGCAGCTGAAGAAGGATATGAGTATCTAAGCACAAAAGTTTTTCTTAATTGCAAACTTGCATTAGTTCATGGCGGTATGAAAAGTCAGGAAAAAGATGAGGTGATGCAGCAGTTTAAATCAGGTGAAGTGCAAATTCTTGTGAGTACTACAGTAATTGAAGTTGGTGTGGACAATCCTAACGCTACGATAATGATCATAGAGAATGCTGAACGGTTTGGATTGACACAAATTCACCAATTACGTGGAAGGATCGGACGTGGTGGAAAAAATGGTGTTTGCGTACTTGTAGAGCGAAAACCATCACCAAAATCCGGTGAAAGATTGGAAATATTGGCTAGTACAACTAACGGTTTTGATATATCCGAGGAAGACCTTAAATTACGTGGACCCGGAGAACTCTATGGAACAAAGCAAAGTGGCTTCCCGAAAATGAGAATCGCCGACATGATTGAAGATCGAAAGATTATGCTTCTGGCTCGAAGTGAAGCCAGAAAATTGATAGATGAAGATGCACATCTGAGAAGGCAACACAATCAAAAGGTACGTGAACACCTGCTCAAATATTACTCCGAATATCTGGAATTTATGGAAATTTTATAGAGGAAAAATTGTGAATAACGAATCAGAAATTATGTTTAACGGATTGTTGAAGTCTTTTGTAGCCAATGGAATGATAAATTTAGGGGAACAGAAAAACCCTTTGACTGGTAAAAAGGAAGTGAATTTAAATCAAGCTACTTACAGTATCAAGATGCTTGAAATGATCAAAGAGAAAACCGACGGGAATTTATCAAAAAGTGAACAAGATGTTCTAACTGAACATTTGACACAATTGAAAATGCTCTTTGTAAGAATCAGCAATAATTAATTAAAATAATAAGGATATTTTATATGGATTTTGTCAAAAAGAAAAAATTAAAACTCATCCTGACAGCCTTAACTTTTTTTATCAGTTTGGTTGTTTATATGATGACTGTTGCACCTACAGTTTCCTTTTGGGATTGTGGTGAATTCATTGCTACTTCTTACACACTTGGTGTACCGCATCCTCCGGGAAGCCCATTGTTTTTACTAATCGGTAGATTTTTCTCAATGCTTCCAATCGGATCCGACATTGCTTACCGTGTGAATTTGATGTCACCTGTTGTAAGTGCTTTTTCAGTAATGTTTCTATTCCTCATCATTGCACAACTTCTCAAAAAATGGGATACAGGAAATTCCAAACTAAACAACCTTGTGGTTTTTGGGGGTGCATTTGTTGGAGCAATGACTTTTGCTTTTACTGATAGTCACTGGTTCAATGCTGTGGAAGCCGAGGTTTACGCTTTCTCTACCTTTTTGACCTCTATTGTTGTTTGGTTGATTTTGAAGTGGGAGGAGCAATCGGAAACTGAAGGTCATGAGCGATATATATTGATTATCGCATATATCATGGGTTTGGCAATTGGAATTCACTTGTTGAATTTACTGGCTATATTTTTCATCGCACTTATTGTTTATTTCAAAAGAAAAAAAATCAACTCTCTTTGGTGGTTGGTTGCTGATTTAATCATTGGTGTGGCATCTGTCAGTATTCTTTATCTTGTTTTCAGTTCATCAATAAAATCTTTTAATACTGTTGCTGTATTGACATTCGGTATTTTTGCTGGAGTTTATGGTGCAATTTGGAAATTATCTTCATCACCTAGACTACGTGAACATGCGCAAAATGTCGCAATGTCAGTAATTGCTTCTATTGTTTTCCTTGTAATTAACAATGCTGTAATTCGTGGTATTCCTAGAATGGCTGCTAAATTTGGAGTTATCTCAATTCCGGTTTTTATTCTAGTTCTTTTTGGAGCAACTTACTGGGCAATTAAAAATAAAAAACATATTGTTACAATTTCATTGATGTCTCTAATACTTATTGTGATTGGGTATTCTACATATATTACCATATTTGTGAGAAGTAACCAGAATCCGAGAATTGATGAAAATGATCCTGAAACAGTAGAAGGAGCAATCGACTATCTTGAAAGAAAACAATATGGGGAACGTTCTTTTAGTGATATTTTAGATAGAAAAGTTTGGAAGCCCGAAGCAAAAAAGGCTGCAATTTATAAACAAAAAGGTGCAGGATATTATTTTTGGGACTACCAGGTGAAAAAGATGTATATCCGTTATTTCAACTGGCAATTTATTGGTAGAAATAATGCAAGTGTTGACATATTCCAATTTTTATTACCATTTCCATTTTTGCTGGGAATCTTTGGAATGCTCACCCATTTTCAAAGAGATCGACACAAAGCACTCAGTGTGCTGGCACTATTTCTTTTTACTGGATTTATGATTTTACTCTATCTGAATCAACCTGATCCACAGCCAAGGGAGCGAGACTATTCCTATGTGGGGTCCTTCTTTGCATTTGCTATCTGGATTGGTATCGGAGCAGCAGCTATAATTGATGCTGCAACAAAAGTGAAGAAGAAAGATATCCGTCATGGATTGACATGGACTGTTACAGTTATTTTGATCATTGTACTTCCTGTGAATGTACTTTTTGCAAATTTTAAAGAACATAGCAGAAAAGGAAATTTCGTTGCCTCTGATTATTCCTATAATATTCTGAATACTTGTGAAAAAGACGCGATTATTTTTACAAATGGTGATAATGATACCTTCCCACTCTGGTATTTGCAGGAAGTAGAAGGTGTACGTCGTGATGTTCGGATCATTAACTTAAGTTTGCTCAACACACATTGGTACATCAAACAACTTCAAACCCAGGAACCCAAAATTGATATTGGTAATCTTTCAGATAAAACAATTGAGAGGCTCTCTGTAATCCCATTTAAAGCCACGAACATAGAAATCGCTCCGCCTAAAGGTTCTGATATGAAACCATTGAGTTGGAAACTGGAACCTACAATCGCAGGACGTGGATTGCGTGTCCAAGATTTGATGATTTTGCATATTCTTCAGAATAATGACTGGAAACGTCCGATTTATTTTGCAGTTACGGTTTCTTCTAATAATTTGCTTGGTCTGGAAAAATATTTTATGATGGAAGGACTTGGTTGGAGACTTCATCCAGAACAGGTTAAATCCAGAATAGATGTAGAACGTATGAAACACAACATCACAGAAGTTTACAAATATAGAAATCTTGATAATCCTGATGTTTATTATAATCCTAATATCCAGAAACTTATTGGCAATTACCGTTCAAGTTTTTTCCAACTTGCAATCAATCAGATGACTTCACAGAAATATGCTGATGCCATGGAAACACTTGAATCAATGGAAAAATTTCTTCCTGAAGAAGTTTTACCTATTACCAATGAACGTGTTTACATCCAACTTGGAATGCTCTACAATCAGGCACAAAAACGTGCCGGTATGATGAATCAGGACAGACCCGAAGAAGTTGAAGGTGAAATTAAAAAACCTAAGTCATTGAAAGAACGACTTGATGTTTTATTGGAAAAAGCACAGAAAAAAGGTGATACTGAAAAGATCATTGAATATTCTGGATATTATATCTCAGAACTTGATGAAACATCAGATGAATTAATTGGAATTTTGGAAGACTTGAGATTAGCAGATCCAAATAATCCAAGAATTTTGTCTCCATTAGTTACTTCCTATGATAAAATGGAAGACTTTCAAAGTGCAATTGATTTACTTGATGGTTGGTTGAAACAGCAACCAAATGATACACAAGCAAAACAGATGCGTGAGCAGTATCTTAAAAAATTAAATGGTTCAGTTGCCAGTGATACTACTGGAGATGAAAATTAATTAATGACAAAAGTCTCAGTAATCATCCCCCACTATAACGGGGAAGAAATATTAAAAGATTGTTTAGAATCATTATCCAAAACTACAAGAATAACTCTCGAGGTTATTCTTGTAGATAATGGTTCATCTGATAACAGTATGAACATGGTTCGGGAGCAATTCTCTGACGTAAAAATACTCCAGCAGGAAGAAAATCTCGGCTTTGCTGGTGGCTGCAATGTTGGTATTGAAGCCGCGACTTCAGACTATGTTCTCATCCTCAATAATGATACAACTCACGAAGATAATTGGATAGAATATTTGTTGGAAACATTAGAATCCGATGACAATATTTCAGCAGTTCAACCCAAATTGATTTCATATCAAAATCCTGAAAATTATGATTATTCTGGTGCCAATGGTGGTGAAATGGACATCTTCGGATTTCCCTTTGCTCGTGGACGGTTTTTTCATCATATCGAGAAGGATGAAAATCAATATGATAATCTGGACAAGGAAATTGTCTGGGCTTCGGGAACGGCATTTTTAGCGAGACGTGACTTATTGTTGGAAGCCGGAATGTTTGATAGCACTTTCTTCGCTCACATGGAAGAGATTGATCTGGATTGGCGATTACGATTAATGGGCTACAAAGTTGTGATTGAACCAAGAGCGAAGATATTTCACAGATCAGGTTTTACTCTTGGTGCAGAATCACCCTTCAAAAAATACCTTAATCATCGTAATTCTCTCTATATGTTGCTGGCAAATTATAGCTGTTCAACGCTGCTCTATATTTTACCGGTTAGAATATTACTGGACTGGATGGCTGCATTGGAATCTTTGCTGAAATTTGATTTTGGTAGAGTTACTGCTGTGTTTAAAGCACATTTTTGGTGCATATTTCATCCTGGAATGATTGCTGCCAAACGAAAAAAAGTGAAACAACTTCGCAAAAAATCAGATGCTGAAATCATGGAAAAGTTCTATAAAGGATCAGTTGCCCTTGCCTCATTTCTTATGAATAAAAATAAATATTCTGACCTCTACAATGTCAAATAATCTACCTTTTCCCATCGACCATAGATTTTACCGTTATTCTCACTATATCCAACAGAAATTCGGGCAAAAGGTTTACCGAATTGGAATAGATAGCGGATTCACTTGTCCTGTTCGGGATGGAAAAATCGGAACTGGTGGTTGTCTCTATTGTAATAATTCAAGTTTCTCTGCTAATCAAAAACAAGATTGTATATCAGTAAAAGAGCAGATTGAGAGAACAATTGAAATAAATAAATCCAGCCGAAAGAAAAATACGAATTCATTTTTTGCCTATTTTCAAAGTTATACAAATACTTATGCTCCGGTTGAAGAATTGGAAAAACTATATCGAGAATCTTTAGGTTTTCCTGAAATTGTTGGCTTGATTATAGGTACTAGACCAGATTGTTTGCCGGACTCTGTGTTGGATTTACTTCATGACATCAGCAAAGATTATTATGTCAGCCTGGAACTGGGAATAGAATCGGTCTATGACAAAACCCTGGACTGGGTAAATCGCGGACACGATTTCGCAACTACAGAAAAAGCTGTAAATCGTGCTATAGCAAAAAATATCAATGTTAGCGGACATTATATTTTGGGATTTCCAACTGAAACTCGTGATGAAATGCTGAACTCATCAAAACTTTTAAATGAATTGCCATTGACCGGACTCAAGATTCATAACTTACACATTGTAAAAAATACTCCTCTTGCAAATGTGTACGAAGAAAATCCCTTTAAATTATTTGAAGAAGATGAGTGGATTACTTTTATGTGTGATTATTTGGAAAGATTGAGATCGGATCTTGTGATAGAACGATTAGTGGGAGATGCTATAAGGGGTACATTGGTGGCTCCGCTTTTTCCAACTCATAAGACACAAATTCTAGAAAAGATTCGAAAGGAACTGGAAAGAAGAAATTCTTATCAGGGAGGAAAATATGAAGGTCGGTAGATTCGAAGTTAAAGTAATCAATGCGGGATTCCTGGCTATGGATTGTGGTGGAATTTTTGGGATCATTCCTAAAACTATCTGGCAGAAAAAAGTCACTCCAGATGAACACAATCGTTTGAAAATGCCGACAAATTGTTTGCTGCTCATTTCCGATGATAGAAAAATATTGGTTGATACAGGAGTTGGAAACGGAATTGGTGACAAATTACGAAAAATCTACAATATTCAAGATGAAACCAATATAGAATCATCTCTTGCTGAAAATGGACTCACACCGAAAGATATTACTGATGTGATTGTTACACATTTGCATTTTGATCATGCTGGTGGAGTGATGGATCACAAAATAAAAAAGCCTTTCTTTCCAAATGCCAGATATTATACATCAGAAGAACAATTTCATTGGGCCAATAATCCAACAATGATTGATCGAGCCAGTTATAAATCCCGTAACTATAAATCAGTTTATGATGCAGGTAGAATGCAATTATTAAAAAATGGCGAACAACCCATTGAAGGGATGAAATTTTACTATACTAAAGGACATACTCCTGGATTAATATGTTTGGAAATTGAAGATGAAAACCAACCGGTCTATTATTGCACCGATATTTTTCCTACTTCACACCATGTCCCTGTTCACTATATTTCAGCATATGATCTTCATCCTTTAGAATTGTTAAAAGAGAAACGATTTTTTCTAAAAAAACTTTTGGAAAATGATGGAGTTTTAGTATTTCCGCACGATACTAAAACTACAGCCGCATCGGTTGAATTAAATAATGATGATATTCAAATTAATAGAACCTTTAATATTATATAATGGAAAAAATGACTGAACAAATTTTACTATGTGATGATGAAAAACAATTAGTCCAGGTTTTTCAGGCAATACTTGAGTCAGATGGGCATCATTGTGATACTTGCCTCAATGGTGAAGATGCTATCAGAAAAGTTTATCAAAAGGATTACGATCTCATCTTGTTGGATGTACAAATGCCAGGTTTGAATGGTTTCGAAGTTTGTACAGCCATAAAAAAAATTGAAAAATACCAGGATGTTCCTGTTCTGTTTTTAACTGGACTTCGGGATTATGAAAGCCGGATGCAAGGACTTGAAGTAGGAGCCAACGATTTTATTTCCAAACCTGTGGAAGCTCCAGAACTTATTCTTCGTGTTCGGAATATGCTCAAACTTCGTGAATACTCAAAGTTCCTAAAAAAATATAATGTCACTTTGGAACAGGAAATCGAGAAAAAAGCTGGTGAAATTCTCAAAATGAATGATGAATTGATCATGGCCAATGAGCGTATCAAAGCAGCTTATATCGATACAGTTTATCGTCTATCAATGGCTGCTGAACATAAAGATAGTGATACGTCAGAACATCTATTACGGATCAGCTCTTTGTCCTCCTTGTTCGCATCAATTTTGGGTATGTCAGAAACAGAAGTGGAAAGAATATACTTCTCCGCTCCCATGCATGATATTGGCAAAATTGGAATCCCTAGTGAAATTCTCCTGAAAAAATCGCGATTGACATATGATGAATTTGAAGTCATAAAAAATCATACATTGATTGGAAGTGATATGCTCGGTGGATCTGATTCCATGATCCTGAAAACTGCTGCTGTAATTGCTGAATCACATCACGAGAAATGGGACGGAACCGGATATCCTTTAGGACTAAAAGGTGAAGAAATCCCAATCGAAGGACGAATTGTAATGTTGGTTGATGTCTACGATGCACTTCGGAGCAAACGTCCCTACAAAGATGGAATGTCTCATGATGAAGCATTGAAAATCATTACTGAAGGTGATGATCGATTATCTAAAGAACATTTCGATCCAAACTTGTTAGAGCTATTTTTGGAACATAGCGAAGAAGTAGAAAATGTGTTTGAGAAAATCTCAAACGAAGAAATCGACTTCAAAGATGTGTTTCATAACAAAAGTTTTCTTATTAGTAAATAGAGTATCATATTTTCCCTAAAATGAGAAAACGTTCTATCATTTCTTTACTTTTGTAGAAATAATCAAAAAAAATATTATCACTTATTAGATTTTATACAAATTAAATGATAAGGTTGATTTTATCTCATCTATAGAATCCATATTTTTTAGAGAGAAATCTGATCGTGGCATGCTATTTGTCAAAACACAACGGATTTTTATTATCGATTAAAACGAAATAAGGGAGATTTTAATGTCGGATAAATCAAAACTGGTTCAGGAAAAAGAGCGCTGGGAATCAACTACTGTCAAAAAAACTACTGACAGGTTTCCTGAAAGAAAAGAAAATTTCACAACCGGTTCATGGATGCCACTTGAACGATTGAGTGTACCAAAAAATTGCAATGATAAAGAATACATGGAAAAATTGGGTTTTCCGGGTGAATATCCATTTACACGTGGTGTGCAACCGACAATGTATCGTGGTCGTTTCTGGACTATGCGTCAGTATGCTGGATTTGGTACTGCTGAAGAATCAAACGAACGATATAAATATTTATTAGGTGCCGGACAAACGGGACTTTCTATTGCTTTTGATCTACCAACACAAATTGGTTATGATTCTGACGCTGAAGTCAGTATTGGTGAAGTTGGTAAAGTTGGTGTGGCTATCGACTCACTTGCTGATATGGAAATTTTGTTTGATGGCATTCCTCTAGATAAAGTCTCTACATCAATGACAATCAATGGACCTGCTTCTGTACTTCTGGCATTTTATATCGCTGTAGCAGAAAAACAAGGTGTTCCAAAAAGCAAACTTCAAGGCACAATCCAAAATGACATTCTCAAAGAATACATCGCTCGTGGAACCTACATCTTCCCACCAAAACCATCTGTAAGATTGATTACAAATATTTTTGATTATTGCTCAAAAGAGGTTCCAAACTGGAATACAATCTCTATTTCCGGATATCATATTCGTGAAGCAGGATCAACTGCGGCACAGGAAGTTGCCTTTACTTTAGCTGACGGAATCGATTATGTAAAAGCTGCAATTGAAACTGGGATGGATATAGATGTTTTTGCGAAACGTCTATCATTTTTCTTCAATGCTCACAATGACCTATTGGAAGAAGTAGCAAAATTTCGTGCTGCCAGACGTATTTGGGCAAAAATCATGAAAGAAAAATTCGAAGCAAAAAATCCAAAATCCATGATGCTTCGTTTCCACACACAAACTGGTGGAAGTACTTTGACAGCTCAGCAACCAGATAACAATATTGTTCGTGTTGCGATTCAGACATTAGCCGCTGTAATGGGTGGAACTCAGTCATTACATACAAATTCACGTGATGAAGCATTAGGATTACCGACACAGCAGTCTGTACAGATTGCTCTCAGAACACAACAAATTGTTGCACATGAATCCGGTGTAGCAAACACTGTTGATCCATTAGCAGGTTCTTACGTAATTGAAGAACTCACTGACAAAATCGAAGCCGAAGCCTTGGAATACATCGAAAAAATTGAAAGTATCGGCGGCATGGTCAAGGCCATTGAAAAAGGCTATGTACAAAAACAGATTCAGGACTCTGCTTACAGATATCAAAAAGAGATTGAAAGTAATGAAAGAGTAATTGTTGGTGTGAATAAATTTCAGGTTAAAGAAAATCAACCTGATGATATCTTGGAAGTAAATCCAAAACTTCGTGAGATTCAGTCTCAGAAAATCGAAGAAACAAAAGCAAACCGAGACAATGAATTGGTAGCGGAAAAATTGAAAGCCATTGAAGAAGGTGCCAAAGAGCCAAATGTGAACTTGATGCCATTAATCGTTGATGCTGCTCGTGAATATGCAACTTTGGGTGAAATTTGTAATGTACTCAGAGATGAATTTGGTGAATACAAAGAATCTATCGTACTGTAAAGTTTTTTTAAAGAAAGAAATTTTTAGCCGCGGATTAATACGGATTTTCGCAGAGTAAAGATATATAAAACCCTCTGCGTAAGTCTCTGTGTACTTTGCGGCCACTGCGTTTAAATAAAAAACATAGGAAATAAAAATGGATAAAAAAGTAAGAGTATTAATTGCAAAACCTGGACTTGATGGACACGATAGAGGTGCAAAATATGTTGCCCGTGCACTAAAAGATGAAGGTTATGAAGTAATCTATACAGGATTGCGTCAAACTCCCGATAGCATTGTTGCTACAGCTGTTCAGGAAGATGTCCAGTTTGTAGGCTTAAGTTTGCTTTCCGGTGCACACAAAGAATTGTTTCCCAAAATTGTAGATAAATTACGGGAAAACGACGCAGCAGATATTCATGTGTTTGGTGGCGGAGTAATCCCAGAACGTGATATTCCATTTCTCAAAGAACATGGCGTAGAAGCAGTATTTACTCCGGGAACGCCAATCAAAGATGTTGTAGAATTTATCGAATCAGTAAAATTATAAATTAAGAATTAAAATATGTTGAAGGCGACAAGTCCTATTGTCGCCTAACTCTATTTTAAAAGTGGTAATATGGAATTAATAGAAAAAGTATTAAAAGGAGAAACAAGAGCAATAGCAAAAGCGATAACTCTTGTTGAAAATAATCATCCTGATAAAGAAAAATTTATTGATTCTATATATTCTGAATGTGGCAAAGCAGTGGTTTGGGGAATAACCGGACCGCCTGGTGCCGGCAAAAGTACGCTTGTTGATAAACTGATCGAGCAGGAACGTAAGAATGGTAAAAAAGTGGCTATCATTGCAGTTGATCCCAGTTCACCCTTTTCTGGTGGAGCAGTTCTTGGCGACAGACTGAGAATGCAATCCCATGCAACCGATCCCAACGTATTTATTCGTTCAATGGCTTCTCGTGGACATCTAGGTGGTGTTGCTGGAGCAACAACTGATGCGGTAAGAGTCCTTGATGCTGCTGGTTTTGATCTAATAATAATTGAATCAATCGGTGTCGGACAAACAGAAATTGAAATTATTGAAGTAGCAGATATCGTACTTTTGGTTTTGGTTCCTGGAATGGGTGACGAGATTCAGGCCATGAAAGCTGGTGTAATGGAAATCGGTGACATCTACGTCCTGAACAAAAAAGATCATGATGGTATCGACAAACTGGAAGCAGAAGTAAAATATATGCTGAGCCTCAAAAGACATGATGAACCAGAAAATCCAGTTGTACTGACTTCTGCTGTCGAAAATGATGGAATAGTTGAATTAACCAAAACTATTGAGGATTATTATAGCAGACTGAAAAATAGTGACATGCTTCAAAACAAGCGGAAAAAACGCATCAAAGAAGAGATTCAACAGATATTATCCTCGAAGATCATGATAGAAATCAATCATTACCTTGAAACAGACAAAAACCTAAATAAATGGGCTGAAAAACTTATCAATGGAGAAATCAGCCCTTATTCATTTTTCAATGATAAAATTAAAAACTTTTTGAAGGAGTCATAAAAAAATGCTTACTCAGATCAATCATATTGGTATCGCTGTAAAATCACTTGAAGAACATATCCCTTTTTATCGAGATGTAATGAAAATGAAATTTGCTGGCATTGAAGAAGTACCAGAACAAAAAGTTAAAGTAGCCATGTTTATTATTGGTGAAGCAAAAATTGAACTTCTTGAACCAACCAGTGACGAAAGCCCAATTGCTAAATATATAGAAAAAAAGGGCGAAGGTATTCATCATATCTCATATCAGACTGATGATATCAATAGCGAAATTAAAAATATCGAAGACAATGAACTTCGTATGATTGATAAGACTCCCAGAGATGGTGCTCACGAAACTAAAATCGCATTCATTCATCCGAAATCTTCCGGTAGAGTGTTGACAGAACTGACAGAAGAAAAAAAATGATACTTGATACTGGACGCTTGAAATATCAGTATCAAGGGTTAAGTATCTATAATCAAAAAAAACATGTTCTATTCTTTGAAATGTTATAAATTTGACGTTCGTTCAAAATTTGAAAATAAAATATATTAAGGAGCTATAATGAGCAGGGAAAGAAAAATCCTTGAACTTAAGGAAAAGATCGAAAAAGCAAAACTCGGTGGTGGTCAGGCCAGAATTGATAAGCAACATCAAAAAGGTAAATTGACAGCCCGTGAAAGAGTAAATGTGCTTTTGGATGAAAACAGTTTTGAAGAAATGGATGCATTTAAACTTCATAACTGTCATGATTTCGGAATGGAAAAAAACAAAGTTATGGGTGATGGTGTTGTGACCGGATACGGAAGCATTCACGGCAGACTTGTTTTTGTATATTCCTTTGATTTCACAGTTTTAGGAGGATCACTTTCCAAGACTGTTGCTGAAAAAATTGTAAAAGTTCAGGAGATGGCAGTAAAAACCGGTGCACCTATCATTGGTATCAATGACTCAGGTGGCGCAAGAATCCAGGAAGGTGTTGATTCACTTGCTGGTTATACGGATATTTTCACAAACAATATTTTGGCTTCCGGTGTCATTCCTCAGATCAGTGCTATTGTCGGACCTTGTGCCGGTGGAGCAGTATATTCGCCTGCTTTAACAGATTTTATTTTTATGGTGAGAAAATCTGCTTACATGTTCCTTACCGGACCAAAAATTGTAAAAAGTGTAACACATGAAGATGTAACTGCTGAAGAACTCGGTGGCGCTGATACACACGGTACAAAAAGTGGTGTTACTCACTTTACCTATGATGATGAAAAATCATTATTCGATGGTATCCGCGAATTGGTTAAATATCTTCCTCAGAATAATACAGAAGAAGCTCCTGCAGTATTATCTCAAGATCCTGTAAACAGAATTGAAGAAGACCTCAATTACCTGGTACCTGAAGACACAAATAAACCTTATGATATGCACGAAATTATTGAAAAAATCGTTGATGATGGTGGTTTCTTTGAAGTTCAGGCAGATTATGCAAAAAACTTGCTTATTGGTTTTGCCAGACTGAATGGAAAATCAATAGGAATCGTGGCCAACCAACCTAAATATATGGCTGGTGTTTTGGATAGTAATTCATCCAACAAAGGTGCAAGATTTGTGAGATTCTGTGACTGTTTCAATATTCCAATTATTACTCTTGAAGATGTCCCTGGATTTATGCCTGGAACAGTTCAGGAATTCAGCGGAATAATCAAAAACGGTGCAAAAATGCTTTACGCTTATGGCGAAGCAACAGTACCAAAAATTACTGTAATCACTCGCAAAGGTTATGGCGGTGCTTTTTGTGTTATGAATTCCAAAAATTTGCGTGGTGATTTCATGTATGCATGGCCATCTGCGGAAATCGCAGTAATGGGACCAAAAGGTGCATCAGAGATAATTTTTTCTCATGATATCAAAAACGCTGAAGATCCTGCAAAAATGCATGCAGAAAAAATTGAAGAATATCGTGATAAATTTGCTAATCCTTATGTCGCTGCTTCCAAAGGTCTTGTGGATGAGGTAATTGAGCCGAAAGTAACCAGGTATAAATTGATCAAAGCCCTGGAAATGCTTTCCAACAAAAGAGATGAAAATCCACCTAAAAAACATGGTAATATTCCACTTTAGGAGCTGGCAATGACTGAAATTTTATCAAAAATTGTAGAAAATAACGGACATATAAATACTGTTGCTGGAATTCTTGTTGTATTCATTGGCCTGATTATGATTTCCGTTGCAATTTCACTTTTCAACAAGGCTTCACATTATTTCATGAATAAAAACAGCAATGAAACCAAAGCTGTTGAGATCAAGGAAACTGAGGCAAAGAAAACCAATGTTAAAGATATTCCTGAAGATGAATTGGTAGCAATTGCAACTGCAGTAGAAGTATATAGAAAACTTCATTTTGAAATACTTCAGAACGAAGTGACTTTCACTTATGGAACTGCTCAGACTCCATGGAAAATGATACAAAGAAACCGCAAATCTATCGCTCGATGAGGTAAGAAATGAAAGAAAAAGAATTTAATCTCGAAATAAATGGTAAAGACTATTCTGTGACAATCTCAGATTTTACCGCCACCACAGCAGATGTAGAAGTAAATGGCAATAAATATAAAGTGGGAATCAAAGATTTGGGAATCGAACAGGTTGCTGATCTAAAACCACAATTTTCAGCTGTTGCAGCACCAATGGGAATGCCTATTGCTGCCGGTGGCAGTGCTGCTGCTGAACCAACATTGCACAAACCTGCCTCTGTTACTAATGCATCTGCAATCATGTCCCCTCTTCCTGGCCTTATTCAAAAAGTGCTAGTAAAGGTTGGCGATGCTGTAGCTGCTGGACAGAATTTACTCATTATGGAAGCTATGAAAATGGAAAACGAAATCCAGGCCAAATCAGCCGGAACTGTAACTGCTGTCAATGTTAAAGAAGGCGATTCTGTAGAAGAAGGCATTGAACTCGTGGTAATCGGATAAGGGAGGCCAGTATGGATGTTTTTTTAAAAATTCTTAGCACTACTGGTTTTATGAATATGACATGGGGAAACCTGGTCATGATCATTATTGGTGGTGTAGCCATTTATCTGGCTATTGCAAAAAATTATGAACCACTTCTTTTACTACCAATTGGATTTGGTGTAATTGTGGGAAATATTCCTTATATGGATGGATTGCCAATCGGTGTTTACGATACGGTTGCAAATGGTTATTCGCAGAACTCGGTTTTCAGTATGATTTACTATGGTGTGACATCAGGTATTTTTCCACCTCTGATTTTTATGGGTATTGGTGCGTTAACTGATTTTAGTTCATTGATTTCCAATCCAAAGTCTGTACTTCTTGGTGCTGCCGCTCAAATGGGAATTTTCATCACCTATCTTGGTGCTTTAGTAATTGGATTTACAAATATGGAAGCTGCATCAATTGGTATCATTGGTGGCGCTGATGGCCCAACATCAATTTTCTTATCATCACAATTGGCCCCACATCTTTTAGGACCAATCGCTATTGCTGCCTACTCCTATATGGCTCTTGTTCCTGTAATCCAGCCGCCAATCATGAAATTGATGACAACAATGAAAGAACGCAAAATCCGCATGAAAGCTCCAAGACGAGTTAGCAAAATCGAAAAAATTATTTTTCCGATTATTGTAGTTTTGTTGGCTGCGTTGATTGCTCCTGGTTCTCTGACATTAGTTGGTATGCTTTGTCTAGGTAATTTATTGAAAGAAAGTGGTGTTACTGATAGACTTTCAAAAGTTGCTGGTGGTTCATTACTCGATATTTGTACAATCCTGCTTTCTTTTGCAGTGGGACTCAGTACACAGGCTTCTGTATTTTTGACAGTTAAATCTGTGGGTATTTTCTTTTTGGGTCTTGTTTCCTTTGCTGTAGCAACATTCTTTGGATTGTTGTTCGCAAAAATCATGAACCTTTTCCTGAAAGAAAAAATCAATCCATTAATCGGTGCTGCTGGAGTTTCTGCTGTACCGGATTCAGCCCGTGTGGTTCACCATTTTGCACAACATTATGACAAAGACAATCACTTGTTGATGCAAGCTATGGCCCCAAATGTAGCCGGGGTTATCGGCTCTGCTATTGCTGCTGGTGTTTTCATGGGAATTTTTATGTAAAAATAGATTTTATGTATATATTAGGCGGTATGTTCGAAAGGATGTACCGCTTTTTTTTATAATGAATAATTTCCGCAGAGACATAAAGGTTTAAAAATCACAAAATAAAAAAAACCAATATCAAATAAACCCCAATTTTTAAAATGTCAATTCTCAAACTCTGTGGTAATAGAATCAAGTTTCGAGTTTCAAGTATCAGAATAAAAAAGTAATTGACCTATTTAATATAAAAAACTTAATATCGAGGAAAACATATATGTCACAAATTACAATATACACAGATGGCGCATGCTCCGGCAATCCTGGCCCCGGCGGCTACGGAACAGTTATGAAACAAGGCTCACATCGTAAAGAACTTTCAGATGGTTTCAGTCTCACCACTAATAATCGTATGGAAATGCTAGCTGTTATCAAAGGATTAGAAGCATTGAAAAATGAAAATTCAGATGTGAAACTTTACTCTGATTCAAAATATATTGTTGATGCAGTGAACAAAGGCTGGGCGAGCAAATGGCGAGCAAATGGGTGGAAACGCAATAAAAAAGATATGGCAAAAAATCCAGATCTTTGGGCTAGATTGCTTGATTTACTAGAGAAACATAATGTTGAATTTATCTGGGTGAAAGGCCACGCTGGAAATCCAGAAAACGAACGATGTGATGAATTGGCTGTTGATGCTTCGCAAGGTGTTGATTTAATAGATGATGTGGAGTTTTTGAAAACGAGATAGTTCACTAAAACAAAATTTTTCATCTAAATTGAATAATTTTAGTATTTAGAACTCTTATTTCCTCCCTTGATTGACATTATTTCAATCCCTTTCTATATTAATAAATGCTTGTTTTTTTATCTGTATTTTTAGTGTGTTTTCATATAAAAATTTAATATAAAAAAGGGTGCGTCTTATGAAAGTTAAACAAATTACTTTCCTGTTAATTTTGGTTGTTTTCTCAACCACTTTATTTGCCCAGGCTTTAAACGGAGATGGAGAAAAAATCGTTATTGCTGTTGTAGATTTTCGAAATACTGGCGGTAATGATGATCTCGATTATCTGGAAAAAACAATTCCAGAAAATATCATTACCAGAATGGCAAAAAGTGGACAAACAGAGATTGTTGAAAGGTCCAGATTACAGGAAGCATTGACGGAATTGGAATTAGGACTTTCCGGTATAGTGGATGAACAATCAGCAGTAGAATTGGGTCGTGCTGTAGGAGCAAATGCAATTTTGCTTGGTAGTTATGCATCCATTGGTCAGAAAATAAGGATCAACGCCCGCTTAATTGACGTTCAAACAAGTCGAATCATTAAAGCAGATGTTGTTGAAGGAAATGTCTCTAGTGAAATATTCACTATGATGGATCAATTGGCCTATTCTATGGAATCTCAATTGTTGAATCGGGAAAATGAAACCTTACAATATCAACAAATTCCAATTAATAGAGAACCAGTCGCAGAAAAGAAATTCAAAGAGAAAAAGCCTCTATTAAAGAGACCAATTTTTTGGATGGCTACTGCAGCTGTTGTTGGTGGTGGAGTTTATTTTGCCACACAAAGTTCATCTTCCGGCGGTGGTAGTGATAAAATGTCTCAAGTAAAAATTATTATTAATATTCCATAAATCAGAAAGGATAATATCATGAAGACAAATAAAATATTAGTTTTGATTCTTTTGGTAACAATTCTTTTTGATTGTGAAAATCCAATGAAATCAAAAGAAAATTTCGCTCAAATTACTCTAAATATTAACTATCCGCAACAATCTGTTACGGAATTAAATCTTCAAAAACCTGCTAGTATTAACACAATTACAATAATAGTAGATGCGTCAGATATGGATAGGATATCTAAAGATTTTACTGTTAATAATTCGAGAGTTGAATGTAATCTTGAAGTGCCAAAAGGTGATAACAGACAATTTACTGTTGAAGGGAAAGACGAAAACAATGTAATTCAGTTTTCAGGTGATACTCGGGTTGATATTACCAATTCATCAGAAACAATTACTATCAATAATTTGGATCTTATTGCACCAGAGCCAGTTAATATTTCTTTTACAGATATCCATGAATCAGGTTTTGTTGTTAATTGGACACAAAGTAATGCCAATGATTTTTCGCATTATAGAGTATTGGTATCTACTAATCCAACGTTGAATCTGAATAATGACAAGGTTGGAAATGATGTTGTGAATAGAAATAATACTTCCATGACTATTACAGGTGCAAATCCGGGGACTGTTTACTTTGTTGCTGTTGTTGTTTTTGATACAGAAAACTACTTCGCCGGTGTGCCTGAACATGGTGTCAACGGGTCAATTGTAAAGAGAATCGAAACAAATGATGGATCATCAATTCCTGATCCTGTGAATGTGCAAATTGAAAATATAACCAGTACATCTTTTGAATTATTCTGGAATAAAAGCTTTTCACCAAATTTCAATTTCTATAGAGTATTGCTGTCACATAATATGATATTAAATGCAGACGATGACAGAGTTGGAGATGATATTTTTGAGGTCAACAGGAATAATATGATTATCGGAGAACTTGAACCTAATTCTATTTATTATACAACAGTTCTCACGGTTAATAATAATATGGAATTTATGGGTGGTTTGGAGTATGGACAAGCCAACTCTATAGTGCATGAGGTTGCAACAGCAGATCAAATTATTTTAGGATATGATGATGATAGTTTTGAGCAGCTAATATATAGCACGACAGCTGGCACTCGTTTTATGTCAATCTTTACTCAACCTGCACCATCAACCTATGTCAAAGAAGTTTGGGTATATTTGAATGACACATCAGGCGAGCAAGATAATTATCGAATCGTCATAACTGATGCGGATGGAAATGATAAATTTTATTCCAATCCACTTCCAACAACTAATGGTCAGCAATGGGTAGGCTGGAGCATTCCCTGGGATAATTTTGAGGATGGGTTTTGCTATGGAGAATTTGCTGTAGGAATTGAGTGTGTAAAAGCTTCGGGATGGCCGGAAATTGGACTTGATCAATCAAGTGATTCTGGGGCAGGTTTTTATGTTGATACTGATGGAACATGGTATCCGCTTGCTGATGTTAATTATAGTGGAAATCTTGCAATCCGCGTAGTTGCTGATGTTGCTGGAGGTGAGGGAAGTGGCAAGAATGGCCAAAATAGATTAACCCTAAATCCTATCAATAGTGAAAATATGCAAATCAGTTTTGAAAAACCCGGAATAAATCTAAAAGTCATTAATGGACAAGATGTAAAAAAATGTTTTATCAAGGAAAAAGGAAGTGTTAAAACAAGAAGATAGATTTCGATAAATAAAAAAATAAAACCCACTACTAAAATTTAGTAGTGGGTTTTTTTATGTAGTGATTAAAGATCTAAAATATTTTCAGCAAGGTAGGCAGCAACTCCGGTGGTTGTAGGTTCCATTGCTTTGTCACCTTGTTTCCATCCGGCAGGACATACTTCGCCATATTTTTCTGTGAATTGTAATGCATCAATTATTCGTAACATCTCATCAATATTTCTTCCAATTGGAAGATTGTTCACAACCTGGTGTTGTACCACACCATTTTTGTCAATCAGAAATGATGCACGAAGAGCAACACCATCTTCATGCTCCACATCGTAAACCTTGGTAATATCATGTTTTACGTCTGCTACCATTGGAAATCTTACTTCACCAATTCCACCATTATCTACTGGAGTATTTCTCCATGCATGATGTGTAAATTGGGAATCAATTGAAACACCGACGACTTCAACGCCACGTTTCTGAAATTCTTTCAGTCGTTTGTCATGGGCTATAATCTCAGTTGGACATACAAAGGTAAAATCCAAAGGCCAGAAAAAAAGTACCACATGTTTTCCTTTTAAATCAGAAAGTTTGAAATCATCTTTGATTGTTCCGTCTGCAAGGACTGCGGGTGCAGTAAAATCAGGGGCTTGTTTATTTACTAATACGCTCATTTATTCTCCTATTATTTTATTTCTTTTAATTCCTAGTCAATTACTAGGTTTAATATAAGTTTTAACTTTTCTATAAGCAAGTATTTCTGGTTTTATATAAATAATTGATGAAAGTCTCTTATTAAAAATCTATATTTTATAAATACTTAAGGAGAGAATTTTATGAAAAAATTAATTGTGATTTGTTTGACTTTGGTAATGATAACTCCACTTTTTGCCGATGAAAATGTTTCTGATGAAGAATTGATCAAAAATGTAATCCAGACTGCTTATGTGGAAGGTTTGCAGAATGAAGGCGATTTTGAAAAAATTGATGCTGGTTTTCATCCTGACTTTGAATTGATCGGAATTGGAAAAGGTGATGAAATGTGGCATTTGCCGATATCTGAATGGAAGGAAAGAGTAAAAGATAAACTCAAAAAAGGTGAACTTCCAAGAAAGGAAGATGAAAATATTTCAATCAAATTTTTAGATGTTGATATTACTGGAACTGTTGCTGTTGCTAAATTTGAATTCTATGTTGGCAAAGAACTGAAGTATATTGATTATCAATCGCTTTATAAGTTTGAATCTGGTTGGAAAATTGTGAGTAAGGTTTTTTATAAGTTTCCTGCTAAAGATTAGCAATCCACTTCAATATTTTATCTACATGTGAGCCTTGCCAATATACTTTTTGACAGGATTCACATTGGGTAAAGTCACTGAATTGTTCTTGTGTTTTTTGTGGCAATATGTGGACAATGGATCCTTTAGGAACTACCATCAAATTGCCATTACAACTAGAGCATCTTGTAAAAGCTTTGATCAGTAGCTTTAAATTGAATCTTCTGATAACTTCTTCCACCTGAAGATGGGGCTTTGTATTTCTTACCCAATATCCGAATTTGACAGCATTGTATTTCAAAATCCCAATATCGCCGGTTAGAATTATTCTATTTTCCTTATTTGAAACTTCAACAATTTTATGATCTTTATAATCATTTTGATAAAGTGTATCAAAACCCAGTAGACGAAGTTTTGGTACAAGTTTGCCCAGATTGACATCAACAATGAATTTGTTGGATGTCGGATATTTTGGCTGAAGGTGTATTCCTTTGAGTTTGGTATTCTTAGGATAGATTTGAATTTTTTCTCCACCAATCATCAGGTATTCAAAATCAATTGATTTCCCATTCACAATAATCAAATCAACTTCTATATGTGGAATTCCAATTGCCTGTATTGTGTCTTTGATAGATGGTTTATTGATGAATTGATACTTGAATTCTGTATTTTTGAATTTTTGTGGTAGAAAATCATTGAGTTCATTAAAGAACCTGAATTGTGCTGAATGTTTTATTGGTTTGTGAGTTGTCATATTTCTCAAATTTTGATTATTGAATTTATCAATTTCATGGCAAAATTACTCCAAAGAATTAGAACTTCGAATAGCTTTTTTATACAATAGAATTCAGTTAAGTTTCAAACCAACTATGGATAGAAGGATTGAAATACTAGCACCGGGCGGAGATGTCGATTCCATCAAAGCTGCGATAATAGCAGGAGCAGACGCTATATACTGTGGTTTGGATAAATTTAATGCCCGGGATCGAGCCACCAATATAAATATTGATGACTTAAATGGAATATTGAATCTTGCCCATCGTCATATTTGCCAAATTTTTCTCACTCTCAATATTATTATTCTGGAAAATGAAATCCCATCAATAATAAAGCTGCTGAATAAATTGGTGAATACTAACATTGATGGAATCATTATACAGGATTTAGGGCTGTTTTATCTGATTACCAAATATTTTCCCACTTTGAAAATTCATGCATCTACTCAACTGACAACTCACAATGAAGGACAAATAAAATTCCTAAGCAAATTATCGACGACTCGAGTCAATTTATCAAGAGAATTGAATATTAATGAGATTCGAGACTTGACCGTAATTGGGCTGGAAAATTATATTGAAACTGAAGTTTTTGTTCATGGTTCATATTGTATTTCTTTTTCAGGTTTGTGTTATTTGAGTTCGGTGACCAGTGGGAAATCCGGGAACCGTGGCAGATGTAGTCAACCTTGCAGAGATCGATATCAAACCACTATTGCTGGCAAAAATTATCCACTCAATCTGAAAGATAATTCTGCATATTCCAATTTAAAGGAATTGGCTGATATTGGTGTGAGTTCGTTGAAAATCGAAGGGCGGATTAAGAAATTTGATTATGTCTACACTGCTGTAAAAAGTTGGAAAGAACAAGTAGAGAAGTATTTTGAAAATGAAGAAATACAAGTGGACAATATCGACTTGTACAAAGTATTCAACCGTGATTTTTCAAATGGATTTTTGACAGGAAATATAGACAGAAATATGTTTATTGATAATCCCCGGGACAATTCAATTAAGTATTTATCAGAAATGAATGAATATCAAAGTGAAGACGAATTAGTCCAGATCAAGAGTGATTTGTATTTAGAAAAAGATCTACTGGCTAAGAATATTCAAAATAAAATCGATCAATTATCAATTAAAAAGATTCCACTTAAAATTACAATTTCCTGTCAACAAAACGCACCTTTGGAAGTAGTAGTGCAATCTCCAGATAACATATTTACAGTTTTGTCTGAATCAGATCTAGTTGAGAAAAAAGGTAATTTAAATTATGATAATATATACAATCGTTTTAAAGCCATTAATAATACTGAATATTTCATAGAAGAATTTAAATTAGAAAATTTTAATAACGGACTTTTTCTACCGTTCAGAGAAATCACAGATCTTAAAAATAAGATTATATTTCTTTTGAATGATTCAAAAGTAAATATCATTCCTGTTGAAATCTCATCAATACCAAATGCTGGAGAACATGACATTCAACCATCACTTTCAGTATTGATTTCATCTCAGAATGATCTCGAACTTTGTTATCATGTTTCAGAGAACATTTTTTTCCAACTACCTAGTTGCTCAAAAAATGGCTATGCTGATTTTATTGATATGTTTCAAAAATATCCAAAATTGATTCCCTGGTTTCCATCGATTTTAATTGATGAAAATTACAAAAATGCAGTTGATTTGCTTAGGCAGTTTAAACCAAAACTTATTGTGATAAACAACACCGGAATTGCATTTGAAGCCAGTGAATTGGGAATTTCCTGGATAGCCGGACCTTACATGAATATTGCCAATTCCTATAGCATGTTGTGTTTGAAAGAAAAATTCAATTGCTCAGGTTCATTTATTTCAAATGAACTTAACAAAAGACAAATAAATAGAATTGTTACTCCTGATAATTTCAACCTGTATTTCAGTATTTATCATCCGATTTTGTTGATGACTAGCAGACAGTGTTTATTCCATCAGGTGATTGGATGTGAGAAAGATGTTATTGATGAATATTGTATTCACGATTGTAAAAGATTAACATCAGTTACAAACCTTAAAAATGAATCCTTCATTATTGAAAAAACGGAAGGGAATTACCATTCTGTTTATAATAATTATAATTATTTGAATGCGGAAATTGCTGATGATTTGGCTGGGAAGTTTTCTAATTTTCTTGTTGATTTGAGAGATATAAAAACTGAGACAAAAACTGCATTAAATAAATTGGAGATTATCAAACTTTTCCAAAATATGTTAGATGGAGATTTAAACTCTAAAATTCAACTTCAGGAGAATATTTTTAATACTACAAAAGATCAATACGAAAAGGGGATTTAACTCTGTGTCTTCTTTGTCCATCTAAACCGGATTTTCAACTAATTCTGTGTTTAAAATATTCTACCTGTACTTCTCATCTCCCAGCATCAAATTCTTCAAATCCTGAAAATCTTTTGAGATTCCGATAGACAATTTCTCGCGATCCATGAATTTTTTCAATCTTCTTGGAATTTCCACATTCTGATTGATGGTTTCATCAACAACATCCTTGAACTTTGCCGGATGTGCAGTTTCGAAGAAAACTCCTTTGGTGAATTCGGGATTCTGTGACATGAATTTTTCCAATCCAAGGTAGCCAACTGCTCCATGAGGATCGCAGATGTAATTTGTATCAGCGTAAACTTGCTTCATTTTTTCGCGAGTTTCTTCGTCAGTAAATGCATAACCTTTTATTTTATCTGAAATGGTTTTGTAGTCATTTCCGTAAATATCCAGAATTCGTGCAAAATTGCTGGGATTTCCTACATCCATTGCATTGGAAATTGTTGCTGTAGATGGACGAGGAGAAAATATTGATGACTGTAAATATTCAGGTACCACATCATTAATATTTGTAGCCGCAATAAATTGATCAATTGGAAGTCCCATTTTCATTCCCATCAACCCTGCTGTGAGATTACCGAAATTTCCACTAGGTACACAAACAGCGAGTTTGTCATTCGGTTGATAATCTATTTGAGCAAACATTCTAAAGTAGTAGAATATCTGAGGAATCAATCGGGAAATATTAATAGAGTTTGCTGATGTAATCTTTAAATTTTTGAGAATATCTTCATCAATAAGTGATGCTTTTACCATTTTCTGGCAATCATCAAATGTTCCATCAACTTCAAGAGCTGTGATATTTTGACCGAGAGTTGCAATTTGCTTTTCTTGAATTTTTGAGACCTTTCCAGAAGGATAAAGTACCAAAACGTTGATATTGGGAATTCCTAGGAAACCATTGGCAACTGCACTGCCAGTGTCGCCGGATGTGGCCACTACAATGTTGAGTTTATGATCAGAATCTTTGACGAAATATGACATCAACCGTGACATGAAGCGAGCACCGAAATCTTTGAATGCTAAGGTTGGTCCATGGAATAATTCCAAAGTGCTGATTTTGTCTGTGATATTTACAACCGGAGCATCAAAGTTGATTGTCTCTTCAATAATTCTATCCAAAACTGGTTCGTCAATATCATCTATAATATTTTTAGCGATTATTTTTGACATTTCCTGAAAAGATAAGCTGGAGATATTCTGGAAAAATTTATCATCCAGTTTATTGATTTTCTCAGGCATGAAAAGGCCTTTGTCTTTTGGCATTCCAGTGAGGATAGCTTCCCTGAGACTGACTTTGTTGTTTTTATTATTTGTACTGTAAAACTTCATTTTAAATTCCAAATTTTTTACCTCAGAGTTCGCAAAGGTTGTTGAGAACTCGCAGAGTATTTTTATATTATTTTTGGTCCCTGATCATTGATTTCTGATACATAGACCTGACATCCGATTTCCTGATAAAGATCATTCCATTTCTTTGCAATATCTTTTGCGGTTTCTTTCCCTTTTGAAAGTGCAAAAATGCTAGGGCCGGAACCTGATATCCCGCCTCCCAAACCACCGTAATTTTCCATAATTTCCATTGCTTCATCAAATAGCGGGATCAGGTTGGAGCGTTTGGGTTCTGCCAATACATCTTGGAGTGAATTTTTCATCATATCGAAATCTTCAGTATAAAGTGATGATATAAATCCTGCCAGAAATCCCATCTGTTTCACTGCTGTTTGCATTAGTATTTCTTTGGGTAAAATGTCTCGGGCATCGGCAGTTTTGATTTCTACATCAGGATGGACAATTGTACAGTATAAGTCCTTTGGGGCAGAAATTTTTTTGATTTTCAGTGGTTCATAACTGTTGATAAGAATGAATCCACCAAAAAGTGATGGCGCAATATTGTCTGCATGTCCGGCACCACAAGCTGCTGCTTCTGCTGCAAGACCAAATTCCAATAGTTTTTCATCATCGCAAGCATTATCAAATAGCAGATTCAATCCATATAATGTAGCTGCGGCACCTGCTGCACTAGAACCAAGTCCGCTTCCGATTGGCATCTTTTTGTCGAGGATGATATTGACACCTTTGGTTGGATCTACATGGTCCAAAAACTTTCTGGCTGCAACACCACAAGTGTTTTTCTTTGGATCCGTTGGTATGATATCATTACCAATCACATCTATATATATTTCAGGATTATCAATTAGGGTTAGTGTTACAAAATCACCGGGTTCATTGATCGCAAAACCCAGCACATCAAAGCCACATTTGGAATTACCAATAGTGGCAGGAGCGAAAACTTTTATTGATTTTTCCATCAATAATTCCTCTTCATGATCACTGTATTTGCAATTTTGAAAATATCAGCAAATACTCCAGCTGCTGTTACTTCTGCACCGGCACCGGCACCTTTTATTACTAGTGGAATTGGATATCTATCTGTGGTAATTGCTATAATATTATCACTGCCTTGTAATGAATGAAATGGATGTGAACTATCAATTGATTGAAGAGTTATTGATGCTTCATTATTTTCGTATTTTGCAATCCAGGAAAGTTTTTTTCCTTTACTTGATGCTTTTTGCTGTTTTTCTGTGAAGTAATTATCATACTGCTTCAACTTATCAAAAAATCCATCAACGCTGTCAACTTTCATGCAATCTTCAGGTAGGATTTGTTCTAACTGAATAGCATCCATTTCCAAATGCTGACCAATTTCACGACTCAGCAATAAAAGTTTTCGAGCGAAGTCCATTCCGTTGAGATCATCTCGTGGATCAGGTTCGGTATATCCCATTTCCTGAGCCATTTTTACAATTTCACTAAATGGTTTTTCACCAGTGAAATTGTTGAAAATATAACTAATTGTTCCAGATAAAATTGCTTCGATTTTTTGGATTTTGTCACCGGAATCCAGCAGGTCTTTTATAGTACTAATGATCGGTAATCCTGCTCCAGCATTTGTTTCATAGAGATATTGTACATCGTTCTTGTGTGATAGTTGTTGAAGCTGCTTATACTCGTCGTATTTGCGAGTGTTTGCCTGTTTGTTGGCAGCTACAACAGAAACACCTGCTGACAAGAATTTTGGATAGCTTTTACTAATAATTTCGCTGGCAGTACAATCCACAAAAACACAGTGCGTGAGTTTTTCTTTATCAATGAAATCAAGGTAATTATTTACATCGGATTTGATTTCACTGGAAAGTAATAATTTTTTGTAATTGTCAAAGTCTATTCCATCAGAGTCCAATAGCATTTTTTTGCTATTACAAAGTCCTGCAACGATAAGATTGAGTTTTTTATTATTCAACAATCGACTGTAGTTTTCTTTAATCTGTTTCAGTAATTCCGAACTAATCAGACCAATGCCTGCGATAAATAGAAATAGTTTTGTCTGTAATGCGAAAAATGATTCATGTACAGCATTTAGTGCCATTTTCTCATCTTTTTTACGAATTACAACAGAAATATTTAATTCAGAAGAACCCTGGGCAATTGCTACGACATTAACATTTTTTTGAGCAAGAGCATCAAACAATTTTCCGGAAATTCCGGGAGTATGTTTCATCTGCTCACCCACAATGGCTATGGTGGATAAATCTTCTTCAATTTTTACTTCATCAATAAAACTTCCTGCAATTTCAGCAGCGAATTCTTCTTCCAGACATTCTCTTGCCAATACTGCTGATTCCGGCTTGATAGCAGCACAGATGGAATGTTCTGATGATGCCTGGGAAATGAGAATTACATTGATTTTGTTCCGTGCTAAGGACCCAAACATCCGGGATGCTGTACCTTCAATTCCAATCATTCCACTTCCCTGAAGGGTGATTAATGCAATGTTATCGATTGAAGTTACACCTTTTGCCAAACATCTATTTTGTGGTTGATTGGTGATAATTGTTCCAGGATCATCAGGCTTGAATGTGTTTTTAATAATACATGGAATATCGTTGTCCATTAATGGTTGTACTGTGAGTGGATGGATTACTTTTGCGCCGAAATGTGACATCTCCATTGCTTCTACATAACTGATTGATTTCAATGAAAATGCATCTTTTACTTTCCGGGGATCAGCAGACATTACACCTGAAACATCTGTCCAGATTTCCACAGAATCCACATTTAATACTGCTCCATAAGTCGCTGCAGTAAGATCAGAGCCACTTCGTCCAATTGTTGTGGTTGTACCTTTTTCTGTAGATGCAATAAAACCAGTAGAAATGTATAATGCTTTTTGGTCAGATGTGGCATCGCTAATATTTTTTGATGTTATATCTAGTTTGATTCGTGCATTATTGTATTTTTCATCAGTAATGAAAATTTTACGGGTGTCTAATAATTGATTTTTAATATTTATAGAATTGAAATATTCAGATATAATAGTACAGGAAAGTTGCTCTCCAAAACTCTGTAATAAATCTAGTGATTTTGGAGACATTTCTTTCAGTAAAAACATGCCATGAACAATTTCTGAAATTTCTACAAACAGAGAATCTAGAATCATGGACGTATTAGAATTTGATTCGGTATCGGTAAAAAGTTCATTTACATAGGTCAAATGTTTGGTGATAATTTTTTCAATTGTTTGAGAATATGACTTGTCACCTTTTTCCGCCTTTTGTCCTGCTTCAATTAGCAGGTTTGTTACTCCGGAAAATGCAGAAAATACAACTACAACTCCGGGAATTTCCTGTTGAACTTTGTTTACAATTTTGGATACATTTTTGATCAGTTCGGGACTACCAAGAGATGTTCCACCAAATTTTAATACTTTCATAACCTCCTCGATTTAAAATAAAAAAAGAGTTAAAGACACAATTTGTCCATTAACTCTCTCTCCTTTGTTCATGAAAACCTAATATATTGAGAAATAGTTCAGTATGCAATATAAAATTGTGTGAAATTGTAGAGTATTTTCATCAACTGAGGTAAAAATATTAGGCGTTTGTAAAATATAATTTTTATTGTATTTTATTTTTTATTCCTCGAGAAAAAGTACGGAATTATAAATTCGAACCAAAATAAAGTTCTAAATTACATATCCAAACGACATTTAATCTTTCCTGTTTTACATTCAGCCTGTGAAATTTAAAAAAAGTCAATGATAAGTTAAAAAGGAGAAGTGAAATGAAATTATTAAAAGTATTTACAATTGTATTATTAGTAGCGGTTGTGGTTGTATCTGCCCAGGATATGAAATCAATTAAAAAGGAATTCAAGGGAATTGAATCTTTGGAAATTGA